>Ga0209345_10001706_pt1 | contig 25735 bp, 31 predicted proteins | sample Cruoilmetagenom7_FD_187294 | JGI IMG/M metagenome (GOLD analysis project Ga0209345, IMG submission 187294) | Oil polluted marine microbial communities from Coal Oil Point, Santa Barbara, California, USA - Sample 7 (SPAdes) (version 2) | ecosystem: Environmental > Aquatic > Marine > Oil seeps ...
TTCTTCGGCGTGCCGAAGTATCCGAAGCTTGCGCTGGATCTCGCGTTGATCCTTGGTCATGAACATCTCCTTCTTCCCAGTTCTGGGAGGCTAAAGAAGATGTCCCACGAGTAACGACATATCTACAGACGACGCACACAGCGCACCACGCTACCTTGATACTTCCGGCGGATTTGCCAGTCAATGAAGATCTTGTTGAGGTGGGTGATCTCATACGTAAAGAAGTAGACAAGATTGTTGTCGCCTACAGTTTTGATCTTCGCAACAATGCAATGGCCACAGAACTTATCGACAACCCTTCTGCCGGTCGCGAACACCACTTCAAGGCTTATCGGGTGGCGGGAGATCCAAATAGTCCTGTAACTCTTCAGGAAAAATCTAGAGCACTCTTCGAGTCCAGTTTGTCCGATGATGACAAGTAGGATGAGCGTAGGGCTTTAGTCGCGATCTAGAGTCGATCGCCGTGGAAAGTAGCCCCTTGCTATGTTGCGCAGCGTCATCATTCGATGCAGCGTCAATGTTTCGTTCCGACGCGCGCGTCCCACGCAGGCAAACAAGCGGCCGCGATCGGGAGAGTAATACGCATCACTCATCCACTGGATCGATTGATTGCCACAACAAGAACGGGCCATCAGGATCATGGCCTGTCCCGTTGCAATCATCGCAAAACCGTATCGGCAAACCGCCGCCGCCGCTGTACTCCCCAGCCCCAAGACAGACCATGCACGTCACGGACACCTGCCGACATAGCCGCCCATTCACGACCTTGCGTTTCTCGCCGACAACGGTCGTTTTCGACTTATGGCCTGGCATTGGACATGAACCGTCGCAATGTTGCCAAGTGCACAAACACATCATCACCGCCATCAGTTGGTGATAACTAACCAAAGCCACGTTCGCGGTTCCACCACTTCACTTTGTATTTTTTCATCACCCAACCTTTTCTATCCCACTCGGTGCGAAAGCCTTGATGCGGATTCAAGTTCAGCGATGTGCGTCGCGCTCAGTTCCTCAACTTCTCGCGGGAAGAGAGCGGGGATCTCATCGCCAATCTGGTCAACACCTTCGAGCCATTCGGTGGCAGAGAAGGAGAAGGGCTTGCGCTCGATGAGCCGCACGCCACCAAGACACGATCGCCGCGTCACTCCGATCACCGTCACAGCATCGGGCGTGATGATTTCCGTCGAGAAGACAAAGCGCGTTGCCATCCGATAGGCCATAAAGCGGCTCACCAGTTCAAGCCGTGCAATCCGCACTTCATGCGCATCAGGCAAGGGACACAGGATCGTGTAATCACCCTCTGGTGTGGTGATCGCAAAGCGCGGTGTGATCTCGTGACCATCGCGGATCACGCCGCACGAAAACGCCAGTTCTTTTTCGATCAGAGCACGCATTGGATCAACTCCGGCGATCCTCATGGGTTTCAAATAAGAACAATGCGAGTGTAGTAGACAGACCTACGGCAAGACGCGCATGCCGGGGTGTAAGCCCTCGTGCACGTCCGTCACTGCCATGCCCAGACCCGTATAGATTACGAAGTTCGCCCAGCCCGCCGACCGCGCCATTTAACCCGCTTAGCAAACGCTTCATTGACTGCGCCCCCTTTGCCTCCTCCGGAATATCGTCCGGCAAAAGCTGTAGGGTCTTGAACACCGCCTTCACGAGCTGCGGAAAATCCGCCGAACGGGCATCGAAATCTGGGTGTCTTTCAGCAAGTATCGTCTTGGCGACGCTCTCCATCAACTCTTTGGCACTACCGACTGCAAGTGCAGGATCGCGATCTACCGCTGCGGATATTCGTTCGATCAGAACATGCAACCCTGTCGCATCCAGCCGCTCAGCAATTCGCTTTAAGTCTACAAGGTCAGATTGCTGATCGGGGATAATCCAGCTATTGGCGTTGCTGTCCCACTTGATCCCGTCCCTCTCAATTGCATTGAACAGGTTGTAGAGCTGACTTTCGCCCTCGGCCGTTCTCAGCATGTCCAACACTTCGTCGTAGACCCGCAATAGTCGCCGCACTTCGTCCGAGCTATCGAAATGAATGTTTTTATAAAACTGCTCGATCAGCGTTCGCCTTTGACCCCCAACACTGGGAGGCTCAAAATCCAGATCAGCAGCAAATCCCTCATTCTCAAACTCAGTGGAAATCTGGTGTAGCGTCCAGCAACTGACCATCTCTTCCCGAAACCTGTTCCGAGTTCGCTTTCCGATTAGGTCGCGCATCAGGCATCTTCCCACATGCGACCGGCGAAGCTCGCTTCTTCATTGCCGATCACTTGCAGATAGATCGCGGTCGTCTCCAAATCGGCATGACCCATCCATCGTTGCAACAGTGGCAGCGGGACGTCCTTCATCAAGGCGTGAACGCCGAACGCATGCCGCAGCCCCTTGGGCGAGGCGTGAGGGCCATCGATGCCGGCCAGTTCCATTGTCTCAACAACCCATCTCCATCCCGTCATGCGTGCAATCGGCCAGATCAACGCGCTCTTCTTACGCGCTTGCTTTTGCACCCCGCGAATGTCGTGAACGAGATCGAGAGATTTCAGATAGTCAGGAGGAACAGGCACGGCGCGATGATGAGTTTTGCCATCTCGCTTCTTGAGCGTGCGAAACACCAATTGAGCCGCCGACATATCCACGCGGCGAAATTCCAGCTCCAAGGCTTCCGTGATCCGACAACCCGAATGCGCCAACGTCAGACAGAAAGTCCGCTTGGTACGATCGTCATGCTCGCCGGCGGCGGCAATGAAGCCCTGGCGCTCGTCTGACGTCAGATATTTGCGCTGTCTGTCAGCGGTGTAGAGATCGAGTTTTTCCGCCATTTGTTACAGTTCCTCATGAGAAATGTAACAAAATTCGCAGCCTTAGCCAACAAAAAGGGGCGATATCGCTCCCAACTTGTCGAAAAATATTACACTATACCCAATTTTGTAACATGAGTGCTCGTCACCGGCTGAAGTTACCCCAAAAGCTGCCAGTCGTGGACAGGCTCCTTAGGGCCAAGAACGGAAGTGTTCATCAATCGCAGCAAGCAACTACACGCGACGAACCAATTTGGCTTGCATTGAGCTTGCTACGGGATTGTACTGATCTAGGGCCGGTACTTACAAAATTGCGGCCCATAGATATCGGGTATCGATATATATGCCAGACACGATGTACGCAGATTGTGACGGATTAAGCATTGCCTATCAGGTGATGGGCAACGGCCCGATCGATATCATCCTGGTTCCTGGTATTTTCTCACACGTGGAAAACTGTCATGAATTTCCGCAGTACACCGAATTCCTCAGGCAGCTGACATCTTTTGCTCGTGTGATCGCCTTCGACAAACGAGGACAAGGGCTTTCTGATCGGTTTGATGGCGTTGCGACTTTTGAGCAGCGCACCGATGACCTGCTGGCAGTTATGAAGGCATGTCAGAGTGAAAAGGCAGTCGTCTTTGGGCTTTCGGAGGGTGCCGCCATGGCGCTCTTGTTCGCTGCGACGCATCCTGCCAAGGTTAGTCATGTGATTACTTTTGGCGGCTATGCCAAGTCATGCTCCGCACCTGACTATCCGCATATGCTTTCTCGAGAGGAGCGGCGAGCCAAGATCGGCGGATGGATCAAGCATTGGGGTGCTGGGGATACAATTCATATCTTCGTGCCTTCGCTAGCGAATTCTGATGCAGCCAAGCGGTTATTTGGAAAATTACAGAGAGCGTCATGTTCACCGTCCGCAATGCAAAAGTATTTTGAGATGAACCTTTCCATAGATGTCCGTGACATGCTGCCCTTGGTAAGTGCACCATCACTTATCTTGCATCATGAAGACGACCAGCAGGTTCCCATTGGTTGCAGCGAAGATCTATCCTCGCGACTCCCAAACTCTCAGTTCGTGAACTGCGGACAAGGCGGTCACTATTTCTGGGGCGCGAACAATGATCGCGTAGTTTCTGAAATCCGGACATTCGTTACTGGAGCGCCGGCTGGTTCGCAGTCACTTGACCGCGTTCTGGCGACAGTGCTTTTCACTGACATCGTCAACTCAAGCCAGCAATTGAGCGCTATGGGAGATGCAGCCTGGCAGTGCATCTTGGATCGTCACGACGCCGACGCAATTGACTTAGTTGAGCTTTTTCGCGGTCGCTTCATAAAGTCTACCGGTGATGGGATACTAGCGACATTTGACGGTCCTGGACGCGCAGTAGAATGTGCTTGTTCATTGGTGCGGCGGATGTCGGATGCCGGCTTGAAAATTCGAGCGGGACTACATACCGGTGAAATTGAGTTGAGGAGTGGAGATGTGAGTGGCAACGCCGTTCATACGGCTGCACGTATTGAAGGAAATTGCTTGCCCGGCGAAGTCTTCGTCTCTCGCACGGTGGTTGATCTAATGGCAGGTAATAATGTCGTGCGGTTTCAGGAGCGTGGCGACCATGAATTGAAGGGCCTTCCTGGTAAGTGGCCTCTCTACAGCGCTGAAATAGGTTCACCGTAGCTGGCTAAAGCGGCACTGGATGTCTCTTGTGGGTCATCTGCTGCCGTCGCGGGCCGTTCGAAACTGGCAGATCAACACCCAAAAGCAGTCGTGAACTGCTGAAATTGGACCACTTCACCCCGAAGTGTTACGCGCTTCGGGGCGTGACGGGCTACCCAATTTTGTAACATCCGAAGGCGAGCACACTCAGCCAGACTCAGAAATAGCACCGATGCGCATGCATCGAGCGACCAGCGCGTGCTCCCGTGTCCAACTTTTTTCGAATGCTTCGACAATCTTGGCCTGCTCACCTATCGGCACACCTTTGAGATCAGACTCAAGCCGCCCAGCCATTTCGTTCTTCATTGAGATGCAACTAACGGCCAGCTGCATTTCTTGAACGACACGTTCACGTGCGCGGTCCTCCGCTTCAGACCAATATTGCCACAGAGGAAAAACAGCCAGCGTCGCAGCCGTAATCACAACCACGCGCTCTATTGTTTTCAGAAGCGACGAAAACCAGCCCATTCGATCTCCTTTGGTGCCTGAGCGCCAGCGTTACCTCGCCAAATGTTTGGCGGGTTCTGAACCACTTTGGGAGCATTGTAACACACGTCAGATACGTGACCGGCTACCCTGAAGTGTAACGTTGAGTGAATGTTCTGACGCATCAGACAACAAATGTCAGCCGTGCCCATTAAGATGGATAGAAATAGTTGTCCTTGATGCCTGTTGCCGGACTCGTAACGATCACTGTATCGGGCAACAAAAACCACAATCGTCCAATTTGTCCATCTCCGGGATGGTCGTCGGGAATGTATCCGACAGATCTCAAGGCTTCTGCTGTTTCCTCCCAGCCCATTGGTAAGAAGTCGACAAAAAACTTGAATTGAAATCCGCCTTGGTTCTTTTGACGCACTTGTGTCACAAGCACCGTTTGACCTCGGCCAGGCAGAGGCTTGAATGAGTGCTCCCAGTTAACACTGGATCTCTCGTAAAGGGTTTCCTCTGGACCACCCTTGCAGTACAGCAATCCAAACTTTGCTCCAGAATTGATGAGTTTTCGCGGTGCTGTTATTTGAAACTCATAGACGAATTTCCCTACGGGATAACCATCCATCGAACGGGCGATCAGCTCTCGCGCACGAGACTTGGTGACAATGCCAGCGTCAAGTAATGCTCGAATTTTCGAAGTGCTGGGCACGACGACATTGCGTTCCCAATTGCTCAAGGTCGATCGTTCCACGCCCAACTTCTCAGCGAGTTCTTCCTGCGATAAACCCTCAACCTTCCTTGCCGTTCGAATCTCTTGCCCGAGAGTCGTGATTTCGTAAGACATCTTCCTGATCCAACGTAACTAACGGATATAAAACAATGATTACGATGAAACAACACAATATGTCACAATCTTGACGTTCACTCCCATTGAACAACGTGCTTGATCTTTCTCGTCGGAATGACTCGACGGCTCATCAAGGAAGGATGTCTAACATGCCATGGCCATGGGAAAGCACGACTGGAACAGACTCACCTGAAGCCTCAGGAACTGAAAACGCTAACAACGCGGAATATGCGCGAGGTTACGAGGCGGGGCGAACAGGGAACTTCATCTCCGATCTCGTCCACGATGGACCGGGTCAAGGCGTCAGTTCGGACCAGTACAACAAAGGCCACGAAGCTGGCCAGAACGACCGGGATAAGCACGGAAAGTAACCCGGAAAATCGGCCCAATCGGATCGTCGGACCGCACCCTTTGGGTGCGGTCTTTTTTTCGATGGCGTCGACATCTTGAAGCAAAGCTGGCCGAATGGGAGCGCTTCTATAACTTCCACAGACCGCACGGTGCACACAATGGCAAAACGCCTTACGAAGCGCTCAGGGAAAAGCTATAATCGAAAAAAAACGGATGTCTCACGAGTAGCCGCACCTTACACCCGTTGATAAGGACGCCGATTTCTCCGCAGCTGATGTCGAGCTTTTGGAATGCGTAGCGGAAGCAGGCCTGTCCGTAGGTGACTTGGGTGAAGTCTCTTTTCACAGGGCAGTGGCATTAATTGGTCGCAACACACACCTCCTCTCACCAGGCACTGCTTTGCGGTTTGGTCTAGTGGCGGCTAACGCATCAAGATCGATCACGGCCACGGCAAAGGATAGTTCTCTATGAGTAGATGGCTTATCGACAAAGAAGAAGATCGCGCTTGCGCGGACTATGAACAAATTTCGGCGGCAGAGCTTGAAGTTTTTGAGTTGCGTCCTGAGCTTGCAGAAGATCTGCATGATGGGTTTTCGCGATACATGGATTTCTTGGATCTTGTGTCACCTCCTGAAGACGGTCCTAGGGCGGACGCAGATCGAAAAGCCTATCCGCAATTTGCGCCAACGAGGTCTGAGGCGGGCAAAGTGATCTACAGCAACTACGATGCTGCGAAGTTTATGCAGACGGTTTGTGGCCTGCCTTACGATCAGGCGTATCGTTTCAATGTGAAGATTGAAATGGCTCAGTGCCGTATGGGCATCATTGAGTTGCCGTAAAATGGAGAGTCCACTAAGGTATACGTTAACTGGATCATATAAGTTCAGTCCAGAAAACAACGGTTTGATGGTTTTTCTGGACTAATAATTCCAAACCACTTATAATGGACTGCATGAGAATTTACGCATACCTCCGCGCCAGCACCAAAGAACAAGATGCCAAGCGTGCCAAATCCGCAGTCACGAAATTTGCGCGTGATGCGGGACACAAGATTTCTGGTTGGTTCATCGAGAATGAAAGCGGCGCGAAGCTGAAGCGGCCTGAATTGTTCCGGCTCCTGGAGCTGGCCGAAAGCGGTGACGTGTTGTTGGTGGAACAGGTCGACCGTATTAGCCGTCTCAACTCCACGGACTGGGAGACGCTGAAAACAATGATCGTGTCGAAAGGCATTCGGATCGTGGCGTTAGATCTTCCAACCTCTCATCAATTCATCCAATCAGCAGGCGATGATTTCACGAAACGGATGTTGGCGGCGATCAATGCAATGTTGCTGGATATGCTGGCCGCTGTAGCGCGAAAAGATTACGAGGACCGACAACGACGCCAAGCGGAAGGTATTGCTAAGGCGAAAAAAGAGGGCCGCTACAAAGGCAGGCCGATGGATGTGCGTCAGCGAGAAAATATTGCATCGCATCTACGTGCCGGCAAAAGCTATAGCGAAATTCAACGGCTCCTGAAATGTGGTCGGGACACAATCGCGGCAGTTAAGAAAGAGTTGGCCAGATCAGGACAACTATAGCTGGCGGCCACGAAATCGTGCCAAGATTTCGCATTGCCTGCCCTGATGGTGAATTTCTGAATATCGTGCAGCTTCCGCAGTCTATTGCCAAATGGTTGTAACGCTTCAATCTTGTTGCTTCTTATATGTCGATCCACATGTCTAGATCGTGATGGCAACAGAATTAGAAGAGCCGGATGCTTCAAGTGCTATTGGTGCAAGTCAGCGGCGTTCCATTTCTGGCGTGCGAATAATCACTCGCAATCCGTTTCTGGTCTCAACACGAAGCCGCATTGCAGACACCGCTGCCAACAACGCCCGGTAGTGCCCGGTCCAACCTGGAATGCCTGATCAACGAACTTCTAAACGATGAAGGAAACGTTAGGGTCAGATCATGGCCTCAAGGAAGGCCGTAACCAAAGAAGGAGATTAGAAATGACTACTATTCGCAAAGAAAGCCGGACGTATAAGGCCTATCCGTTGTTCGGCAAACCCAAGATGGTCACGGTGACCAAAATCAAGAAGACTTGACAATTTGGCGGAGCCCAAAAGGTCTCCGCCGCCCCACGCCCCCAACCGGAGATGGACCGATGTATTTTCCAACCAGAGAAGAATGGCCCTGCCCTTGCGAACTCTCACCACAAAAGATGTTTTGCCACCTTTGCCGTAGACGAGGTCACTGTCGGCGAAGGTCATTCACGATAACAAGAGTCTTTTGATGAAAGGGATTCCTTTAGCAGCACTTTGAGATTGTAGAAAAATCCCCGCTATCATCGGCGATGATACGACGGTGCCGGGAGCGGGGCGAAAATTGCATCATCACGGAGAAGAAAATGGCGCACAGCGTGAAGCACGTGTCGGGTGTTTTGGATCCAAATCGGTTGACCAGAATCCAAGTGAGTATGTTCAATCGGCATTGCACGGGAACGTATTTGACTGCAATGGTAAACTGGCTGCAGTGTACGCAGGTCGCTGAGGTAGAATTCCAAGTTTCTGATACGCTTCAACGGCACAATTTTCGCTGGAAGAGGCAGAAAGATGAAGTCCGCTGCCAAAGGATGGCATCAGAAGCTGGCGATCAATGGCTGCATGAAAATGGTCAGACAATAAGTCTCAGCACTCGTATCTTCGACAAGGTATGTATCACGAGATGGGAATATTGGTTAGCACACCCAGAACATCGACAAGTGGAACACGAACTCAGGCGCCTGATGAAGACGGATGATGAGTTTTCGGATGCCATTGAGAGAGAAATTGATCAATATTTTTTGACTCTTAAACGGAGATGCACACCAGAAAGAAGGCGAGCGGCAGTGGACTTTTTATTGGAAGAAATAGCTGTGTCAGAAGTTTCCGCTCGCGACGGACTGTCTAATGAAATTTATCCTGGCCCCCGTTTCATTCCGGAAGTGCACATGCAAAAAAAATACCCCGATCGCTTCGCGGTATCACGCGCGAATTTTATTCATGTCGAATTTGAATCTATGGCAATAGCCGACACCAACAATGCGGTGGCGATCGGTGCCTAGTGACCTGATGAACGTTGATCCAGCCGGAGTTTGGAGCACCGCTGATTGCAGGCGATGGGATCTGGTTACATATCGTCGACCATATACAACGGGAAAAAAGCATGAGCTTCGGTGAGCAATTGAAAAGATGGCGAACGGCAAAGAACTTCACGCAGAAGGTGCTCGCCGAGGAAATCGGGGTCGACGAATCCACCTATCGACGTTGGGAAAATGGTTCCCAAACCCCAAGATCAGATTTCCGGCGAGCCATCAGGGCTGCGCTCGGACTTACTGTGAATCAGATCAACGAGATGCTGGGACTCGAACCGGATCTGAACAATGGCTACAAGGCTCGCACATTCGGCTCCTTCGCAGATGGTGGCAGTCTGAAAGATCTTATGGAGAACCTCCACGGAATCGAAGAAACGGAATTCCCTTACCCTGCCAGTCAAGATGGCGAATACGGTAACGACGAGGATTGGCTCGCGATCTATCAAGACAGTCCGTCAACAGGGTATGTTATTACGACAGCCGATGACGACGTCATAGCATTTTGGTATATGATCGCGATAAAATCTGCGGTTTACGAGAACGGCGTTCGCGGCAACAACATAAACAGAGCTCTGCGCGTAAATCACATTGATGACCTCATCGAACCTCGCCACTACCATGCCTACTTCGTCAGTCTGTTTGTCAGACCACAACACGAGAACCCTGCCACACACAAACTGATCCGCGACAGTGTTCTAGCGATGCTGCGCGAGTATGCAGAAAACGGTATCTTCTTTGCGAGGGTCTTCGGCAATATGTCCTCGATGCGCGCTGTTCGCTTGGCGACCCGATCAGGGTTCAAAGAAGTTTGCGACCATGCTGAGCATTTGATGTGGGATGAAAATCGCAATATTGTTCCAACCAAGGTGTGCGAGTTGAACATGTTTGCACACAAGACTCCCCGACTATTAGAACATGACCCGCACCTGGCCGTGCTCTACCGTCAGGCACGCAGCAAGTGATTATCGATAACAGCCCATTTGGGCGTTCGCATAATTGGCGGTCTGGAAAATGACGCCGATAGAACGAGCGGTTCGGCCTCGCAGCATTGATCCATGATGCTCGACTGTCTGAAGGCCAACTCGTGCCAAATAGGGTTGTCATGACACGCCCTAGGCGCTTGCTGTCAATGACGTTTCCGTCCGCGCCGACTTGTGTCGAGTACCGCAATTTCTCGATGTGATCAGGCGCGCGATGAAAACTGATCGCATGACGACGATCGCTTATGTCTGGTGGTCCATTTGGTTCTCTAACTTTTGCTTTGCGATGGGGTCGTTTGCGACTGGTGCTGTGATTGCTAAAGTTTGGGGATTGGGTAGCTAGCCTGTTTTTCTTGCAATTGAAAATTATTATCCGCATACATACTACTATGGAGTACTGCATTTATGGAATTATTGATCCCCGCACCGATGTCATATTTTACATTGGCGAGACGGGTGATTTTGCAAAGCGCAAGCGGCAGCATTTAAAAGGCACTGATCAAATATCGGGTCTGATAGTGAAGCAGATCAAGCAAAACGAATTTGTGCCTATCTTCACGGTACTGGAGCGCCTTGACGATGAGGAAACGGCGCTACGCGCTGAAATCTATTGGATTGAAACGATGCTGTCGCGTGGTGTGGAGCTGGTCAACTCGCAAGCCTTTTCGGGGTATGCAGAGCGACATCGGAAACGCACTAAAGAAACGAAAACACTGAACACGATGAAAACTCTGCGCCGTGTTGCCAACGGCCGGAAGTCAAAGCGGACGCGCCCTGCCTGTGCTGCGGTGTCAAAAGACGGTTGGACTGCGGCTGAAAAAAAGCGTCTCGAAGGGATGCAAGAAAACGGTATTGCATTGGGTGGCATGGCGAAGATGCTCGGTCGTAGCCCTGATGAAATACGTGACATGCTCGCTCAAGAATGGCAGTGATCCACCGGTCCTTCCGACGGGCGGCGGGTTCTGATGTTGGTTATCGTTGGCGTGGTCTTGTTTAGATCCGTTTTAGAGAGATATTTCTGCGTCCGGATCGCCGGCTGCAAGTGCACTCATATAGGCTAGGCATAGGTCGCGCGACATGTATCGGTCATGAGCGGCGATGTCGTTGCGCTCGACAATCGGAAACGTTGAATAGACATGGCGCACGTCGTCACGATCGGTGACGCCGTAGAGATGGAAGAACAATGCGTCGAGCTTGGCGCGTAGATGCATGCGGCGGTTCCCGTCCCATTTGAACGGCGGCTTGGCTTCTCCGGACTTCTTCACGTAGCCCATATCGCGAGCGAAGGCTGCCATGTCATGGGCGGTATAGGTAAGCTCCAGCACAGCCTCTCGGACGATTTCTCCGGCCGTCTTACTGCCAAACTTCGTCGTCTCAAAGATGTCATGTGGCACGACCGGAAGTTGTTCGACAATGTACCAATTCAGATGATTTTTCTGCACCTTCTGCCTACTAACGTAATCGAGAACAATGGCATTAAGATTGGCAGCTAGTGGCGCCATATCACTGGCGTTACCTTGCTCCGCAATGAGCAGGGGCAGAGTATTTCCAGCATAATGATACGGGATGAAACTAGCATCCATCGTTCGGTGATCGGTCGGATTCGTGACATCTCGAAAAGCAAGAACTGGCACATCGAGCTTTTTCGGTTCGCTTGCTTGAACCCAAAATTGCGGTCTTGGCGCAAAGTCTGGATTGGCGTGCTCAATGGGGGTCGTGGCCTCTGGGTAGGCTGGTCGATGTTGATTCTCAGGGTTCACGATTATAGATGAGGCGCGGTGATCGAAGTGCCAAATCATCTTACCTTCGTAGAGAGGAACCCAGTCTCCGGATGCGCTCTTGTATCGATTACCGCTGACAGGGTAAGCCTGCTCTTTTTCAGTCAATTCATGAAGGGTTCGAAAGCGTCCAGAATCGTTAGTCATATCCAACATTCGAACGTACTTAATTGGCCATGTTTTTACTTCTTCGTCTCCGGATCGATCAACCAGCACCGGCAATCGGGCATATATTTTGGTTGTGAGATCAGCATCTCGGCGTGATCGAAAAATAGGTGCGGTTCCAGTGTTTGGATTCACTCTGGCGAAATCCGATGCCGTCAGCTCGAAGCACCGATTAGGATCGCTCAGCTCGGACGTGTCATTCAAGAAGAAACCGCACTTCGCATTCACGCGAAGTGTCTGAGGGGCGGCAATCAGAGCGACGAACTTGAACTGTGGATGGACGTCAGGGAAATACAATGGCCGACCGTCTCCCTTATTCTCGAAATCGTATAGCGCTTTGAGCCGGCCTTGGGTGGCTACGCTCTTAAAGAATTTAGAGGCCGTCAAATCTGACGCAATGCCAGACGGTGTGAGAAGCCCGACCATACCCTCGGGCTTAACAAGCTGGAACGCCCGCTCCACGAACAGAGAATAGATATTAAGGTCGCCGCCAGACAACAATGGATAGTCGCCAGACTCGCGCGCCATGCGCACGCCGGCCTCAGCGCGCCCGCTCGCTTTGGCATAGTCGCTCGCAAGCGGATCGCCATCCTCTTCAAGCTGTTGGATCATACGTTTACGATCGGCAGCTCGTTGGGCGAAAGAGATGTCGGGTTTGCGAGCGGCGAACCATTCCACTTGTTGCAACTTCATCCGATCCCAAGGTGGGTTACCAATCACGGCATCGAAGCCGCCTGTGAGAGTGTCGGCCTCCCAATCCGACCAGACACCGGGGAAGCTGACTTGCCAGCTCATGAACTTCTCTTCGGCAATCAATTCGCGGGCTTGTGCGAGGATGCCGGCGAAGCGTTGTCCATGGACATTTGTTGTGGTGGGCTCGCGCTTACCGATCGCGATCTCGAATGGATCGCCAAATGACCCATCGAAATAGCCTTGGATGGCCGAGGTATTTTCAGATCCGCGTAAATTGAGCCAAGAGAAGGCGTGGATCATCGACAAGAATGAATTAAGCGGCGCGGTCATAACCCTCACGCCCTCGAAGATTTCGAGGGAATGGCGCGCTTCCGCAATCTCGGCATCGGGCAATTGCTCGATGGTTTGCATCGACGCAGCCGAGCCGAGCGCCGTCTTGATCGGCTCGTGCAACAACAACGGGCTGCCGTATTGCGCAGCCTTTTCGATGCCGGTCTTGACCCAAGAGCCAAACAGGCTGTCACCGCACCGTAAGTGGTGATCAAGAAAAGATAACGGCGCACCGACAGTGAAGCTGTGCAGCCATAGGGCAACCTTGGCCAGCTCGACTGCCATGGTGTTCTTATCCACGCCGTAGACGCAACGCTTCAACACCATACGACGGATGATGTGGCGGTCGTCGAGCTGTTCGTGATCGACGATCCAGTTGCTCGCATCCGCATTGGCAAGGATTGTGTTGCGGATCGTATCAATGCGATCCGCAAGTGGTGAAACGTGTCCGACGTCAGCCCCCCTGGAACAATCTGAGAGCATTTTTTAACTGAGTGTTTTTAGGCTCGTCCTCACCACTGAGGAGTGCCACATGGGACGTAAAACGGAAGCTGCTGACCGCAGCATCAAGGACATTAGACGTCAGACGCGGAAGCGGTATTCGGCCGAGGAGAAGATCAGGATCGTTCTCGCCGGGTTGCGCGCCCAAACCAGCAAAGCAATTGGGCAATACGTCGAAGGGTTCTACAATCCGCGCAGGCGGCACTCAAGCCTTGGCTATGTCAGACCGGCGGCCTTCGAGATGGCATATCGGGTCAATAACCAGAAAGAGCAGTTGGCTCTCCACTAATTTTGGGGAGGTCCAATCCGGTCCTTTGTCCGAGCGACACGAGAACCCCGATTGAGTTGCTCCGTACCGTCGACAGATAGAAAATCTTAAATGCGTTGGCTTATCATCGACCCATGTTGTGGTCCTATGTCCTGAAACCGCTCGGCCGGTTCTACCTGTTCCTGCTGGCCGTCGCCGTGGTGATAGCCGCGGCAGAGTTCGCCACGCGGAACGCGTTACTGCTCATCTCCGCGCTTGCCGTCAGCGCGTTCGTGCTCACCAAGATCTGGCTGAAACATCGCGAGAGACGGCTTCAGCTGCAATTGGCCGGTCTGAAGAAGAAAGAGCAGAAACCTGGCCACGTGTATCTTCTCGCAAGTCCCGACCTGCCCGATTGCGTGAAAATCGGTATGACCACGAAATCACCCGAGCTGCGAGCGAGGCAAGTAACCCGAGACTACCAGAACGACGGGCTTATTGAACGGCCGTTCAAACTGGTCAAAGCCGTGCCCACGACATCGCCGGCAGCCTTGGAGAAGGCCATGCACGGGACCTTCTCGGAACTCAACATCGACAAGACACGGTTGGCAGGCAAACAGGAACTGTTCGTGGTTCCTATGAAGCGGGCCATCCGCATTCTGGACACGCTTGTTGCCGCGAAGCGTGACACGTACTGGCTCGAAAGCCTCAGGAACGAGGTCGAGGACCTCGCCGCCGACGCAAAGAAAGTTGTAACGATCGTTTTGGCGAACTTGCCGTCTCGATCGGCTCCGCATTTGGCTCATCCCTCCAAGATCGACGAATCTGAGGGACTGGCGCCGGAACTCCTTGAGCCACCTACGACTGGGTCCCGATGACGGCGCCCAAACCTTCATTATTCCAGCAGCCGGTTGCGGATGGTTTCGGCGAGACCCTGCTGGATGAATTAGCAGCCCGCCCGGTAAAAATTCACCAAGGCCCCTTATCGCAAGCTGCTGTTCAGCCAAGAGAGAACAGCGCCCGCGTGGATGTTTGTAATGGTGAAACCAGTCACATCCCTTGGCAGCCGAGAAGTCAACACGCGCGTAGCGACGATCGTCGGGACAAAGCCGATGTGCATTCTGACATCCGCTTGCGCAGAGTGTAACACCCAAGGAGCACAGAGTGACAAATTTGGATCGAATCGCCTGGACCCGCAAATTGGCCGACCTCGAACACCGGCTGGGGTTCAGTGATGGCTACCATTTCGTTTACGGGCCGTGGTCCAGTCTCGATCGGGGTGAGATCGCGTTTCTCTCATTGAACCCTGGTAGGACCTCGGACCATGCCGACCTGCGCACAATCTCGGATGAGCGCGGCAATTCCTATGAAGTCGAGCGTGCGACGACAAAATCGCCACTAACGGACCAGTTCCTCAAGCTGGCGACTTTCCTTGGCACCGAGCCCTCCAGAATCTTGACAGGCGCCGCCGCTCCCTTCCGCTCGAAGGATTGGCATTCGCTTACGACGCGGCAAAGGTCGGAGTCTCTGGCGTTGGGTCGAGAATTCTGGTCAGGCCCGTTGTCACGCCCCGAACTGCGCCTTGTGATAGCATGCTCCCAACCCGTCGCAGACATGGTTGTCGACGTGACCGATGCTTTACTGGTAGCAGAAGTTTCCGCATGCTGGGCAGACGTCAAGTTGCGCCGTTATCGCTCGCGCACCGGCAAAATGATTGTCCACTTGCCACATCTCTCGCGCTACAAGCTGCTTAGCCGCGAAGCTTCTAGGGTCGCATTGCGTAGGATATTCGATGGAGTGTCGCTCACCTCAACGGCAGCCTAGAGGCCGCACCGTACTGGCCCCCCCCCGAAAAAGTGGAGGGCTTTTCTGATATTTTTTACGAATCAGAGGAGCAGAAATGGATATCAATAGTGGCGGCAACGACCATCGGCAGAACCGATACGGCGCTTGGTGCGTTCTACCGGCGCCTGGCTGCCCGTGCAGGTAAGGCTAAGGCGGTCACAGCAACCGCTCGTAAGCTGCTTATCAATTTCTTCGCGCGCGCGGTTTTCTGGTCCGGCTGGCATCATCCCCCCCATCGGCTGATTATTTTCGTAATGTAAGAGCCAATGAGAGTCCATCTGGGGTCGGACTTGTTCGCTGATGTTTGTTTGAGCTCACGTTCGCGCGTGGGAACAAATGTGGTAACGGTTGCGCATTTATTTTAAATTACATTTGCAAATCAATTGGTTATCTTGCGATTCTGGCGGAGGGAGAGTCCGCCACTGCCGGTTCCAGAGAATTCCCATAGCGACAAGCAGACCCCTATTTCATGGGGTTTATGAGCTTGTTATCTTCCTCATACTTCCGACGTATTCCTGTACGATCCTGCATTCAATGGGGGATAGGTTGGGGGATCAATCGGAATGGCAATGCAAGCGAAGGGCAGAAGGGGAAAGCCGTTAACGGCGGCATTCGTTCGCAATGCAAAAGACCCCGGCAAATATCATGACGGACATGGCCTGATCCTTCGCGTTCAGTCGAACGGCGCGAAGCAGTGGGTTCAACGAATTGTCATTCGCGGCAAGCGCTGTGAGTTAGGCCTCGGGTCTGCTGCGCTAGTGCCGTTGGCCGATGCGCGCGAAAAAGCACTCGACAACCGGCGCATGGCGCGCGCCGGTGACGATCCCCTGCAAGCCAAGCGCGAATCTGAAGCCGTTCTTACCTTCGAGGAGGCCGCGCGACGCGTTCACGCCATCCATGCCCCGACATGGCGCAATCCAAAACATGCGGCACAATTCCTGACTACGCTACAGACCTACGTGTTTCCGCACTTTGGAAAATTGCGGATTTCCGAAGTGTCATCGGCCGATGTGCTGGCGGCACTGACGCCGATCTGGACCAGCAAACCCGAAACAGCGCGACGCGTGCGCCAGCGTATTGGCACGGTGATGAAATGGGCTATTGCGCAAGGCTGGAGAACGGACAATCCGGCGGCTGCGATTGCGCAGGGATTACCGAAACAAGAGAAGGTTAAGTCTCAACGCAAGGCGTTGCCGTATGTTGAGGTTACCGGCTGCATCGATACGATCAAAAATTCCGGTGCCGGGCTTTCCACGAAATTGGCATTCGAGCTTCTGGTATTAACGGCCTGCCGTTCAGGCGAAATTCGCTTGGCGCGCTGGAACGAGTTCCACCTCGATGAGGCAGAATGGATCATCCCGGCAGAACGCATGAAAGCGAAGCGTGAACATCGCGTTCCGTTAACGCCGTGTGCACTCGAAATTCTGCATGAAGCTGAAGCGCTGACTGATGGCTCAGGACTGGTGTTTCCCGGCACCCGACCCGGCAAGGCTTTGTCCGACATGACATTGTCGAAGCTGGTCAAAGAACTGGGCTTCGATGCCGATGTGCACGGATTTCGCACGTCTTTCCGCACATGGGCGCAAGAGCAAACCAATTTTCCGAGAGAGGTGGCTGAGGCTGCGCTGGCACACGTGAACAAGGATAAGTCGGAGGCTGCATATGCGAGGTCGGACCTTTTCGAGAAGAGGCGGAAGCTGATGGATAGCTGGGAGGCGTATCTGTCCACCAAGCAACAGAACGTGGTGAGGATCAGAGCATGACACTGTCAAAAATGGATTATTGGCGCTTGGCCGGTGAACTGTCCGTCATTGACGCTGTGATACTCATTACGGGAAATGATCCATCCCAAATGCACGACCTGTATCAGCATGAAGACGTCGATGAATACGAACTAGTTCAGACAACAGGTTATGAAGGCTTTGACGCTACTTTTAAGGCACTCAGGAATGCGATCTTCTCAAACCGACTTCGTGCTACATTAGCATTTAAAGCAGACAACCTGGCCGGTCTCGGCGATAGACGTCCTGCAATAAGTGCCCTGGTACGTGCAGCTGGCCTTGATTTGAAGGTCACTTCAAGCTGGAAGTTGAATACATTTAGAGACGCCGCTGACCTCCTGGTCACGGAAGAACCTGACTGGCAAGAAACGACTGTAGATGTTGACGACCTAAAAACATGGCTGGCCGGAAAAGGTTTATATCCAGAGTTCTTTTTTTCTGGCGATCGTGCCGAAGGCTTCCGAGACAAAAAACACCACAGATATTCACCGAAACTGGCTTGTGCGGTTGCGGCATGGGAAGCTGTAGAAACATCAAAGCCAAACATGAGCCCCAAAGCCACCATTGAGGAATGGGTACGCGCAAATGCAGCTACCTATGAGATGGTTGGCTCTGATGGGCTGCCAACGAACCAAGCCGTGGACCAAGTTTCGAGTGTAGTGAACTGGGCCACGGGCGGAGGTGCAAATCCAACAAGCAGTCCGACACGTATGGAAGAAGCAGAATGCGGAGAAACCGAAATTCAAAACTTTCATGCTGTACACCTCGACGATGAAGCAGATGAAGATCCTCAAAAGGCCAAGCCAGTAGATAGGTTAGTAAAACCTACGAGCAGGTATTAAGTGGCTGACATAACTTGTATTTTTACGAATATTGCAACGCCGCAGCATTTCAAGTCGTGGAAAGCTCCAGCTTTCCCATTTGATTGGGCATGTAGTTTTCACCACTTACCGATCTATTAGTTCATGGTTCGCGCCGTCATCTTCCTGGTTGTCACGAAGACAACAGAAAGGAACGGAAGATGTCCGATCGCATCCTGCGACGACCAGAAGTGGAAGCCCGCACAGGGCTGTCGCGCTCAACTCTTTACTTCATGATTTCCGAGGGAGAATTCCCAAAGCCGGTGAAGATCGGCAAACGTGCCGTCGGCTGGCCGGAAAGCCGCATCTCCACCTGGCTGGCCAGTCGAGCCGATACGGACGGGGAGGCAGCGTGAATCATGATTGGAACAATCAAAAACCCCGGCCCTGCGGGAACAGGGCACGGGGCTGAGGCCGTCAATTGCGCTCGCAACGGACCTTCATACTATAACGCAGACCGATCTTCGCTGCCAGAACATTGGCTCGGGTCATCCGCTTCCAATTGTGCTCTTAAGTCCAACATTTGGGGGGCAAGGGCATGACCAATGCAGAGAAATTAACCCTCAAATTAGGTGGAGAATGGCGGGGGAATTGCGGCAATGCACCCTGCCCAATTTGCCAGACGGAAAGTAGGCCCGATCAACGTGCGCTATCACTCTGCGAAGGTGGAGGACGAGTAATCGTCTACTGCCACAAGAGTGGTTGCGATTACCGCGATATTCGCGTTTTTGCTCAGAACCATCTGGGCGGTTCTTTCGATAATGAATTCTCCCACCGCGCAGCTCGGCCCGAAAAACCTGCATCCAAGAATGGGCAAATCAGAAAGGCGCAGGCCCTACTGAAGCAATCGGTTCCAATCGTCGGTAGCCTAGGGGAAATATACCTAAGACGTGAGAGATGCATCACATGCTCTCTGGCAAATACACCGTTGGTATTCCTGACAAACGCTTATCATGGCCCTTCGAGGCAGAGCCTTTGCGCAATGGTGGCGCCAGTAGAACCGACTGGCGGGGTGCATCGCACCTTTCTTGAGCTGGATGGCCGACGTATTGAGCAGGACGCGAAAATGATGCTCGGCCCCTGCGCTGGCGGTGCGGTGCGGCTTTCTGAAGACGATGGCCCGCTCGTCGTTTGCGAGGGTATCGAAACCGGACTGTCGCTCATGTCGGGGCTTCTTCGTGGTCCGGCTAGCGTGTGGGCGGCCTTGTCAACAAGTGGGATGAAAGCGTTCCGAATGCCCGACAATCCCGGACGCCTCAAAATCGCAGCAGATGGTGATGAGCCTGGTCGAACGGCATCGCACGCGCTGGCAGCCCGGGCCGAGGCACTTGGTTGGAAAGTTTCGATGCTTCCGGCGCCTGAGGGACGAGACTGGAATGATGTGTTGAGAGGGCGTCGATCATGACCCACCTCGAAAGCACCCGACCAATTAACGAGTGGCAACCTGCACGACCGGCTACTTCGCCCAATGAACCCAAGACCGAAACACCGCAACCACTCTTGCGGGAAATTCCACCGGGGCAGAATTATCCGGTCGCGGCACTCGGCCCACTGAAGACGGCGGTTGAAGCCGTGCAGGGCAAGACGTTGGCGCCGGTCGCCTTACCCGCGCAATCAGCACTGGCCGTTGCATCCCTTGCGGTGCAGGGATTTGCCAATGTGGAGACATTGGGGGGCAGTGCGCCCTTGTCACTTTACTGTCTAACGATCGCACAATCGGGTGAGCGGAAAAGCTCATGCGATTCACTGATGCTGGAATTCCTGAGGGTGCACGAACGAAAAATGGCAATGGAGTATGACGCAGCCTCGGAAGCATTCAAGAATAGGCATGCGCTATGGAAAGGAGATCGAGACGCCATTCTCCAAACGGCAAAGAAAGCCAAGGGGGCAAAGCGAACGGCGGCTCAAGTGGACCTTGAGGCATTGGGTGCGGAGCCATCTGCACCACTTGAGCCACAACGCACTGTGACTGAACCAACATATGAAGGGCTGATACGGCTGTTCGCATATGGACAACCTTCGCTCGGCATCTTCTCTGACGAGGGCGGCCAGTTTATGGGCGGCTTTGCGATGAATAGTGACAACCGCCAAAAGACGCTGTCTGCCTTTAATGATTTGTGGCAAGCCAACCCGGTCAAACGCACCCGACAAGGTGATGGTGCATACACACTCTTCGAACGACGGTTGGCGGTTCATCTGATGGTGCAGCCTATCGTAGCGCGCTTATTCATGGCTGATGGAATAGCAGGTGGAACGGGATTTCTGGCCCGCTTCCTGATCACTCAGCCGCTAAGCACGATTGGCACGCGATTTCAATCCAAAGTGAAGTGGGACCCAGCGGTACTGCTGGAGTTTTCTGAACGGTTGAAAGCCATACTCGAAACAACCATGCCAACCGAGAAAGATGGTCAGCAGCTCAAACCGCGCGCGCTGCCGCTGTCTGATGGCGCCCGCATGTTGTTGGTCCAGTTCTCCGACGAAATCGAGGCACAGCAAGCACCAAGCCGTGACCTAGCACACGTTACAGCATATGCCTCAAAGGCGGCAGAACACGCAGCACGCATCGCCGGTGTGCTGACGCTATGGACGGACTTAGATACCCCGGAGATTTCATCGGAAACGATTGCACAGGGGATTGCGCTGGCACGGTATTATTTATGTGAAGCCCAGCGACTGGTTGATGCGTCGGCGGTCACGGCAGAAACGGAACAGGCCGAATTTCTGCGCCATTGGCTTATTGAAACTTGGCCAGCTCAGGCTCGACGCAATGGCAGAGATCCAGCTACGGTCCTACCAACTGATGCCATGCGTCTTGGCCCCAACTCCTTACGTGAAGCCAAGACGGTGAAAGCATTGATGGCCGTGCTTGCAGACAGCGGTTGGCTTGTGCGCTTGGCCGATGGAGCTGTGGTTGATCGTGCCAAACGCAAGCTGGCTTACCGGATCGTGAGGCCACCTCATGATGGCTGAAGATAGTTGAAGGCGACTACTAGTCCTGCGATAGCTGCGAATTCGCGATTCACGCCACGACTGAGGCTCACAGGAATCGCAGAATCGCGAACATCGCAGGGGTCCTGCTCTACTAGCAAACTAACTCAGGAGCCGAAATAATGGCCATGACAACCGAAATCGAAAACATGCCACCGGACAACACCGGCACCGAGATCACCCGCCTCAACGCATGCAGGCATGGCGTTCTATCGCGCCACACGGTATTGCCCTGGGAGGATGCGGCACAGTACGAGGACGTTCTCAATTCGTTGATTTCTGAGCACGTTCCTTCTGGCCCCACTGAGTTACATCTAGTCGAAGAACTAGCAGGTATTTTTTGGCGAAAGCGTCGTCTGCGCATGGCCGAAACGTCGGCGCATCGTCGAGGGCTTGATCGGGTACTCTGCGATTATCGCGATACTGCGAAAGTGGCAGTCGCACATAGGCATACGTCAAGCTCTTCTGAGGCCACCAGAACAGCGGTGCGCATGACACCTGCTGATACTGAAGCCCAGCTTGCCGATATTGCAGCAGACCAAGCCAAGACCCTTCGTACAATGGCCGTGTTAGGCAAGAACCGGAGTGACAGTTACGAGGCCGCATTGCATGAGTTGAGAGAGGATACCCTGGAGTGGTGGGCTGAGATGTTGGCAGAATCGTCTACGGAGAACGATCCTGACGAGGAAGTGTTCGCGGCAGATGCCGCCAGCTTGCGACGGTTTCTCGAAGGGCACGTGCTCAAATTTTTCGAAGAGCGCCGTGAAGAATTATCAAATCGTGATTTGATACGAGAGCAGGCGCTGGGGGAGACCCTCGAACCAGCCGTAATGGAACGGCTTGCCCGTTATGAGGTGCATCTCGATCGCAAGCTCGAACGGATGCTGACGATGCTGTTCCGGCTTAAGGAAATGCGGCAGGACACAGCGAGCAACCCGGCATAATTCCGTTTCGCAAAAACGCCTCTCGTAGCTCAGTTCGCAGAATCGCGGAAATCGCAGACTGGCCCCCTGTGGGGCACCGTGATGGCTGAAAGACTGCGTAAATCACCTGACGGGCCTCTGGACGTGGTAATCGGCGCGCGGCATTCGTCGCTGGGCTATAAGTCGCCGCTACGCTTCGAAGCTGAGACGGAAGAAACGTAGCAAAACGCTCTCCACTAAATGCGGGGAGGTCCATTCCTCGATCTCCGGCGCGATCCGGTTTTTGAGGTTCGGCTGGCGACGCGACATCTCGATCAGCGCCTGCTCGCCGTCCTCGTCGCGCAGCTCCTTGAAGCGATAGAAACTGTCGCGCGAATAGCCCATGATCTTCTGGTCTTTGGTCATGGTGTTGTCCTCGTTCGTCACATTGAAAGCATGCGCCGAACCGACAACCAACGAAAACATAAAATGTCAGATTAGATCGTAGCTTTTACACTATATGACCCAGTCAGAACCACTACCACTCAGGTCAGCAAGAAGGTATTAATCTTAGATAATATTTCAGTCGCCGCATGCCCCGTGCCATATTCGGCGATTTCTGAACGTGTCGACGCCAAATGCGGGTTGGTCCAGAGGCGATTCCAACCGGCATCAATCGTCTCGACCCACTCCGTTTCGTCCCGTAACGTTACACATGGTATTCTGTGAAAGTAAGCTTCTTTCTGCAATCCACCCGAGTCTGTAAAAACCATTTGAGCCCCCCCAAGCAGCCTTTGCAGGTCGAAATATCCGACAGGCTCAACAACTTTCATGCATGCCGGCACCCGAAGCCCAAATCGCTCCATCGCTTGGCCCGTTCTGGGATGCAATGGAAAAACAATCGTCAGGCCATCCGAATGTTCGCCAACATAATTCAGCAAATGCTGAAGGCGCTTCCTTGTCTCTGTTGCATCACTCCGATGTATGGTGCAAAGACCGAATTGCGTGTCTTCAAGTGACAAGTCTTCGATGATTGAGGAACCTTTGTACGCGGTGTCGCGCGCAAACTTGACTGCATCGAACATCACGTCTCCAGTCAGTGAAACTCCCGTCGTCACGCCTTCGTTCTTGAGGTTTCGAACGGCCAGATCTGTCGGACAAAACAGCAGTGAGCTGACATGATCAGCCAGGATTCGATTGATCTCCTCCGGCATCGTCCGGTTGAATGACCGCAGGCCGGCCTCGACATGTGCGATAGGAATATTGAGCTTCGCTGCAGCAAGTGCTCCAGCCAGTGTTGAATTGGTATCTCCAAAAGTTAAAACCAAATCCGGTTTAATATCCATGAGCACGCTCTCGATTGCAATGAGCATTTCAGCAGTCATTCGTGCATGAGTTCCTCCGCTGATACCCAAATTAAAATGCGGACTAGGTATCTCTAGTTCGCGAAAAAACACGCCCGACATGTTATCATCAAAATGCTGACCAGTATGAATAAGTATCTCGTTTAATTCATCTCGCTCATTTATCGCTCTGCTTAAAACTGCTGCTTTGACAAACTGAGGCCTTGCCCCAATGACTGTGGCTATCGTCGCCGGCATTATCGAATCCCATGCTCAGGTTGTGGCTGCAGGTTCAATTTAATTTCGATGTCACTCTGCTGATACGAAGAACACCTGATTACTCAGACAGACGTTCGCTCAACTTGTGCCGCGAAGTTATCGTATAACGCCAGGAGCTTACCCGAGTACGTATCCCAGTTGTTCACGGCGATAAATTGACCGCAGTTATTTTGGGCGGTGACCAATGCATCGTCAGTAATTTCTTTCACACAATTTGCTATGTCACTAGCGTCGAATTCACGAGGTAGAAGAAACCCGACTTTGTACGTTTCAATGATCTTTGCCATCTCGACAAGATTCGTACACAGAATTGGCACGCCGGCAACTGGATACTCCCAAAGCTTGTTCGGAGTACAAAACCGATGATTGAGGCCTATATCCTCATAGAGTATTGCCCCTAATGAAGCACCCCTAGTCCACTCTAATAGTTCTTGCTGCGGGACACCGGGGATAAATACTACTCTGTCTTTGCCGCCCTCACATTCTTGGGCTGCAGCTATTTCGCGCAACTCACTTTCCAAGTTACCCCATCCCATGAGAACAATAGACCATTGCGTATCGAGCTTTGCCGCAGCCCTAACCAACTCTTGCAGCCCCCGCTTCGGGCCGAAGCCGCCCTGAAACAGTAAAATCTTACGTTCTCTGGGAAGGTTCGCAGCATCATGCAGTCGGTAATCATATTCTGGCAGCTCCATCGGACGTGACGCATTCATCACCACGTGCGCAGACGGCAATTTCGGGTATCTTTCTGCATAAAACCGAGCAATGCTTTCGTTGATGGTGATGAAACCATCAACGAATTTTTCGTTGTCCGCCACAATTAGAGCATTCGCCTCCGCCCGCTCCAAATCGCTAGATGCGAGATCTTCATATATCTCGTGTGCATCCCAGACAATTCTAATTCGCGGTACAGTTTTAAAGTGCTTGGCCGCCATTAATGCAACATGATCATGAACGTGTACGACGTCAGGTGCACCACGAGAAGCCACACCTTCAAAGAGCGCATCAGCAATCAGCTTAAAGCGCTGATTTCGGATATGCTCCTCGCTTTGTCGCACCTCTTGAGGTTTACTTTTTGCCGTTCGCAACAATCCATACGCACTCTTAACTATCCGGACTACAGTATTCGCGATATCGTCGACGGCGTTTGCAATTGTTCGGTGCGTCTGTGCCCAAACTCTTTGCGCTCGCGCAGGAAACAAATTTAGTAGTACGAGGGTCGCAAAAAAGCCAAAGAACAGTACAAAAAACGGCAGCCAAGCATTGATGGCTGGAATAATCGAGCTAACGACCGTCGTCACAAATGCTGCTATGGCGGATGTCACTGCGACCATAAGGAGCGTTACAACGCGTCCTGTAGTTATCAGCTGGGCAGTTGTCTTCGCCGTTGCTGGAATTTTCCAATCATATAGAAACACACGCAAGCCGCTGCCTGGGAGTGTGAACTGTTCCTTTTCTCCGTTGGGAGAAATGCCGTGAATCTCGACATTATGGCCGTGCTGCGACAGGGTCTCCGCTTCTTTGATAACTCTGGCGTCATGACTGACAGCATTGTGGACAATCATTGCCACGTTCATACGAGCACTCACCCTTCCTACTATCGTCGAGGCACTATCCTACGGGCCTAAGAATCGCGAAATTATTACGCGCCATACCGTCTTGTCGGCTCGCGAACACGCCCGTCACAGCTTCGCAGTTTTCAGAATATTGATCAATTGTAAGGTGCGGCTACTCGTGAGACATCCGTTTTTTTTCGATTATAGCTTTTC
>Ga0209345_10001707_pt1 | contig 25724 bp, 28 predicted proteins | sample Cruoilmetagenom7_FD_187294 | JGI IMG/M metagenome (GOLD analysis project Ga0209345, IMG submission 187294) | Oil polluted marine microbial communities from Coal Oil Point, Santa Barbara, California, USA - Sample 7 (SPAdes) (version 2) | ecosystem: Environmental > Aquatic > Marine > Oil seeps ...
CTGCGCCGGTTTCAAGCCTTGCGTCGGCCTCGGTCCCTGACTTGAACGCTGAGGCGGCGCGTGAAGGTCTTTCGCTGACCTTCTTGGCGGCGGATGTTACCGACGAGGCCGCTGTTGCACAGGTTGTCGAAACCACACTTGCCCAACATGGTCGCATTCATGCCGTGGTGAACAACGCCGCCATTGGCCCCTTGGGGACCGTGTTGGATACAGCGCCCGATCTGTGGGAGCGCATCCTCATTGTCAATCTGAAGGGCCCGTATTTGCTATGCCGCGCGGCATTGCCGCACATGATAAAAGCGGGCGGCGGTCGTGTCGTCAACGTGGGCTCTGGGGCAGGGTGGGGCAAGCCGAATATGGCGGCCTATGCCACCAGCAAAGGGGGCTTGAACGCGTTTTCTGCGGCGTTAGCACTCGATTATTTCACGGACCGGATCGCGGTTAATACCGTCATTCCCGGCGGTGGGGGCATCAAAGCGGGCATGAGCATGGGCCGGGTCGGCGGCGACCTCGGCAAGCTGCGGAATAAGGCCGTTGGCACGGTTGCTGGCCGCTACATGGAAGGCGAGGATCTGGCTCGGACGATCGCGTTCCTACTGTCCGATGATGCCGAGTCGATCTCGGGCACAATTATCGATGTTGGCTGTTTCGCGCATCAGGGGTCATCAACCCCGCGCGGCAAGGCCTCTTGAACCACGAGGACACATTATGGACACCGCTCAAATGGAACACCCGATCGTGCGCAATGACGCCTATTTTCGCCTGCGCCGCGATGTCGAAGAGTTTTTCTATGATGAAGCCGAACTGATCGACACGCGCAAATTCCACCTGTGGCTGGATATGCTGCACGAGGATCTGCGCTACTTCATGCCGATGCGCCGCAACGTAAAATTCGGCCAACAAGACGAACGCGAAGACACTAAGGAAGAGGCCGGAATCAGTTGGTTCAACGAGAACAAATGGACTGTCTCCAAGCGCGTTGAGCAGATCATGACCGGCGTTCATTACGCAGAAGAACCGCTGTCTCGCACCACCCATATGATCACCAATGTGCAGGTGACCGGCGCGTTTCCCGATGTTGACGCGCCGGAGGAAATCACCACCAGTTGCCGCTTTCTGACCTATCTGAACCGAGTTGAATACGAGACCTATTTCTTCGTGGGCAAGCGTTACGACCGGCTCCGGAAGGTGGATGGCGTTTGGAAAGTTCTCCATCGGCGCATTATTCTGGATCAAAACGTGTTGCAGGCAAAGAACCTGACAACCTTCTTCTGACAGCCGAAAGGAAACCGACATGGCTAAGCTGGTGCTGAACACCACGACGGACTTGCTGCGCGTAGAGGTTGGTGCACGCATCAAGCTGCACGACGAGCGGCAAGGCGTTGTCGAGGAAAACATGGGCGACGGACAGTGGTTAAGTGTCCTGTTCGACGGCGACGATGAGTCTGAGCTTGTGCACAGTCAGGACATCGCCGGAGTCCACTCAGCGGAATAGGGGCGGGCTATGTTACGCATGAGCTACATGCCCAGCGATTTTCATCCTGTGTTGCTGATCTTGGGCCAAAAAACCGAGCTGATGACACTTGCCGATGCATTCGACGGGTTCTCAAAACAGGGCGGATCCCTGGACCTCAATGCGGCAGGCATCATGTCGACGGACACCAAAGTCACGCTCGAGGAATGGACCGAAGGCATGACCGAAAAGGTAGGCCTCTGGCCGGTTGGCCGGGGACAGAGTGATCTGATCTGGCGCTTACCCAAGCGGTTCGCCTGGATATTCGCCAACGAAGTCGCCAATCTAGGCTCATCACCCGACGTGGCCGGCTCGGCAACGCTGGAATGCGAAGTCTTCGGTGAAATCCGCGCTAAAGTGTCAATTGGCGAATGGGAGGAAGGTTACCTCTCAGATGCCTTCAGATAGGGGCGCGTTGCATGGAAGACGTTGTCATTGTCGGCGCGGGCCAAGCGGGCGCGGCTGTTGCATTGCGCCTGCGCGCGAACGGATTTGAAGGGCGCATTGATCTCATTGGCCGTGAGCCGTCGCTGCCCTATCAGCGTCCACCGTTGTCAAAGGCGTATCTTAAGGGCGAGATGACGGCCGACCGGCTGCTGTTACGGCCTGCGGCCCTGTATGATGACTTGCGGATCGCTGTGCGAACCGAGGTTCAGGCGCTCTCGATTGATACCGCTCGCAACCGGTTGGCGCTGGATGACAACTCAAACCTGCCTTACGGCAAACTGGTGCTGGCAACTGGGGCGCGGCCACGCAAACTCGCGGCTGAGGTCGGTGGCGAACTGGCCAACGTGCGCACGCTCCGCGATCTGGCCGATGCAGATGGGCTGCGCGATTTTGTGCGGCCGGGGCAACGTCTTCTGGTTATTGGTGGTGGCTACATCGGCCTGGAAATGGCTGCGGTGGCGGCACAGGCCGGGATGGAGGTCACGCTGATCGAAATGCAGGACCGGATTTTGCAACGGGTCGCCGCCGCCGAAACGTCGGACTATTTCCGCGCCTTGCATTTGTCACATGGTATTGATCTGCGCGAGGGTGTGTCACTGGTCCGGCTGCTGGGCGACGGCACGACTGCAAGTTTGGCGGCCCTAAGTGACGGCAGTGCGGTTGGTGTCGATTTGGTTGTTGTCGGCATTGGGGTCCAAGCCAATGATCAACTTGCCCGCAACGCGGGCCTTTCCGTCAACCAAGGCATTCAGGTTGATGCCGCGTGCCGCACTTTTAGCCCCGACATTTATGCCGCTGGAGATTGCGCGGTTTTCCCGTTTCGCGGTGACACGACACGCTTGGAGTCTGTGCAGAACGCTTGCGATCAAGGCGAATACACTGCCGACCATATCTGCGGAAAAACCAACGGCCCGTATCAGCCGCAACCCTGGTTTTGGTCGGATCAATATGACGTAGGGCTTAAAATTGCCGGACTCAACCGCGGCTATGATCGGGTGATTGTACGCGCGGGTGAAAAGCCCGGCGCGCAATCTGTCTGGTATCTGCAAGACGACAACCTGCTGGCCGTTGACGCGATCAATGACCCGAAATCCTACATGATGGGCAAACGCTGGCTTGCCGCAGATCAAACCCCGGATTTGGTGGCACTCGCTGATCCATCGCAGGCGCTCAAAACTCTTGCGACGCGCACACATTTGTAGTCGAACGGATGACCAAAGCACCACAAACCGGCGGCGAGGCACTGGTTACCTCGCTTTTGACCGAAGGCACCAAAGCCCTGTTTATGATCCCCGGCATTCAGCTGGATTGGGCGGTCGATGCCTTGGTCGATCACCCGGAGTTGTCGGTGTTTGTGCCGCGCCACGAACAAAGCGTCAGTTACATGGCCGACGGATACGCGCGTGTCACGGGCAAGCCGGGTGTTGGCATGGTGGTGCCGGGGCCGGGTATGCTGAATGCCACGGCTGGATTGTCGACGGCCTATGCTTGCAGTTCACCTCTGGTGTTCTTGGTTGGGCAAATCCACTCTGAGGCCATCGGCAAAGGCTATGGCAACCTGCACGAGATCCCGGATCAGAGCGGCGTGCTCAAGGGGCTGACAAAATGGCATGAACGCGTTGAGGCCCGTGCGCGCATCAGTGGCGCGGTGTCTGAAGCGTTCGCCGCTGCGATGAGTGGGCGGCGTCGCCCCGTCGCGGTTGAGGTGCCCTATGATCTCCTCATGGCGCAGCAGGCGTCAGCGCCGCTTGCCGCCCGTGCTGAAGCAAGGCCGCAAACGCCAGAGCCAAAGGCCATTGATGCGGCGTGCAACCTCATTGACCAAGCCAAGTTTCCGGTGATTTATGTCGGCGGCGGTGCGATGGATGCTGGCGCCGAGGTCACGGCTTTGGCGGAAAAACTGAACGCTGGTGTGGTCGCCAGCGACAACGGGCGCGGGGTGATCCCTGATGCGCACCCTCTGTCGTTCAATTCCTTGGCGGGTCGCGTTCTGTTTTCCAAAGCAGATCTGGTGATTGTCATCGGCAGCCGGTTCATGGACATCATGACGCCAGACCCAAGCTGGCCGCAAAGCGAGGGTAAGACCTTCATTTACCTCAACATTGATCCGGCTGACTTTACGTCTCCCCGAAAAGGCGCTGTTTGCGTTACAGCGGATGCGGCGCTTGGTGCTGCTGCATTGGCCTCAACTGTAAAGCGGCGCGAGACTCTCACTGATACGCAAGCCCGGCGCATTAAAGATTGGGCACAAGGCCGTATTGCCGCGACCGGCCAGCTTTGGGACTATGTGAGCGCCCTGCGCAACGCGCTGCCCGACGATGGCGTCTTGGTCAACGAGTTGACGCAAGTGGGCTATCTGTCACGTATCGGGTTTGAGGTGCGCCAACCTCGCACGCTCATCGGGCCGGGGTACCAGGGCACGCTGGGATATGGCTTTCCGACGGCGCTTGGTGCGGCCGTCGGCGCGAAGGGGCGACGCGTGTTCTCAATCACTGGCGACGGCGGATTTGGCTGGGGCCTACAAGAACTGGCGACTGCGGCGCGGTATAATTTGCCGGTCAGCTTGGTCGTTTTTAACGATGGCTTTTATGGCAACGTGCGTTCGATCCAAGCTAAGACCTTTGGCCGGAATTACATTACCGAACTTGCCAACCCTCGCTTTGACGACCTCGCTCGGGCATTCGGTGTTGAATACGCGCGCGCCACGGACCCGGCGATGCTGCAATCGGTTCTGAGTGAAAGCGTCCACATGTCCGGCCCATTGCTGGTCGATGCGCCCGTCGGTGCAATGTCGAGCCCTTGGCCATTGCTACGCCTGCAACCAATGGGCGGTGGCGGTGCCAACGACTGGCCCGCCGATCTGTAGATCTCGCTCGATTGGTCACGGGGACCGAAAAATCCAGTTTTGTAGAACACCCGAAAGGAAAACGCTCTGATGATTACGATCACTTTTGTTCAGCCCGACGGCACCGCGAAATCAGTCGACGCCACAGAAGGGCTGTCGTTGATGGAAGTCGCGATGCGCAACAATATCCAAGGAATTGTTGCCGAATGCGGTGGCCAATGCTCTTGCGCGACTTGTCACGTGTACATTGACGACGCCTTTTTTGAACGGGTCGGTCCGGCGGTTGATGACGAAGAAGACATGCTCGATTTCGCAGAAGAACGTGTCGCCACGTCGCGCCTTGGGTGCCAAGTCTCAATCGAGCAGGAGTTGGACGGCATGACCGTTCGCATCCCGTCGCAGCAAGGCTAAAGCGCACTGCGCGTTAGGGTGAAATGGACAGCAATTCGTGTTAGCGAACGCAAAGGAGGACACGGACATGCGCAGCGACGTGTTAATCATCGGCGCCGGGCCCGTTGGGCTGAGTTTGGCATTAGAGTTGTCGATGCAAGGGGTGCATTCCATCGTCGTCGAGCGCCGTTCAAAAGGCGAAAACACGACAGTACGTTGCAACCACGTCTCTTCGCGCTCAATGGAGTTTTTCCGTCGTCACGGATTTGCCAGTGTTGTGCGTCAGTCAGGTCTGCCAAGCGACTACCCGCATGACATCTCATATCGGACCTCAACGACGGGGCGAGAACTATCGCGCATCAAGATTGCGCCTTGGGGTGATCGGTTTACCGAGCGTGATACAGGAGTGGATAGCCGCTGGGCAACGGCGGAACCGCCGCACCGGATGAACCAGATTTTCCTCGAACCGCTGATGATTGACGCGGCGCTCAATCGCCCTGAGATCACATTACTGTTCGACCACGAAATGCTCGAATTTGAACAGGATGCCGAGGGCGTCGCCGCCTTGATAACGCCCGCGACGGGCCCTGAATTCCAGATTGAAGCGCGCTATCTCGTGGGCTGTGATGGCGGCGGGTCCAAAGTGCGCAAGGCGATTGGCGCAAAGCTGCACGGCGATGCTGTAATCCAGCGTGTGCAGTCAACCTATCTACGCGCGCCCGGTTTGATCGAGGCGATGCAGGTCGATCCCTGCTGGTGCATGTTCTCAATGAACCCGCGGCGCAGTGGCAACATATACTCCATTGATGGCAAAGAAACTTGGCTGGTTCACAACTACCTTCAAGCCGAAGACGCTGATTTTGACGCGGTTGACCGCGACGCCTGCATACGTGAGATCTTTGGCGTGGGTCCAGAGTTTGTCTACGAGACCCTCAACATCGAAGACTGGTTTGGCCGCCGATTGGTGACCGACAAAATGCGCGAGGGGCGGGTTTTTCTCGCCGGGGATGCCGCGCATCTGTGGGTGCCCTATGCGGGCTACGGGATGAACGCGGGCATTGCTGACGCGTTTAACTTGGGTTGGCTTCTGGGCGCGGTGATCAAGGGTTGGGGCCGCGAGAGCTTGCTGCAGGCCTATGTCGATGAGCGTGGCCCGATTACAGAGCAAGTGAGCCGTTTCGCGATGGATCATTGCATCAAGATGGCAGCGCAACGTAGCAGCGTGCCGCAAAACATCGAGGATGACACACCTCAAGGTGCGGTTTCGCGTCGTCAGATGGGGCAAGAAGCCTATGATCTAAACGTGCAGCAGTATTGCGCAGCCGGGCTAAATTACGGATATTACTACGATAATTCTCCTGTGATTGTGTATGATGCGGAGTCGCCGCCGGCGTATTCCATGTCTGAATATGTCCCGTCAACGGTACCGGGCTGCCGTATTCCACACTTCTGGTTGAAAGATCGCGTGTCGCTTTACGATATGTTTGGGGCTGGCTATACGCTGCTGCGTGTTGATCCCACCGAAGATGTTTCTGCCTTTGTGGCCGCGGCCGAAGCGATAAGAATGCCTTTAACGGTCGTCGATATTTTACCGAGCGACGATGTGTCAGCACTGTATAACCGCCCACTTTTTCTGGTTCGTCCGGATCAGCATGTGGCTTGGCGTGGTTCCGCCCAAGATGCAGATGTTATCGCAATCCTCAACACCTTGGCAGGGCAATAGCAACGCCGGGGGTTTTCTTCGTGTAAGCTTGGGAACGAGACGAGAACCCGTTCAAGGGTGCGCTAGAAGGGCCTGCGAGGCATCAACGCATATTCCCGCGTAGCAAACCACGTCGAGATTGATGCTGATCCATACAGTGATACGAACCCAAACGAGTTGAAAGGGGTCTGTGCTATGGTTTTAGACCGGACGCGAGGAGTGTAGAGCTACATTGCTGAAATCAGCATCAGCACATTGCAGAGCATACGCTTACATTGGAAATTATGACGAATTCTGAGCCCCAAAATGAGCTTAGGAAGCCAAAAAGGGCCCAACGATCTCTCGCTAAGCCCTTGAAACTTTTGGCTCCGACGGTAGGGATCGAACCTACGACCAATTGATTAACAGGGAACGACTCGGAGAGGGTGGTTCGCCGTATTTGATCATATAAATAAGGTAAAGCACTGTTCTGCAACGAAAAACAAGTTGTGCAGCCACCGGTATGGAACCGAATATGTCCTCGATGAATGTTGCAGAGGATGTTGCAGAGAAATGCCAAAACATAACTTAACCACACGCCCAGCCATTGCGAAGATCAAGCACGCAACTGGCACCACCATGTATTCCGACCCATCAGTAAAGCCTGACCCCGATGCTCGCGGCATCCGGCTTGCTGTCGGTGCAACTACCAAGACGTGGGTTCTGTCTAAGCGCATCGACGGAAAGGTCCGCTCCGTTACGCTTGGCTCATGGCCTGACCTGCCAACCGTCTATGCCGCCCGTGATGTAGCAAAAGAAAAGATGGAGGCGATCACAACTCGCACGGATGACCGTTCCACGGGCATTCACACACTGCGCGATGCGATGGATTCCCACATCGAACAGTCAGACGCGTCTGAACGGACAAAGACATACTATCGGGAGCAGATCGACCGTCACCTTAGCAAACTGTTCGACCGTCAAATTGACGAATTGACATTGCCCGACCTTGAACGCGCTCTTGCACCTCATGTCGATACCAATGGCAAACCAACCTCTACGCAGCAACACCTCCGCCAGATCATCGGCACAGCGTTTAAACGGGCGTCGGTTGTCCGGCGTATCCCGAATGTGGCTGACGCACTAAAAAAGGTGAAATATCGGGCGCGGAACAACAAGGTGAAGTTCGATGTGGACGAGGCTTGGCCCGCTCTCGAACTGATCGACGCCAAGAAGGCCCATAACCTGATCATCGGCACGGCTTGGGAGGTGATGCTGTTCACAGGTCTCCGCGCCAAGAACGTGACCGAACTCCGCTGGGAGGACATAGACCTCGACAGCGCCCGTCTGCGCGTCGCTGAATTGAAGAACGGGACGGAAGGGGCGTTCCCCATCGCTGACCGCGTTGTTGCGGCGCTGCGGGCGCTGCCCCAGCACAGCGAGTGGGTGTTCCCGCAATACGACACCGACAAGCACATCTATCATCCGCAGCAGTTGAAGGGGGAGGGGACGCGCATGACGCCGCACGATGCCCGTCGCTTGTTTACAACCGCAGCCCGTCGCCTACGCCTGCCATCCTACATCATCGACCAGTTGCGTGGTGATATGGAGAAAGGTGTGCAGGACATATATGATCAAGGCTCCATGTCTCACAAAGATGCAAACGCCATCGCGAAACAAATTGAGGTGGAATGTGGGGCAATACCTTCTTCGAATGTTGTCCAGATCGGCGGCAGGCGCTAATGTGGTCGCGTGTCGGTGTCGCTGTGCGGCAGAAACAACCGACGTGACCATATTGCGATCCATCAGGGGCTGGTGCCGGATCGTATGAGGGCAATCTCGCCAGCAGTATCAACAGGCCTGCGTCTATTCGAACGTGAAGGAGCCTATTGATGGAAGAAATCACACGAGAAATCCGTGCGCTGCGCGACGAAGTGCGCGGCTTGCAGGTCAAGCAGAAATTGCCTGACCTCATGACGCCAGCGCAATGTGCGCAATATCTAAACCGTTCTGAGGAAGTGCTTTATCTCTGGCGGAAAGAACGCAACGCTGGTTCCGAAAGTGGTCCGCCGTTCCTGCATATTTCCAGCCGGACAATACTCTATGATCGGGAGGACGTTCTCGCATGGGCGCGTTCTCACCGCGTGAACTGAAAAAGGGACGAAGCCGCTAGAACCTCGTCCCTCAGTCATTTTCATCAAAGCCGCGAACCCATCGCATCAACAACTCGCTTATACATTACGCTTTGATGGAATCCGACCAGAAAACAAGGTAATAGCGTCTGCAAGGAATAGGCAGATGCACATATTTACAGCAACAAGCACGGGGCCTGAACTTCGTAAAGTTTGGCAAATGGGCGGCGACGGCCCAAAACAGAATGAGCGTACCGAGGGCTATCGGTATGCCAAAGACTTCATCTATGAGCGGCACGAGTTTGCTACGCTCAACGCTTTTTGTGACCTTCTGAACCGCCTGTCCGATGTGCCAACAGCCTCACTGGTTCTCGGTGAACCACTGATTGAACGCGGTGGACGCACAGGCCTCGACTTTACGGATATTGCGACCGATCTTTGCGTCGTCGATCTCGACTCTTTGGAATACGATGGCACAGCAGAAGAAGCTGTGCGCTTCGCCTTTCCATTTCTGCGGGGGCGACAGTTTGTCTATGCCTACTCGCCTTCATCGGGGTTCAAGGCTGGCCACCGATTGCGTGTTGCCTTCGAGGTTGAGCCGATGGACCTAACCGAGCAGCAAATCCATGCCGAACACTGGAATAATGAACTGTCTCAGCGTATCGGTTTCAACCGAAAATTGATAGACTATGGCATCTACAAGCCAGGTGGTTTCGTTTTCACGGCTAAACCTGAATTGCACGGCCTAGATGACCCGCATCCTATCCGCGCACACTTGGTCGAAGGCATGGCTGGGCCTGTAGACGTGCCTAAGCTGCCCGACATGATCGAAGTGGACGTGGCACCTTCTGTCAACTTGGGGCAAATGCCGACGCTGCGCTGGGATGCAAGTCAGCGCCATAACTCAGTTATGAAGTTCATGGTCGCCTACCGAACGGCCTTTCCGAACAGCGTATTCACCGAATGTTGGGGCGCACTGTCAGACGAATATGAGAGGCTTGGCGTCCGCGCTGCTGACAGGCACGAGTTTGACGAACGCTATATCAAGATGCGGTTCCACGGTATTCGAGGCGCACGCCGCAAACGCAAAGCCTTTCCAACGACGCGGCAGGAAGTGCCGTTTGAACAAGCCACGCAGCAGCTCAGTGACGAGATCAAAACCTTCGTTTCAGCCAACGAACCGCGCGTGAAGGTGATTGAGGCAGAGGCGGGCCTTGGCAAAACCTACTGGGCTTTGCACTGGCTTGGCGTTGAAACCCGATATGCGGAACACACCAACGGCATCTTCTTCACTGACCTCTATGTGCCAAACCATAATCTGTCCGCACAGATCGAAGCTGACGCCAAAGCGCAAGGCATGAAAGCCTACACAGAACTTGGTCGCGGCCAAAAAATGAACGGGCGTCCAGTATGCACAAAGCATGAGGCAATCTCCAAGGTGCAAGGCATCGTCAAAGAAACCCGTCAGGCGTTCTGCGGGAATGAAACTGCGCAGTGTTCCGACCGCGCAGGCTGTCTTTGGTGGGAGCAACAGGACAAATCTTTGACGCACGATCTACGCATCAGAACCCATGCGCACCTGCCATTGCAAATCGCCAAAGAACACGGACAAAGCCGCGTCCCGAGCTTCGTCGTGATTGACGAGAACTTCCTCGGTGCGCTGATCAAGAATGGCTATGTTGAGATCAAAGACCTGTGCGACGTGATGCGCCACGACATGGGCGATTGGCTTCTTGAACTGGCTAAGGTGTTCAAGGGTGGGCTGACCATCGAACGGCTAGAGTCCGCAGGGTTCACGGTCGATCTCTGCAAGGAATTGATCAAGGCTGAAACGGCACTTGCCCCTGAGGTCGAGATCACTCCCGATATGTCGGTCAGCGAGGCGTTGAACGCGGCAACCGACTACGATGGGCAGTGGTATAAGTATGCCTCGTTCTGGCGTCGTCTGCGCGATGCGCTTGAGGCTGGCTCACTCAATCGCCTGCGTGTCACACCGAACAAGAAAGGCGTCTACCTAAACTGGCGTCAGAAGATTGCAGGCATTCCTTGGGACAGCGAAACAGATCGTCCGCGTGTGCCTGTGCTGATCCTGTCCGCGACGATCAAGCGGTCAATGGTTGAGGCGATCCTGCCTGTGGATGAATGGGTGTCGATTGAGGTCGAAAAGCACGCAGACGCCAAGGTGGCGCAAATCCCAATCAACGCATCCAAGAAATCTCTGCTCTACGGCACTGGCGACCGCGTTGAGGAATGGGACGAAACCGACAAGAAAGACAAAGCACTGGCCGAGCAATTTCGCGCAGATGTGGCGCGTATCTCGGAGGGACGGCATTTGTTCTCATATAAGGCGCTTTTAAACGAGAACATGATGCTGGCCGGATGGTTCAATGCAGTTGAGGGTCTGAATGATTGGGCTGGTGGCAAGATCGACATTGTTGGTCGGCCATTGCCAGCGCCGCTGGACGTTGAAGACATGGCACGCGCTATCCATCAAGACGGTGATCCGATTGTGCCAGTTGCGCAATGGTATCCAAAGCGGCCGATTGCGATGGTTGGCGGGGCTGGAATGGCTCACTGTGAACGCCACACCGATCCGCGTGTTGAAGACGTGCGTTGGGTCGTCTGCGAGGGTGCAATGATGCAGGCGGCAGCAAGGGCGCGGCATGTGCGTCAGGGCTGTGAGATCAGGCTGTTTACGAACATGGTATTGCCTGTGAAAGTCGATGAAGTGCTGCGGTTCGATGATCTGCTGCCGGATGAATTGGAATACGCGCGTGCGCCTGTGAGGGTTCAGTCGGCAAAGTTGGCGCAAACGCTGTTTCGCAAGTTCGACGGCATGTCAGCCAATGGCATCAAAGGCGCTGTCGGTGATCTGTTTGGTTGGGCGATGGAGCAACAGGCCGAGTTCATTGAGGTGCGCACGAAGGGAACAAAGCAATGGTCGCGTGCATGGCTTGCAGATGGCGGCTGGCGCTACCTGTGCAATCGCGCGGAGATCGTTGATTGGCGAGAGCCTGTGCGGCGCAAGGACGACAATGCGCAGAAGTTCGATGCGATGGTCGAAGCATCGCGGCACATGCAGGAAGTGCGGGCGATGCGCGAGGCTCTGGAGTATGAGCCGTGGCTGGATGATGAAGGCGCGGTGTTGCGCGGCGAGGTGACGACGGCTGAGGGTTGGCAGTTCGATGTGGGTGCAATGGCGGCGGATGCACAGCCAGCAGTATGGCCGTGGCGCAATGCGCAATACGGCAAGGACTGAGGGCCGTTTTAAACTGTCACTGCTCTTAATAGTATGTATCTCTATTAACGCGAGTGACAGTTTAACTTGCGGCAGACGATGCCACGATGCGGACGCGCTGCACTGTCACTCGGAGCGATCTATCCGTGATACATCAACAATGCTGACGTAGTTGCGTGCAAGCAATTGATTACCTATCAATCGCACTGGTGAATTGCACTTGCGTATCAAGTGGTTGGGGACTCTCTACAACAATGCTGCAACATCCAGTTGCGACCAAGTCGCAGGTATACATCGGCACCTTTTAGAACCCCCACCTGCTAATACGGAAACCCGCCCCCACAGTCGGAAACATTTGAGCAAAACTTTCGAAGTTCCATTTCGTCTCAAGAAAATATCGAGAGCAGGGAGCAAACGTAAAAGGTCGACCGTGCAAACGAATGCAGTTTCTACTTCTCTGAGAATCCCCCCGCGACGCGAAGCGCACCGTTTATAACGCGCCACGTATTCGGAACAAAAGTCGGATCGGAGGCAACGTCACTTTCAGGCCGAAAACTAGTAACCCCATCGGCAATTACAGAAACTGTCCCAATTGGCAGTTTTGTAAATTTGTGCTGGTTATTATGTCCATGCAAAAGGGCAAGCCCGAAACCTCTGGACGCTAGAGGGTTAAGAATATTCTCCTTTGTTCTCAATTCATCTAACGCCTTTGGGTAGACAAGTTCAGGAGCAACTAGTTCGTGATGGCCCCCAAGTCCCTTTGTGTGACCTGTACAATGTCTGCAATTGCTAGAGTGACCCGTACAATGCTTGCAACTCGTCGTTCCGCCGTGAGAACAGCTTGAGTCCTTGCCAACGGAGTTACCCATCCACGCAACTATCTCGGCATCCTTGTACACTTCCTTAGAAGCGTCTGTGATTGTAATTTTGAGGTTTGTCTCCATTTGAGATTTTCCATCCTCCATCAACTTAACCACGCCGTCCTCGGTATAAGTCGGAATGAAGAATCCAAAGTCACTTCCTTCGACATCTGACCCAAATTCTTCCAAATCACCCTCGATGACACGATCCAGTAGTTTCTTCACTTCCTTAGAGATTTCCAATTTTTGCTCCAGTGCAATTAGACTGTTCGCTTGCAATGCTATCTTGATAGGACCCATCGTGTAAACAGTTTGTGCGAATTACAGACAAATACTCGAATATAGCTGGAAACGTTCGTAGAGCACATAAACAGCCCATCCACTCAGTATTTGCACCTAATTCTTCCAGCGTGAACAGCCCACTACACCTTAAACTTCGCGGGACATACGCCGCCGAAAGCGTCCACATTCGATCTGCGCGGCTTGGCTCATCTGAACGGCCATCTTTCGCGCGCTGATCCTTTCGGATGGCCGTTCACACTCAATGAAAGCACAACCCATGCAAATTACATTCACCGCTGATGGCGGCGACGCCTGCACGCTCGCCCAGAAAACCGTATCGTCCTCAACTGCCTTTTCGATCCCAATTTCAAAAGCCGCCCTGCAAACGGCCCTTCGCACAATGCTCATGAACACAGAGCAGCGCGACATGACAGTTGATGCCGTGATGGTGGATCGCTGTCGCGACGGCCTTCGTGTCCACGCTGGCGGCGGACGTTTTGAACTGCCCTACCGCCACCTGTTTGCCCTCGTCCTAGAGGCTTAACCCATGACACGATCAAACTGGGACCGCCTGCAATCGCAATATCATCTGATCCGCGCCTGTCTCGCTGGCGAAGATGCCGTGAAGGAACAGGGGCAAATCTATGTGCCGCAACCGGACGGCATGACCGCGCAAAACTACGCGCATTATCTGGACCGCGCCTGTTTCTATGGTGCGCCGGAAATGACACTTCGTGCACTTGTCGGCCTTGCCCTGCGCAAAGACCCTGTGATCAAGCTGCCAGCACGCCTTGAGCCGATGCGCCTGAACGCGACTTACGAAGATGCGCCGATGCAGGTTTTGATTGAGGACATGGTGCGCGAGGTCGCAACTATGGGCCGCTACGGTATCCTGCTTGACCTGCCGACCGAAGGCGCAACGGCAAACACAGTTCCCCACTTCTCGACCTTCAATGCGGAATCCATCGAAGACTTTTCGACGGGCTTTGTCGATGGCCGCAAAGTCCTGACGCGCGTGCATCTGTCATCTGACGAGCAATGGGAAGACGCAGACGTCACCTACGAATTGATCCTTGAGGCTGGCGTTTATCAGTTTCGCCGCTTCACGCGTGATCAGCAAAAGAACCGCGTCGATGTGGGCGAAAACCATATCCCAATGATCAATGGCCAGCCGCTGACCTATATCCCGTTTGTCATGGTCAGCCATGAAGGGCTGCGCCCTGAACATGTCACGCCGCCATTTCTATCGCTGTGCAAGGTCGCCATATCGCACTTCAAAAACAGCGCAGATCGGGAGCACGCTATCTTTCTGACGGCTGCGCCGACGCCTTGGGTGGCCGGGTCAATCCCAGCCGACAAAGTGCCAACGCAGATCGGTGCCGGAACAATCTGGACATTGCCCGAAGGTGCAGAAGTCGGGATGCTTGAGTTCCAAGGTCATGGGGTCGCCGCCATGAAGGAGATCATGGAGGAAAAATCCGAAACGATGATCTCGCTTGGCGCTCGCATGTTGAGTTCGACCGTCAACCGGAACGAAACACTAGGCACAGCGACGCAGCGCACGCGGTCAGAGCTTGCGCTCTTGCATGGCGTGGTCGTCTCCGTCGAGGCTGGCCTGAACCGCCTTCTACGCCTCGCTGCTGAGTGGGCGGGTGATGATCCAGACAAAGCATCAGTGTCCTTGTCGCGCGACTTTATCGAAAGCGCTATGGAACCGAAGATGATTGAGCAGCAGATGAAGTTGTATCTGTCCGGCGTGATCAGCCGCGCGTCCTTGCATGAGAACCTGCAAAAGGGCGAGATCATTCGCGCAGATCGGTCGTGGGAGGATGAAAAGGACATGATCGAAACCGATGGTGGTGACATATCCCCCATCATCGGCACGCGTGATGCCTGATGATCCTAGACCCTGACTTCGGACTGCATGTTTCGCGTCCAGATGGCCCGCAATCTCTTTATCGCGCCGTTGTCGCCCGATCTGTCCTCGACCTTTTCGGCAAGGTCATTCCAGCCTCTGAAAAGGATGAGGCACAACTTGCGCGGCGTGAGGCTCTATACTTCCTAACGCGGGAAAATGGCGCATGGGCAGAGTCCCGTCGTCGCCTTTGTGCGGCCTGTGAGTTTGATCCCGATGCCCTGCGTGCAAATATTCTTCGCATTCTGGATGGCGGAGAGATTGTTGGCGCAGACACGCGCAATTCGTTCGGCGGGATCGAGACTGCTCGCCAATTCTGGGATGAAGAACAATCAGCACCGGAACGAGCGCAAGCTGCGCGGGAGCAGCAGGCGAAGCCAAAACCCAAGGCAACGCGTCAGAGGGTAAAAGCGAGTTATTCCACTATCAGATCGGTCGTCCTGCCACTGCTATCGCAGCCTCGCCAGTTCAAGGATTTGATCGCCGCGACAGAGGGCGAATTTGGCGACTCAATGATCCGCAAGGTTCTCGCGAATGCTGTCAACAAAGGTGAAGTCGTGCGGGATGAAAAGCAGCACACCTATATTTTGGCAGCGGCATAGCCAAAAGACCTTCTTCTCCGGTTTGTTCAGCTATCACAGGCACTTATTGTATTTTTGCAAGACAGGGGTCGCGCATCTTCACGTAGTGGAAGGGCAAGCCTCAGGGCTTGCTTTTCTTTTTGTGCCTACGTGAAGGAGCAGCACACATGTCTGACGACAACAACGACAAACTGATGGAACAATTCATCGAAAAGGCGACGCCAAAGCTATTAGAGGCGCTGGCCGAGAGCGTTTCGAAGCAGATCGAAGATTCAATCGGTGGCCTAAAAGCCAACTCCGAAAAGATGCTTGATGAATTGAAGGACCGCAAACGTGCTGCTGCCGATGCCGCCGCAAAGGATCAAGCGGAAGCGGGGCAATTCAAAACACTACTTGAGCGCAATGACGATCCCGCATCAATCAAAGCTGCTCTGACGCCTGAACCAATCCGGCTGACCCGATCTCAGGCGCGTGACGCGCAGCTCTACCGTCGTGCCAAGGCGCAGGCCGAGAAATCAGGCACAACAGTTGAGATCGTGACCGATGGCTGATCTCAACAAAGCAGCAGATGCCACAGCCCGCGAATTCTTGTCGGGTATCTACAAAAAGGTGCGGGAGTTCGATGTGACCCTTGCACGCAATGCCATCCTAGATTGCCTCTACAGCGCGGAAGAACCCGACTTCATTCGCGATGTTGCGGCGCACCCGCTCCATGCCGCAGATGCCCGTCGCGTCATTGGCCGAATGGCCCCGCATATGGTCGGTTTGGCTGGTCAGACCTTGACACGTCAGGCTGCGGCATGAGCATCAACTATGACCGCATCAAAGACGCGTTGCCCGTGGAATCGGGCAACGGTCGCCGTTCCACAATCCGCGCCCGCTCTGACGTAGTCGAGGTCGTTCTCGATTGCGTCCTGCGCCGCCGCCAGTTCAAAGAGATTGCGCAACGATGTTGTGTCGATCTCGAAAGCCTGACGCGGTTCCGCAAACGGTTCATCACGCCGGAGGTCGAAAAGATCGTTCTTGTTGAGGCCAACAAGCTGGATGCAACGTCGCTCGACCAAGAGGTAAACAGCGCCCAAGACAAGATCGAAGGCGGCATTGAGGGCATCCTCAAAGAACAGCAGCGCCTCTATCGGACGCTGAACGGCATGGCCGATGGTGGCAGTGAAGGTTTGCTCGAAGTGCTGGCCCCGATGATGCAATTGCTACGCGACCAGAACAAATCCTATGAAAACCTACTGAAAGTTTACTCCAACCTGCGCGACAAAACGACTATCGTTCTTGGGCTAAATGAGCATCCCGACGTTCAAAAGCTGATGGACGTGTTGTGGGTCGTGTTCCAAGCTCACCCAGAGGCGTTCGATACATTCCGGCAAGTGATCGAAGATCGGCGGATTCCGCTTTATGTCGAATGATCTTGGCCTTTTCCTTCGCACCCTCAATGAGCGGATAAAGCCTGAGTTGCTGCTTGAGCGGGTGGTCGATGGCCCGCCCGATGAATGGCAGCGCACGCTAATGAATTCTGCCTCAGATATCATCATGGTGCTGGCGTCGCGCCGGATTGGTAAATCAACGACTGTGGGCGTGATGGCAGGACAGGAATTGTCCAAGCCAGAGCATCAGGTGATCATCCTTTCGAAGACGTTGGCCCAGTCTCAATTGCTGTTCGCCAAGATTGCCTACACTTGGGAAAAGATGGCGCTGCCGATTGAAACGAAGCGGCGCACCATGACCGAATTGCACCTCAAGAATGGGTCTTCGGTTGTCTGCGTTCCCGCAGGTCAAAACGGTGAGCAGGCCCGTGGCTATGGCGTTAAAAATGGCCTCCTGATCTACGACGAGGCCGCGTTTATCCCTGACGATGTTTTTGGCTCAACGCTTTCGATTGCAGAGGACAACGCGAAGACAATCCTGATCACCACTCCGGGCGGCAAATCGGGCAAAGCCTATGAGATGTGGAGCGATTGGGAAATGTATCCCGAAGTCGAACGCATCCGCGCCTGTTCCCTCGATCTGCCTCGCATGGCGAAGCTGGTGGCCCGCCAGCGAAAGGTTCTGTCCAAGTTTGAGTTTGATGTGGAACACGGCCTCAATTGGATGGGGCGCGGACACCAGTTTTTCGACTCGGCGGCAATCGCTGCCGCCTACACCGACACCCCACAACTGATGTTAGGAAACTTATATGCAGGTCTTTGAACGCGGCGAGGACTTGATCCTGCCCAATGCTGATCCGGCGGTCGAGATCGTCAAAGGGTATCGCCGCTTCCTCGTAGGCTTGGACATTGCGCAGGCACAGGACCGGAACGCCTACAGCATCGTTCTCGACGAACGTGTGCCGTTCTACGATGATAACGGACGGCAGGACCTGACCAAACGGCGCCGCGAGATTGTGCGTTCGGATCATCTACCAGCAATGTCCTACGCTGATCTCGCCACTGTGACACGGAACCTGATGATGGACCCCGCGATTGCAGGCCGCGCTTATCTTGTCGTGGATTCTTCGGGGGTGGGGCGTGCATTTTGTGACATCCTCAACTCCAAATCAGTGCAGCACACCCGCGTTCAGATGGTGTCTGGCGAAAACGAAAGCGAAACCAAGGAGCGCGGCCAGACATTCAACAACGTCGGGCGCACGCGGCTGCTGTCGGCGCTAAACTCGGCCATCCACACGGGCGACCTGAGCATTGGCAACTTCGAGGCCCGCGACCTGCTGTGCCAAGAGCTAGAGAGCTTTGAGGCTGACGTGGGATCGACAGGGCGCGTCCGCATCGAAGGCGGGACAAAGTTCGGCCATGCTGACTTGGCTGTGTCTGCATCGCTGGCCTTGTGGCTATCCGATCATCGGTCAATCGGTGCGCATATCGGTGAGGCACCGCTGCGCGGGTTTTGGTGACGAAGGGTAACTTCGGTATTTTCAGTTGGCGTCTCGCCGCGCAACCCATTGCGTGTGTTCGCGTGAGAATGCCAACTCTGCTTCATTGATGAAGTCCGACAGTTCTTCCTCCGTCGTTACGGCATCCGCGTTACCTTTGATGATGCCAATCTCGTGCGCTGTAAGATTGTAACTCGCCATCAACTCCCCGTGCCGCTTCATTTGCAGCCAACCTAGGGCTGACGTCACAAGGACGATCATCGGGTCAAAGGCTAGTGTGGCAATCGGCAGGCCCAACTGCTCTGCGTTCAGCGCGACCGCCGCAATGATGTAGAGGACAATCGTTGCCCCGACCCAGAAGGACAGCGCATTCTTGTTCGCCCTCGATTTCTTGGAATACCACACCCGCTGATTGTCGATGCGATTCTTGACATAGTAGGCCATCCGCTCCTCTAGCGTCAGACGGCGAATGTCGATCATAGTCTCTGTGACCTGTTCCGTGTCGTCGGTTTCGAGGCTGGCCGCAATGTGCCTGTTGACCTGCAATAGGTCTTTCAGCAGGTTTCGCAAGTTCGCCTTTGGGATCTCTATACTGCTAGTATCCTCGAAGGGATGAGCACGCATTGAAAACCGCCATGTCGATGTTTTAACGGACTCTGCAAGTGCGCGGCAGCGATACCAGTCTTGATCGAGTTTGTTCACTATCTTGTAGACGAACAGTCCGGCCAACACGACAAGTAGCAGGGTGATCACGAGTGGGTTGACCCCCAACAACCCGCGTGTTGCGGATGCGATGCTGACGAGGAACAGCAGCAGATATTCAGACCTGATCGTCCGCAGGAACCGCTTCTGCGCCTTGATCGAACCATTATTGGCACTGTCATATAAGGCGGGGTATTCTAGGTTAGGTGCAGTCAAGTGATTGCCCTAATTCCTGCAACGATGGAATCCGCTGTCCAGTTGACTACCATGTTTGACGCGTTGCTCACCGCGAGGGGCATCATCTGTGCACCACGCGGTCGCACGCCCAAAATCGGCTTGTTTATGCTTTTGGCGTAGTCCATTTCAAACTTGATCCAGTCGCTGTGGTTTGCCCACATGCCACCGATGATGATCACGCAGTTGACAGGGTTGATCTGCCCGCGCAATTCATCCTTCATCTTATTCGCGGCCATTGGCCCGAAAGCTTTGGTCTCTGGCACGGAGTAATTCGAAAATGTGAAATAGGGCCTGTTTTTGAGCAGGTTGACCATCGCATTGTATCGTTCGCTGTATGACCACGAATGGCTAATAAAGAGCCTTGTCGACATGTAGTGCCTTTCCGTTTGACCGATCCCAACAGATAGATACCACACATAGAACCAAAGAGGAACACTGAAACGCGGTGAACTACTCGCGTGGTATTGCTGGCTTTAAAAAATGCGGTAAATCTTGATCCATGTTCGCAAGACGAACGGAGCGAACTTTATGATAGGCCGATTTGATTGTCTCGTAGCCATCTTCAAGGTCGAACTCCTCAATATACGCAATCAGAGCCGCCTCCAGCTCAACGTCAGATTTCCGCCTGTAGCTATCAACCCAATCGAAAACTTGAGCGTAATCATGTTTGGACTTTGCTCCCAATTGCTTTCGCGGTTTCGTGCGAATGACCGGAACCTCTAAGTGCGTTGTCAAAGCTAACTCGTCGTCTTCATGCGGGTCAAATCCGTCAACCTTTGCGCAGAGCTTTTCAAAGTATGGCCTCGCTTCAGCGGGCAACTGCTCAAGGTTTGAAGCTAGGATTGCCCACGCATCATAGGCGTCAACTGTTTCGTTGTTGGTCAAGTTGAGAATCTCCGGCTTTTGCACAACTGCATGGGTCTAGGTGATTCCATATGAATGGTCGCACGCTGCGGTTCATGATGAAGGCAGCTAACCACAATAGCCACGAAAGGGCTACACCATGACCATTCAAGACAATAACCTTAATCGCGCACTTGCGATCCTCGCAGCGCACCCTGATGAAAGGGACATTGCATTCCAAGCAGGCTGCGTGCTTGTCGCAAAGCAAAAGCTGTCTCTCCAAGACGAAGACGACTTAGAAGTCCTGTCGATCCTAATGACTGACAAAGAGCATGGATTTGCAGTCACTCGAGTCGAAGAAACCGCTCGCGAACTTCGAGCCATGCACGCCGTTTGGTGTGACGCCGCTGACGATCTCGAACTGGAGGTGGCAGCATGAGCATCAGCGATCCCACTGTGCAACAGCAGAAGTCCCAATTGAGGCAGCATCTTCAAGAGAGCCTGCAAAGTCCTCGTGCATTCCATGGCAGTCCGGCGCAAAGGCTTGCTGCCATGATCGCTGCGGAATTGATCGACCGAGAGCGTCATACGCCATGGTCACTGGCTGTTACCATTCAGCGTATCGACGAACTGCGCGGGCGACTTACAGCCGTGAAGGTGTAGCAGCAGTTTGCAATCATTGTTGTAGAGTTGTTGCGGAGCCTACCAAAAACGACAAAGGCCGCTCATTGGAGCGGCCTTTATGCCATTGATCTCGTTGAGATATTTTGGCTCCGACGGTAGGGATCGAACCTACGACCAATTGATTAACAGTCAACTGCTCTACCGCTGAGCTACGTCGGAACATGTGGGCGATATAGCAAGGTGGTTCTGTGAGGTCCAGAGGTTTGCGATGCCTTTTGTGTGTTTTTTTCCCGGAGCGGCACTCAAGTGGGCAAGGCTCTGTTTTTCTTGGACTTATGGTGTGCTGACGCGCAGGTCTGGGCCGGGTTCTGTGTCGAAATTGATCAATTCACGGCCCTCCAGATCGATCAGATGCGCCAAGACGTTTCGTGCGGCGGCCGGCAGGAGGGCGTGCGGTACATCTGTATAGACCGTTGCGGTGATTGCGGCCAGATCGGCGGCGCCGCCAGCAATAGCGGCGCGAATCGAGGCTTCTCGGCCCAACCGGTGGCTCCGCAAAGCCCGCAGACGCTCGAGCCCATCAGCCACCGGCGCGCCGTGTCCGGGAAAATATCGCAAGGCCCCCAATTGCTCGATACGGTCCAGACTGGCCATGAAATCCGTCAGGTCACCATCGGGCGGTGACACAAGGCTCGGTGCCCAGCCCATGATGTGATCGCCGGAAAACAAGGCGTCACCCCATTGAAAACACAAATGATTACCCAAATGTCCGGGTGAGTGTATGGCCGTGATCGGGCGACCGCCGGCCTCGATCTCGGTGCCGTCCGGCAGCGCCTCGTCACAGGCAAATGCTGTGTCGATCCCTTCGCCACCGCCGATCTCGGCGCCCGATAACGCCTGCATCCGCGCCGAGCGACCCGCATTGGAATCGCCAAAGGCCAGCACCGGTGCGCCGGTGGCCTCGGCCAGCGGGCGCGCGGCGGGTGAATGGTCAAGATGCGAATGCGTCACCAAAATCTGCGCGATACGCTCGTGCGGGCGCAGCGCGGCACGGATCGCCGCCAGATGCGTGCGGTCCATTGGTCCGGGATCAATCACCGTTACATCGCCATTGCCCAGCAGATAGGTGTTGGTGCCCCGCTCGGTCATCGGCGAGGGGTTCGGCGCGAGCACAAGGCGCAAATCCTCGGTCAGTTGTAACGGCTGGCCGGGGCGGGGGGCAAAGTCGGTCTCTGGCAATTTGGGGTCTGGCAATTTTGGGTCTGACACTTGGGGGTCTCGCAAATCAGGGGAACGCGTCTTACAGTATCACCATGCTAGGTCGCTTGCTCAAACCATTTTTCCCTCGCGGCCTGTATTGGCGTGCCGCGCTGATCGTTCTGTTGCCGGTGGTGACGATGCTGCTGGTGATCTCGGTCGGGTTCATTCAGCGCCATTACGAAGGCGTCACGCGGCAAATGACCGGCAATTTTGTGCTGGTTGTGCGCGATGTTGTGGCCCGCGTCGATGTGGATCTTACCCCCCAAGTGCGGGCCGAAATCGGACAGAACGCAGCGCAGGCCTTTGCCATTGACGTGACCGCAGACGTGGAATTGCCACCGGTCCGGCGTGATGTGTCGACGGCATTCTATGATATCGCGGCACGGCTGGCGATCCGCGAACTGTCGGCCGGTCTGCCAGATCTGGCGGCAATCCGATTGTCGGACAATCACGTTTCCCTGTGGCTGACAGGCGTTTACAACGTGGTGCGCATTGATTTGCCACTCAGCCGGATTTCAGCCAGTAACCCGCATCAGCTGCTGGTCATGGTCTTTGTCATCGGCATGTTTATGAGCTTGATTTCATTCCTTTATCTCAAGAACCAGATGCGACCTATCCGGCGGCTTTCCCGCGCCGCCGAGGCCTTTGGCCGTGGCCAAAGGCTGCCACTCAGGGTCGGCGGGGCCACCGAGGTTCGCGCCGCCAGCACCGCGTTTTTGCAGATGCGGGACCGTATCGAACACCATATCGAACAGCGCACGTTAATGCTGTCGGGTGTCAGCCATGATCTGCGGACGCCGTTGACGCGGATGCGTTTGGCGTTGTCGATGATGGAGGACGACCCCGAGGCGTTGGCGCTCATGGGGGATGTTGTCGAGATGGAAGCATTGATTGACCGTTTCCTCGAATTTGCCCGCAACGAGGCTGTCGAACCCGAGGTATCGACGGACCTGAGCGGACTTGTCGCGCAGCGGGTCGCCGAGGCGGTGCGCTCGGGGCGTCAGGTTGTCGCGCCTGGGCTTGGACAAGGTCCGGTGATGCCGCTGCGTCCGCAACTTTTTGGTCGGGCACTGGATAATCTGATCACCAACGCGCTGCGCTATGGCAGCCGTGCGCGGGTGAGTGTCGACCTGCGCGATGGTTGCGTGATCGTGTCGGTCGAAGACAACGGCCCCGGTATCGCCCCCGAAGACCGCGATCTGGCGATGCGCCCCTTTGTGCGGCTTGACCCAGCGCGCGGGGCTAGCAAGGGCAGCGGTGCCGGTTTGGGGCTGGCGATTGTCGCGGATGCCATGCGCAGCCATGGCGGTCGTCTGGAACTGGATCGAGGGACTTCGCCGGAGTTCGGCGGCTTGCTGGCGCGGTTGATCCTGCCGCTCTAGCGGACCGCCGGTCTAAGCCGTGACATCGTGATCATAGATCCAGCCGAATTTGCGCAATGCGGCGCTGGGTGCCACGCGTCCGCCGATCCGCAGCACGCCGTGCGCCAGTTTCGCGACCGGCCCACGCAGGTGATAATTCCGCGCATTCCGGTTGGCCGTGGCGACAATCGCGCGGGCGCGTGGCACGCGCTGAGCACCATACCGCCGCAGGGCAAGGCTCGGGTCGTCGGGGTGTGCAGCCAGATTTGCGGCCAGCGACCACGCGTCCTCTAGTGCCATATTTGCACCCTGCGCCATGAACGGCAGGGTCGGATGTGCCGCGTCCCCCAAAATCGCCGCGTGTCCGTGATCGTCGTGCCATGTTTGCGCGACGGGGTGGCGAAACAGCCCCCACAACCAGACGTCCCGCACCGCGTTCAACCAGTCCGGCACCGGCCCGCCAAACCCTGCAAATGCGTCGCGCAAGGCAGCGGGATCATCGGGATGGTTCCAGCCCTCGGCGGTCCATGTCGGCGTTTCCATCACAGCAACGATGTTGCGCAAGCGCCCGCCGCGTAGCGGATAGCTGACCAGATGCCGCCCCGGTCCCATAAAGACCTGCGCCACAGGTGGCCCGCCGTCGCCCTCAATAATCGTGCGCCAGGCGACCTGACCGGTGAAAAAAGGCTGGCGCTTGCCGTTCAGCGCCGCCCGCACCTTGGAATGCAAGCCGTCGGCACCAATCACCAAAGACGCGGTATGCGTCGCCCCCGATGTTGTGCTGACCTCGGCACCCTCGGCACGCAGCGTGACGCCTTCAGCCTGTTGCGACAGTTGCACACGGGTTCCCGCCTCACGCGCGGCGTCTTCCAGGGTGCCGATCAGATCGGCGCGGTGACACAGATAAAAGCCGGGCGTCTTCGGCAGGGTCAACCGGGTCACGAGAGCGCCGGTTTTGTCGCGCAACTCAACGGCTTCGGACGGGTCGCCGGCTTTGCGCGGGTCAATGCCCAAGGCGCGCAGCACGCGCACGCCGTTCGGGCTGATTTGCAGGCCGGCACCGACCTCGGAAATGGCTGGCGCTTGTTCCAACACTTCGACGTTCATGCCGAACTGCCGCAAAGCTGCCGAAACCGCCAGGCCCGAGACACCAGCACCCAACACAAGTGCATGGCGATCGGCCAAACGCGCTGTGGTCTCGGGGCGGGTCATCTTGCTTTAGTCGTCGCGGTGGACGCGCTCGCTACGCTCATGTCGCTCCTGCGCCTCGAGCGTCATGATCGCGATCGGGCGGGCATCCAGACGCTTGAGCGAAATTGGCTCGCCGGTGACCTCGCAATAGCCGAATTCACCGTTCTCGATCCGGCGCATAGCGGCCTCAATCTTGGATACCAGCTTGCGCTGGCGGTCGCGCGTGCGCAGTTCAAGCGCCCGGTCGGTCTCTTCGCTGGCCCGGTCGGCAACGTCGGGCAGGTTGCGCGAACTGTTGGCCAGATCGACCAGCGTTTCTTTGCTGCCTTCCAGCAGCTCTTCTTTCCACGCCAGCAATTTGCGGCGAAAATACTCTAGCTGCCGGTCGTTCATAAACGGCTCGCTTTCAGCGGGCTTGTAGTCATTGGGCAGAAAAGTTTCGGGTTTCATAGACGTATCCCCTGTCTGCACGGATCGAGTGTCTGCACGGATCGAGCATCGGATCGCGACTCAGTTTCAAGCGGCTTGGCTATCCGTGCCCTCTTCAACGGGCGGATTACCCCAAGGACAAAGGAATGTCACGCAGGTTTTGTTAACTTTCGGGGTTGCGGCGACCTGTTGTCTGCGGTTGGCGCGTGCTAGTTTCGCCGCCATGGAGCCGTTCAAAACCTTTCTGTCTTTCGCCGTCGCAGAGCGTATCGCAGCGCAGTTGCAGCAGCATCTTTCGGCGGCCGGTGCCACCCAGTT
>Ga0209345_10001708_pt1 | contig 25698 bp, 25 predicted proteins | sample Cruoilmetagenom7_FD_187294 | JGI IMG/M metagenome (GOLD analysis project Ga0209345, IMG submission 187294) | Oil polluted marine microbial communities from Coal Oil Point, Santa Barbara, California, USA - Sample 7 (SPAdes) (version 2) | ecosystem: Environmental > Aquatic > Marine > Oil seeps ...
GTACTTAATATAATTGTTGATATTAGTATTGTTTTTTTCATTTTTTCTCCTTTATATTTCGTATTTTAAAGCTTTTTTCATAAACTCTGTTGAGCAGAAGAACATAGCAACAAATATAGGGTTTATTTTTACATTATCTTCTTCAACAGTTTCAAAAGCTTTAAAATTAAAACCACCACCATCATTTGGATTTTGTGGTGTTACTATAAACTCTATAGGTGCAAGAGTTTTAACCATATTTAAAATTGCTTTTTTCTTTTTCGCATTTTCATTATTTAAGATATTAAAATCAGGGTCTTCTGAACTTTTGTGCCCTACTAAAATATCCTCTAAAATATCAACCTTATCTTTAAAAACAACCTTGTTCCATTTTATAATAGTGTTGTTTGAGCTAATTTGTTTTTCTTTGTACATTAGTGGATTTGGTCTTTTGGTTTTCATAGCTTCGATTAAAGCTAAAAGAAAATTTGTCCCACCAACGTTTTGAGCAGCTTTTTGCATAAAGAGATGTATTAATGCTTTTGTATCTTCACTTTGCTTGTTGAAATTACACATATATTGCCTTATTAAGTTAATTATTTTTGATATTATACACTATATATAGAACTACTAAAACTGAAATGAATGTTAAAGATATTGATTTTGTCATTGTTCTTAAGCATATCATAATAACAAAGCTATTATTATGTTGAAAGTAAAACAAGACAAAAATTGTCTTATTTAAAATTAGAGCGTAAAATCGACTCTAGATTAAGAGGTTAATATGCAAGTATATTTAGACAATAATGCTACTACAATGACAGATCCAAAAGTTGTAGAAGTGATGATGCCATTTTTTAGTGAATTATATGGAAATCCTAATTCACTTCATAAGTTTGGAACTTCATCACATCCAGCGTTGAGTAAGGCAATAGATCAAGTTTACACAGCACTAAATGCTAGTGACAATGATGATATAGTTTTTACATCATGTGCAACAGAGTCAAACAACTGGGTTTTAAAGTCAGTATTTGCTGATCATATAGTAAATGGTGATAAAAACCACATCATTACAACAGAAGTTGAGCATCCATCTATTCTTTCTGCATGTAAATGGTTAGAAGAAGAAGGTGTAAAAGTTACTTATCTTCCTGTAAATGAGCAAGGTGTAGTTGAGGCTCATACTGTAAAGAGTTTTATTACAGAGAAAACTGCTTTAGTTTCTATTATGTGGGCATCAAATGAAACAGGTGCAATTTTTCCTATTAGAGAGATTGGTGATATTTGTAAAGAAAAAGGTGTTCTTTTTCACTCAGATGCTGTTCAGGCTGTCGGAAAAATACCTGTGAATCTACAGGCTACAAATGTAGATTTTATCTCATTTTCTGCACATAAATTTCACGGTCCAAAAGGTGTTGGTGCTTTATATATTAAAGATTCACAAGAACTTACTCCACTACTTCATGGTGGTGAACATATGGGTGGTCGTCGTTCAGGTACACTTAACGTTCCATTTATTGTAGGAATGGGTGAAGCTATGGAATTGGCTACTACTGATTTACATGAAAAAATGGCTAGTATATCTGCTAAAAGAGATAGACTAGAAGATGCTATTTTAGCTTTAAGTGATACTTTTGTAGTTGGTGATAGAAAAAACCGTACACCTAACACTATCCTTATATCTATTAGAGGTGTTGAGGGTGAAAGTATGCTTTGGGACTTAAATAATGGTTCTATTGGTGCTTCAACAGGCTCAGCTTGTGCAAGTGAAGATTTAGAAGCAAATACTGTTATGTTAGCAATTGGTGCTGATAATGAACTAGCTCACACAGGAATTCGTTTATCGCTTTCAAGATTTACAACTGATGCTGAGATTGATTACACTATCTCTCATTTTAAAAATGCTGTTGAGCGCCTAAGAGGGATTTCTTCTTCTTTTGCAAAACAACAACCAACTAAAGGTGGTGAAGTTCAAGAATGTGAACTACATCATCATTAAAAATAAATAATTATAAAAGATAAATAAAGGAGACACTATGGCTAAGGCTGATATGTTAGGCGAGTCTTTATGGGACGCGTATTCGGATAAAGTAACAACTCTTATGAATAATCCTCAACACCAAGGTGAATTATTTCAAGATGAGGTAGATGTTAGAGGTAATAAGTTGATTGTTGCTGATTTTGGGGCAGAATCTTGTGGAGACGCTGTACGTCTTTACTGGGAAATTGACCCAAAAACAGACACAATTATAAATTCAAAATTCAAGAGCTTTGGTTGTGGTACTGCAATCGCATCAAGTGATGTAATGACTGAACTTTGTATTGGTAAAACTGTACAAGAAGCTGTAAAAATTACAAATATTGATGTTGAGATGGCACTTCGTGATGATCCTGAAACTCCAGCAGTTCCACCTCAAAAAATGCACTGTTCTGTTATGGCTTATGATGTTATCAAAAAAGCAGCTGGAATGTACATGGGCGTTGATGCAGAGAGTTTTGAAGAAGAGATTATTGTTTGTGAATGTGCTCGTGTTAGTTTAGGAACACTTCAAGAAGTTATTAAGTTAAATGATTTAAAAACAGTTGAAGAGATAACAGACTACACAAAAGCTGGTGGTTTTTGTAAGTCATGTATCAAGCCAGGTGGACATGAAGCTAAAGACTATTATTTAGTAGATATCTTAGCAGATACTCGTAAAGAGATGGATGAAGAAAAAATGAAAGCTGCTGCTGATGCTAGTGCAAGTGGTGAAGCAAATTTTGAGACAATGACTTTAGTTCAGCAAATTAAAGCTGTTGATAGTGTTATTGATGAAAGTATCAGACAATTCCTTGTTATGGATGGTGGAGATATGGAAGTTATTGATATTAAAAAAGGTGATGAGTATATCGATATTTATATTCGTTACTTAGGTGCTTGTAATGGTTGTGCTTCATCTTCAACAGGTACACTTTACGCAATAGAATCAACTCTTAAAGAGAAACTTTCTAAAAATATTCGTGTATTACCAATCTAATCTAAATTCCACATGCCAAGATAGTTATTGGCATGTGGAAACTTCGCTAAACCTCCTCTTACTAAATTAGGTATAATTTCACTATGATTAAACTACAAGAGTATTTGGACTCTCATGAATTAAGTGAGATGCATCCGTCAAAAATTGCTAAAATTTTAAAAAAGCTAGATGATGATGAATTTTCTGATGCAATAAAACTTGTACCAAAAGACTTGCTTGGTGATGTTACTCTTGCTCTTCCTGATAGATATTTTGATGATGTTGTAGAAAGCCTAAGTGTAGATGAACTCTCTCACGCCATAAGTGAACTAGAGTCTGATGATCAAGTTGACTTTATGCAGGATCTCGAAGAACTTGATGAAGAGATAGCATCAGAAGTTTTTGATTCACTTCATGAAGATGATAAGCAAGAGATTACTCAACTTAAAAAGTATGAAGAAGATGAAGCTGGTTCATTTATGCAACTTGAAATCTTCACTGCTTTTAAAGACGAAATAGTGCAGGATGTTATAAAAAGATTTGCAAGACTTAGAAAAGAAAATGCGATTGAAAATGTTCAAAATCTTTTTATAACAAACAAGGAAAGTAAACTTAAGTATGCTGTTGGTTTAGATGATTTACTTATTTTTGATTTTTCTAAAACAGTTTTAGAAAATATTGAAGCAAGTGAAGATAGTTTTGAGCCGATTAAAGCTCAAGACTCAGATGATATAAAAGATGTTATACATATTTTTGAAGAGTATGACTTGTCAGTTTTAGCAATTGTAAATACATATGGAGTTTTACTTGGTCGTATAACTTCAGATGATATTTATGATGTTATTCAAGATGAAGCAACAGAGCAAATGTATAATCTTGCTGGTGTTGATGATGAAGCTGAAGAAGATGATGAGATAGTAAAAGCTGGTAAAAAAAGAGCTACTTGGTTAGGGTTAAATTTATTTACCGCAATAGCAGCATCATTTGTAATTGGAATGTTTGCAGATACTTTAGAGAGTATGGTTGCTCTTGCTATTTTAATGCCAATTGTTGCTTCTATGGGTGGAAATGCTGGAACACAAAGTTTGACGGTTGTTGTAAGGCAGTTAGCTCTTGGTGATATTTCTCAAGGTGATGCAATGAGGATTATAAAAAAAGAGGTTACTATCTCCCTTGGAAATGGGATAGTGTTTGCTATAATCATGGGAATAATTGCATACCTCTGGTTTGGTATGGAACTTCTTGGATTAGTAATTGCTCTTAGTATGATTATTAACCTATTGATGGCTGGTTTATTTGGTGCATTTGTACCACTCTTTTTAAAGAGAATAAATGTTGATCCAGCTATAGGTAGTACAGTTATTTTAACAACTGTCACTGATGTTGTAGGCTTCTTTAGTTTCTTAGGACTTGCAACATGGATTTTATTATAAAGGATTTGTAAAAATTGGATTTATTGATACTATATTTTTCACTCGCTGTTGGAATATCATTTTTGTGTTCCGTTTTAGAGGCTGTACTGCTCTCTGTAAATATGTCTTATGTAGCAGTTTTAGAAAAAGAACGCCCTACAGTAGGAAGACTATTACGTCTTCATAAAGAAAATATTAACAAATCGATAGCTTCTATATTGATTTTAAATACTATTGCCCATACACTTGGTGCAGCAGCAGTTGGAGCTCAAGCTTCTATTCTTTTTGGAAATGATGCTGTTGTTATTATCTCTATAATTATGACTTTTGCTATTTTATTTTTATCTGAAATCATTCCTAAAACTATAGGTGCCGTATATTGGAAGCAATTAGCTCCAATGTCTGCTCATTTTATTAGAATATTTATATGGCTTACATATCCTATTATTTTAACCACTCTTTTTGTTACAGATAAGATTTCAAAAGGTAATGAGGATGCTAATTCTTTAACAAAAGAAGAACTTTTAGAGTCAATGTTAATTAGCGAAGATGATGGTGTAATTGATGAGAAAGAATCTGATGTAATTGAAAATATGTTAAACCTTGACAATATTAAGATAAATGAAGTTTTAACTCCAAGAAGTGTGGTATTTGCTCTTGATGAGAGTATGAGTATTCAAGAGGTTATAGATACTCAGCCAAATATTTTTAAATTTTCTCGTATTCCAATATATAAAGATTCAATAGAAGAAGTTACAGGAATTGTTTTAACTAAAAAGATTTTTCAACAAGCACTTACTGATGGAAGTGTAAGTGTTGGAAGTATTAAAAAAAGTATCTTTTCTATAAATGAGAATATTCCAGTTTCAAAAGCGCTTGATCTTTTTATCGCAAAAAAAGAGCATATGTTCTTAGTAATGGATAATTATGACCAAACTGACGGGATTATTACTTTAGAAGATTGTGTTGAAACTATACTTGGTGTTGAAATAATTGATGAGAGTGATACAACTGCAGATATGAGAGAGTTAGCTAAGGCAAAGATGAAAGCTAAACGAAAAGAGAAAGAAAATATAGAGAAATAGAAGAAGATTTTAGCTTAAGCTAAAACCTCTTGCATATTAATATTTCCACCAATATTAGATGCTAACTCATCCATAAGAGTAAAAAGAGCATTTGAGCACTCTTCAGCATCACTAAATCTGTTTAAAATTCTCTCTTTTTGCGCAACATCGGTTACACAACCACCTGTTAGTGCACATTCAATATTATCATTGATAAGGTCATGGAACTTTTTATGATGGTCTTCCATCTTTTTAAATATAGGATTTGATCCAAAAAGTTTAGTTCCTGCACCGTAATACCAAGCACCAAATCCACAATGTTTATAATCTTTTTTAAGTTCCTCTGTAACATTTCCATTTACAACAGCAGAGTAAGCATTTGATTTAAATATAATATGATGTATCTTGTAATTAGCTAAGAACAGAGCGAAGCTACTTTGATTTGATTGTGAAGAGGTTGTACTCATATCCTCTGTCAAAGATGCCATAGAAGTTGAAAAATCATTCATAGTCTCACTAGCATTATGTGCAATATTACTCATATTTGAAGCATTTTCAGATATTCCGTTTGATTGTTGCTGAAGATTTTGGATAGTTATACTAATTTCACTTGTAGCCTTACCAGTTCTCTCAGCTAGTTTTCTAACTTCATCAGCAACAACAGCAAAACCACGACCATGTTCACCTGCACGTGCAGCTTCAATAGCAGCATTTAGTGCAAGTAGGTTTGTTTGATCGGCAATATCTTTAATTAAGTTGATTACGGCTGTAATATCATTAACGTTTGTATCCATTTGCTCAATAGATTCAACAGTATCTGACACAAGCTCACTTAGACTTGATATCTCCTTGGTAGTTGATTCTACAGCATAATATGTCTCTTGTGCAGAATCAGAGGCAGTAGATGTTAAAGCAGTTACTGAAGTAAAAGCATCTTTTGTTGTATTTATATCATTTGTAATGATATCAAGGTTACCTTTCATCCCTCCATTAAACGCACTAAATGCAGTTGAGAGTTGTCCCATAGTTTTATATCTTTCATTTGCTTTCATAGATGCTACAGCTTTTTGTATAGAACTTGCTGTTTCTTTAAACTCACCATGTAGTCCGCTTGGAAACATACTTCTATACATTTGACCTTCACTCACTGCTGATATTGTGTAACGAGTTTCTCTTAGAATTACTTCCATTTGATCAAGAGTATTATTGATATCCCAAGCAATTCCCTCAAGTACAGATTCATTCCTATACAGAATTACACGAGTAGAGAGATTACCTTTTTTTGTATCTTCTAAAGTATCAGATATTTTTTTTAGTAAGAATTCATCATCAGAATTAGATGCATTGGCATGTGGAATGAACAAAGAACCTACAGCTAAGACAATTAAAATAAGAGCGAAAACAACACTTGAATTAATTAGTAGGAAAATAGCAGAGGCTAAAACTAAAACTAGTAGAGCGATTATACTTGGGTTTTTTACATTATTCATTTTTGCTTTATCCTTTTTGAAGGTTGATTACGAATTCATCATAAGTTGTTTTGTTTTCTTTTAAATAGTTATTTAAAATCTCCCCAGAGGCTTGTACCCCACCATTCTTTTCAGCATCTGTAAGTAGTTTATAGATTGGTACAATTGTATCTATAGCACTCTGAGGAGGCTTTCTTCTTACTGAGGTATAACTAATAATTTTACCACTAGGATCTAAGTCTGCTGTAATATAAGTAAAAACCCAGTAGTGGCTACCATCTTTAGATAAGTTTTTAACAAAACCAAAAAATTCTTTTTTATCTTGGATTAAATCCCATGCTGTTTTAAAAGCAAGTTTAGGCATATCTGGATGTCTAATAAGATTATGATTAGCACCGATAAGCTCAGAAGCAGGATAACCAGCCATCTTTGTAAAAACTTCATTACAGTAGATGATATTCCCTTTAGTATCTGTCTTAGATACTATAAAGTCAGAGTCTTTAAGTTTGACTTCTTGGGTGGTGATGTTTTTTGTAGCATCACTCTTAGATAGTTTTTTTATAGCCATTTAACAACCTTTTTGAACTGTATAAATTAAATTTATACATAAAATGGTAATATATTACTATTTAAATTGTTAAATTATTATTAATTGTATCTGAATAATTTTACATACCTGGAATACGTGGTATTTTACCAAGTTTTGAGTATCGACAATACACACCCCAACCCTTTTTCAGCCAATGACCAATAAATGGCATTGGAAACATAAAAGCTCTTTTATGGTCCCTATAAATAAAGGCAGCACCATCACCGCTGTCCATTACACATAGAATATTTATATGTTCATGATAACCTTTGAAGTTAGTTGTACCATCTTCTTTTTGTTTAATATTATGTGCAATATTTTTTGCCATAACTTCAGCAATATGACCTTGTTTTGCTCTCCATTCGTAACCTTCTAATGATGCAACATCTCCAATAGCATAAATATTTGTTGGCATCTGGGAATCTTGGAAAATTACGTTTGAGTAGTCATCAGTTTTTATAAATCCAGCAGCACTTAATGGTAAGTCAGAGTTTTTTATAACTTCATGTCCATCTCCAGCTGGTATAAACATGGTAAAATCAGATTCTAGTTTTGAGTCATCTTCGAAGATAATACCGTCTTCTTGAAAATTTTTAATTTTTTTACCAAAATGCTTGTTAATATTTAATCTTGTAAAAAATTTATCCATCATACTCAAGGCTTGAGTACCCATTCTTTTTCCAGGTTCAGGCATAGGTGCAAAAAAAGTTAGTTCATAGTTGTCTCGAATACCTTTTTTCTTTAGTAGATTATGCAGATTAAAAAGAAGTTCAAATCCAGGTCCACCACGTACAGCAGAGGTGTCATTTGGATTCCCGCCAAAACCAAAACAAATTTTACCGCTTCCTTTAGTAATAATCTCATCAATTTTGTCTCTAAGTAAAAGTGATTGCTCTGGTGCTCCACATATTGAAAGAGTATTCTCTAAGCCCTTATGTTTCATTTTAGACGCACCCATAGCAACAACAAGGTAATCATAATTATCTATTGTTGAATTAGAAAGTTTAACAGAGTTATCTTTTGCAGAGATAGACTCTACAGAATCGATAATCAACTCAAAGCCATGAGCCTCTTGAAGTTCTTTTAAATCTACGCAAACATCACTAAACTCACTCTCTCTAGTTGGTACCCAGATAGAAGTTGGGTATATATAAAAATAATCTCTATCACTTACTAGTGTTACGTTAAAATTGTTTTTTCTTAAATAAATAGCAGCCTCAACACCAGCAAACCCACCACCTAAAACAAGTATGTTCTTCATATTTATAGCCTTATAAATTGTATTAATATAAAATATTATAAAAAATTATGTTAAAAGATGATTAATTTGGCGAATATTTTTTATTAATAAATAATATTGCAACTATGCTTATAGCTCCGCCAATTATAATATGTGTCTCAATAGGTTCATCCAAAATTAGCCAAGCAGACCCAAGAGCAAAAAGAGGAACTAAAAACATAAATGAGCTGGTTTTTTCACTTCCAAGTTTTCCACTAGCCATAAAGAAAATTGTGGTTGCTATTGTTTGACCAAAGACCGCTAAGTAAATCATAGATATCCAAAAGTTCAAATCTTGTTCAAAAACACTGGATAAGTCAGAGTTAAATGCATATGTAAACGAAACTATAGTAGCTGTTACTGAGATTAGAAAACTATAATGTATTGGATGGATATGTTTTTGAGAATGTTGAGAGAGAAGTGTAACCCCAGCCCAAATAATTGCACATGCCAAAAAGTAAATGTTTGAGCCATTGAAAAATAGAGATAAATCGTTTAGTTGTAGCATTATTACTCCAGCTATCATTCCAATAAAAAGACCAAGATATTGTAGATTATGAAGTTTATTTTTAAAGATAATAGCGACAAGTAAAAAAGTCATAACTGGGCTAAATGTTGTGATTATAACAGCGCCTGAACCAGCTAATCCATACTTAATTCCAAAAAATGATGAGACCATAAAAGCTATGTTAAGTATAGAACTTCCTAGTACATACTTTAGATTATTTTTATTTAATATTAGAGGTATTTTTAGAAAATATAAAATAGGTAAAAAAGATATAGTCATAATAAAAAATCGCCAAAAAACTATAACGTCCATAGGCAGAGAGATTGTTAAAATTTTAAGAGCAGTCCAGCCACCACCCCAAAGGAGCATTGCTAAAATTAAAAGGTAGGTAAAATGGCTATTCTTCATAAGAAGAAGTATAGCCTAATTGATGGTTATTTCCACATTCTTTGTCTAATACGTGAATGACATGATGTACATTGTTTTAGTATTTGGTTGTAATCTTCAAGGCTTTCGTCAAAATCACCTGCGTCAATAGCAACGATTAAGTCTTCAGCATACATTCTAATCATTTTTTCTCTTTTTTTAGCAAATTTGCCAGCATTACTTTTATCTTCTGGTAGATACATACTTGCATCAGTTGTTATTAGAGAATCTAAACTCGCTATGAGCTCTTTAGCAGCAGATTTAATACCTTCTTTGTTGTTATAAAAACCTGCTCTTTGAATATTTACAACTGATTCAAGCATTGTTCTCATATCTGAAGCTAGTTTTGCTTGTTGAGTTTTATTACCCGCATTCAATGAAGATGTTAACATTAGTGCAATTATTGTAGTTATTATTATTTTCATATTACCTCTTTTTTAGTATTGAATTATTTCTTTAGTGTATTCAGTTAAAGCAACAGTTAATGCATTATCTTTAACACGTTTTTTTGCTTTTCTTTTTCCACCATAGTATTTTTTTAGCTCTGGTTTAAAAGCTTTAAAATAATCATGGAATTTATCCGGTCCAAGAACTGCAGATGCCCAGATATTATCATCTTTATCTACTTCTATTATGATAGAAGCTAAAGCTTGTTCAGCTGGTCCAGCAATCTGCTTACACCCTCTTTTAGAGTCAAATGCAGATAAGTGAGATGAACATACAACTACACCACTTTGTCCACATGCCATAGTTTTTCCACCACGTGGTAAGTACTGTATAAAACTATCATCAGGAGTAGGGTGAGCTAGTTGGTGAGAACAGATAGCACTATATGCCACTATACTTTTGTTAGCTCCTACACCGCTTTTCCAAAGATACTCTTCGCCATCTTCAGATTTTAAAGTTACATCTTGGGCTGTCTTTTCTCCTAAGTCTATAAGAAGAGATGGAGTTCCAACAAATGGGTAGTTAAATACATAATTTGTCTCTTTTTTTAGAGATGAGGCTTTAATAGGTTTACCATCATTATCAACTAATTGTACTTTCTCATATGCCTCAAAAAGTGCCTCTTCACTTGCGTAAAGTCTTCCTGTTATTGTTGAGGGTGCTACCGCAACAGCAACTCCAACACCAGCTATTTTTAAAAAATTTCTTCTATCCATAAAGTTTCCTTGTTTAAATTCAAACTCAAAACTCCATAAAGTACTTAGTTTGAACTTAGAAGAGGCAAAGCCCCCTCTAGTGTGATTGACCTAGCTAAATAAGTCAGCCATGATACCACGGTACCAGTCACGTGTAGCTTTTGCAGTACCTTTTGAACGGTATTTACCACTTGGTGATTTAGGAACATTTCCTTTACCTTTGATAACTGTACCATTCCAGCTAAAGTCATGAGTAACCATGATAGCTTCTTCTGGTTTGTCACTAACCATTGAGTAACATACATTACCAGCTGACACTGGAGCACTTTTAACAGCAAGTGTATGTGATTTACCATGTAAACGGCTAGCAATCTCTGTAGCACATTGTTTACCAGCCCAGTTTGCAGTTTGACCACTTGGTGGGATACCGTGAGCAACAACATCACCAACAGCATAAACACTAGCATCTGTTTTAGTTTGGAATGAACAACCATTCATTAATACTTTCTTGAATGAATCTGTAGAAGTTTCAAGTCCAGCCATATCAACAACAGGATTAGATCTGTTATTTGGCATTAGGTTTAGAACTTCATACTTGATAGTTTTTTCATCCATAGTTGTAGAATATGAAACAGTTTTAGCATTAACATCAACATCATCAATTTTTGCATTTGGAACATAAACAATTCTATCACTATATAAGTCTTTCCAAGATTCCATAAATGCACCAAATTTAGCAAATTTAGCTTTAGGATTAAGTACGATTACTTTACCTTGAATATCTTCTTTGTTCATATAAGCAGCAATCATTGAAGCTCTTTCAAATGGAGCTGGAGGACAACGGAACTTACCATTTGGAACTGTGATAACAACATCACCATCTTCCATGTTTGCAAGTTGACGCTCTAATGCTACGTGCTCAGAACCTGGAATAAGTGCTGATGGAGCTTTTCTAGAAACTTCAGCAATCTTCTCTTTAGACCAAGTCGGGAATTGACCTTTATAGTCATAAGCAATACCTGGAGAAAGAACTAGAATTTCATACCCAACTGTACCAGCTGCAGTAGTAACTGTTTTAGCAGCTCTATCAATAGCAACAACTTCAGAGTGAAGCATATTATAACCATGCTTATCAACCGGCTGAGCGTAATCAAATACAAATGTACCTAAATTAATACCTTCTAGTTTACCAAGGTTAGTATTAGAGAAAGGACAAGACATAAAAGTATCGTTCTTCTCGATTACTAATACATCAAAGTTTTTATCTTTTTTCATTAAGCCTTTAGCAACCGTAAGACCACCAAAACCACCACCAATTACTACTACTTGATGTTTACCAAGAACATTACCTGCTGCTGAACCTGCTACTGGTTTTGCTTCTGCTACACAGCCTGTCATAGCTGTTGTTGCAACTGCTGCTACACCTACTGCACCAAGTTTCATTGCGTCACGACGATTCATATTCATTTTTTCCCCTTTTTTGTTTAAAATGTTTTGAAAAATCAAGAATAGATTTTTGTAGGTCAATATTATTATTACTTATATTAACTGAATCTTAAATTTTTTTTTTAATTTTAATACTTATATTGATATAAATCATAAAAAATGGAGAATTATTATGTTATGTAATATTTATACTATCACAAAAGTGAGATTTTATTGAAAAACAGGGAAACAGCTAAGGAATAAGAGCTTTTATATATAATTATACATTATAATTTCTAAATATTAATATTTTTATGTTTTATACTGTTAGTGTAAAATTGTAACATGATAAATATTATCATTATTAAAAAAAGTGTTTTTGTATCCAAACAGACAATACATATAGACCCCAAATATGTTGTTTAAAATTCCCTTTTGAAGAATTATTTAGATATTCATCTAACTCTTTTGTTTTAAACATTCCTGTTTTTTTGTTTACATTTTTGATAAGTGAGAGTTTATCAGCATTAATCAGATATTCCATATATGGATTTGAGAAACCTTTTTTCTTTCTTTTTAAGATTTTATCATCTAATTTATCTTTCATAATCTCTTTTAAGAGTGATTTAGTAACTCCATCTTCATATCTTAGGTGTGGAGCTATAGAAAAAATCCCACATGCCAACTTATGGTCTAAAAAAGGTGTACGGGATTCTATAGTGTGAGCCATGCTAACACGGTCGAGTTTTGTTAAGAAGTGTTCAGCTTGAAAAAGATTTAGGTCTATATAACTGTACCAAAGAGATTCATCCACATGTTGTGATGCTTCAAATCTGTCTCGATAAGCTTGGATATATTTCATAGCTTGATTGTCTTTTATATTTCTTTTCATTAAAGCATTTTTTTGTAAGTCTGTAAAATTCTCTCCTGAACTACGAAAGAGTAGGGTGTCGTTAAAAATTCTTTTGTAATGTTCCCATTCTCTGTTTGGTGAATAGTTTGCTTTAAAGTAGTTCTTCATCCAGTTTTTATGTTTAAGTTTTGATGCCTCTTGAATGTCTAAAAATTCAAAATATTGTCTATAACCTAAAAAAAGTTCGTCACTTCCTTCTCCACTAAGAACAACCTTGTATCCATCTTTAGCAATGTTTTCAAACAGTAGATATAGTGGAACTGAAGCAGGATCATTTAAAGGTTCATCAAGTGTATCAAGAACTTTATAACTTGCCTCTAAAAAATTATCTTGAGAGATAATAATCTCTTTATTTTTAATCCCTAAAAAATCAGCAGTTTGTTTTGCATTCTCTCTCTCGTCATATTTTGAATAACCCTCATAACCAATAGTATATGTTTGAAGATTTATTCCTTGTTTTAGCGCATAAGCATTTATAGTTGCACTGTCAATTCCACCTGAGAGTAAAGATGCCATAGGTACGTCTGCATTTAGTCTGATATTTATAGATTCTTGTAGTAGTTTTTCTAAAGAGTGAATAGCTTCATCTCTGGAAGTAATAATATTTGGTTTTACATCTAGTAAATCAAAATATCTTTTAATTTCCACATGGCGAGATTTGATATCTAACTTTAGATATTCTCCACATGCCAACTTTTTAATTCCTTCAAAAAAAGTATGAGGTGGAGTTGGAGCTAAAAAAGATAGGTAACTTATAAGAGCATCTTCGTTCATCTGTGTTTTTTGTAAAAAGGGAGTGAGTGCTTTTATCTCAGAAGCAAACACAAAACTTTTCCCATCTAAAAAGAAAAGAGGTTTTTTACCAAGTCTATCACGAAAGAGGTATAGAGTTTCATCATCAAGTAACGCGATAGCAAACATTCCACGAAGATGGCTTACAAAATCAACTCCCCATTTTAGGTATGAAGCTATGATAACTTCGCTGTCTGAATCTGTTTTAAACTCAAACTCTTTTGCCAACTCTATTTTTAACTCTTTGAAGTTATAAATCTCTCCATTAAAAGAGAGTAAGATGTTTTCATATTTAAATGGTTGGTTGGCAAAAGGATTCCTATCTTGAATACTAAGTCTTTGATGAGCGAAAAAAAGATTTTTCTCTTGAATGATTCCACAGTTGTCACGACCACGATGAGATAGTTTTGCTAAGGCTGATTTAGCTGTGTTATCATCATATTCGCCAATGATTCCAAAAATCCCACACATTATTTAAAAAATCCTACAGTGATATCATTATCTAAATAATCTGTTTTTATTTGGACATGAGTAACTTTCAACTCTTTAGCAATATTTTGTATCTGGCATGTGGAAAAGTAGTTGTAGGTTTCACTTTTATCTTCGCCGTGTAAAATATTAAATATAAAACCAGTTCCACATGCCAAAAAACAATTTCGCATAAAAAGATAGGTCTCAAACTTATCAAGAACATTCATAGCACCACTGCATACATAATATTCGGCAAAAGGAATTTTATCTTTTGTAATGTCAGCTATTATTATCTCTTGTGCGGTATTGCTTGAAGCTATTGAGTACATATCTATAAGTGAATCGATACCTATGTAGCTTTTAGGAGTTCTGTTTTTTTTATTCATGTAAGTGTAAAAATCTCCAAATCCACAACCTGCATCAACTAGTGAATTTATCTTATTTGGAAGCATATCTAGAATTACATCAAAACGAATCTCTTGAGTTTCTTTTGAAGTCCAGTTTACACCTTTTGCAGTGATACCGTGCATATCAATAGCTGAGGTATAAAATTTTTCACTATCTATACGTGGCATTGAACTCCTTTTTATTTTTGTATTATATAATACTTATATAAAGGTAGAAATAATGAGAATAGCAGTAGTAGGTCTTGGTGGTGTTGGTGGGTATTTGGCAGCTAATTTTGCAAAGGTAGGGTTAGATGTTATCGGTTTTGCTAGAGGTGAACATCTAAGTGCTATACAGACTCACGGTATTAAGGTTATAGAAGATGATGATTGTTGGAACCAAAAAATTGACGTAAGAGCTTTGGAAGATTTAGATGGTTTTTTTGAGGGTTATTTCGATGTGGTTTTCTTTTGTGTAAAGAGTTATGACATAGAAAATTCATATAAACAAATCAGGTCACACATTAATGAAAAAACAATTCTACTTAGTTTTTCTAATGGCGTTACAAATGGAAAATTATTAACAAAAATATCATATTCTAAAGTTCTTGAGGGTTGTATATATATACTATCACACATAGAGGAAGCTGGAGCTATAAGAAAAAAAGGAAAAGTTTTTGCAGCTGTTTTTGGTGGAGATGATGAGTCAACACAAATTGTCGCACAAATTTTTGAGGATTCCAAGCTTAGATACAAAGTTCCAGATAATATAGAAACTGCTATTTGGAAAAAGTATATTTTTATCTCTGCTTTTGCAACAGCAACTTCTTTTTTTAACAAAAGTATATCTAGGGTTTATGAAGAAAATTTTGAGATGATAAAAACACTTTTAGATGAGATTGCTAAAGTTGCACATGCCAAAAGGATAGAAATTTTTGATGAGGTGCCAAAGGCTTTAGATACAGCTTCAAAGGTTCCATCTGATGCATCAACTTCAATGCAATTAGATTTTCAAAACAAAAAAGAAGTTGAGTTAGAGAGTTTAAGTGGATATATTGTTGATGAAGGGCTAAAGCGTGGAGTTGACACTCCACTTATGAATAAAATGTATAAGTACTTAAAAACTAAAGTTTAGCGAAAAACTTTATCTACATCTTTGATAATAGCACCTGGAACAGTTGCAATAGTCATAAACTGTGACATTTTAAGCATAGGATACATCACTGCAATGTAATACTGAGGTGCCATTATTTTTGCTTCACCATTCTCTATAAGAACAGGGTATGGAAGAAGTCCAGCATTTTGATAACCGATTTTTTTAACAAACTTACTTGTTCTTTTACCTAGTTTAACACCAACAATAATACTTCCATTTTTTAGGTGTTGCTCATATACAACTTTTTTAGATTTTTTAGCTTTCTTTAGTAAAGTTTTGTTTTTACCTTTTGCTATAAGTTTCATATCTTGGTAATAAGGCATATTTTCCATAAAACGAAATCTTTCTAATACTCTAAATTTAACAATTTCATCAGAATTTTTAAGTTCAAGAAATGTACTTTTGATTTGTTTTAGAGTATCTTCTGCTAGTTTTGCATCATATTCTTTTTGCATAAAGGCTTTCATAACATAGACAGGGTTTGAGATAGATACTAATTTATTTTTATTATCAACAACAAGTCTAAGAGCACCTGCAAATCCCCTTGTTTTTTTAGCGGCTGCTTTTTTCATCGTTTTATTTGAAAATACTACAGAAGTAACAGAACCTTTTTTGTCAATTTTAAAAGTACTTAAAACTTCAAATCCAGCCTCTTGAAGTCTTTGAGTAGCATCTTCTACACTCATTAATGGCGAGTGAAGATAAGCTGCTACTCTACCATTTTTCACCTCTCCAACTGAAGATTCATCATCACTCTTTGTATTTCTTTTTAATGCATATTTTTGAGGTGCAACATTTGTAGAAAATTCAACTTTTCTTTTTTTTCTAGACTCATGAACATCTACAACTACCTCGCTAGAGATATCATTGTTATTGCTATCAAGGATAATTACTTTTGGAACCTGTGCTGTAACTTTTGGAACCTCTGGTACTTTAGGTATTGTAATAATAACTTCATTGATTTGAATATTTTCTTGAGCAAACAATGAGCTTAAACTCATTAAAACAAGAGTGCTAAGTTTTAGTATATTAGTATATTTCATTTGTAATCCTAGTATTTTATTGAATAAGTTCTATCTCTATTCTACGGTTTTGTGCACGACCTTCATCAGTGTCATTATCTGCAATAGGCTCTTTAGAAGCTTTTCCTATAGCTGTTAATCGTGTTGTATTAACTCCAAACTCAACAAGCGTATTTAATACAGCTTGGGCACGTTCTTTAGAAAGAAGTTCATTGCTTTCATTTAGATTTCTATCATCTGTATGACCAAAAATAACAACTTGATAAGCCTTGTTGTCATTTAAAAAGTTTGCAAACTCTTCAACTTCAGATAAGTACTCAGACTTTATTTTAGATTTGTCACTATCAAAGTGTATTTTTAAAATTGCTGTTTGAGGGCAACCAACACTATCTACTACAAAATCTGTACTTGTATCAGGACACTCATCTATTGCATCTACCACACCATCTTCATCACTATCTGGTTCACAACCCATTTCATTGACTGTTGCACCAGGTTTTGTTCTAGCACATTTGTCATTTTGATTTGCAACACCATCACCGTCATCATCTTTTATAATTAAGCAACCAAAGTTATCTACTTTAGCTCCTGCAATTGTGTCAGGGCATTTATCTTTGTTGTTTCTTACCCCATCATTATCATCATCAGCGAGATAGTTATTAGCAAGAGGGTCATATTTTTCTACAGATATAGGTTGAATTAAAGGAAACTCTTTTTTGTCAATATTTTTTGCGTGAAGAGAAAATAATAATATAGTGATTATAAAAAGAACAATATATTTCATAAACTGACTCCTCTATTTTATAAATGTGATAAGAATATTACATTTAAGATAAATATTATAATATAGTATAAATCTTATATAATCTCTTAACTTTTAAGTTAATATAGTTTTATACATAAATAGTGAGTTTTTTGTGTAATAATAGGACAAATAAAAGTAGGATGGCTATAAATGAAACAAAAAAGGTTGGTTTTAGGTGGTGGATGTTTTTGGTGTGTTGAAGCGGTTTTTTTAAATGTAAAAGGTGTTATATCAGCACAAAGTGGCTACACAGGAGGGTTAAGACCTAATCCTAGTTATGAAAATATCTGTACAGGTGTAACAGGACATGCAGAGATAGTAGATATTGAGTATGACAGTAACATTATATCCTTGGGTGAGCTTTTAGAGATATTTTTTGTAATACATGACCCAACTACTTTAAATGCCCAAGGAGCAGACAAGGGAACTCAATATCGTTCAGTTATTTATTATGATAACGAGGAAGAAAAAAATAATATTTTAAGCTCTATAGAGAAAGCACAAAAAAACTTCACGAGTAAAATAGTTACAGAAGTTAGTGAGTTAGAAGAGGTTTATCCAGCTGAGGTATATCATCAAAATTATTACGAGTTAAATTCAGAGCAGGGTTATTGTCAAGTAGTAATAGCACCAAAACTTCAAAAGTTTATGACAACCTTTCCAAATATGTTAGGTTGATTAAGTGCTATAAGTCTTTTAAAATACATGGAACATCATCTGAATCTCTGATTTCATTAAACTCATTTATCTGAGCATTCATTGTCTCAGTAAATGTTTCCATACTTTCAGTTAAGTTGTTTTTTGCTTCATCAACAAGCTTTTGTTGTTCTGTTTCAACAGCTTTAAATTGATCCATAAGTTTTATAAAAAAATCTTTATCATCAGTAAGAAGGATGATTTCATCTTTTTTTATCCATTTTCTTGTTGTTTTACCATTTTGTTCAAATTCAAAAATTACACTATCATTATTTTTTGCAGCTATATATTTAGGTACTTTAAAACCAATATAACATTTTGAAGGTGACTCAGGTTGTCGTTTAATTACATAATACATGTGATTATTATACTATAACTATTTATAATATTTTATAAAGATACTATCACTATTTAAAAAGAGTTTCTGGTTTGTGCTCAGTATTAGATAATATCGCCGGATCTTTTTCACTAATTACCCCATCTGGAGTTGATAGTATCAATTCTATCTCACAGCTTAGGTATTCAGAGGTCGAGATTGGAGTAAAATTCTTGTCTTGAAATGCTGACCTTTTAGCATTTATAACTATATCTTCAAGAAGACTAAAGGTAGCCTCTTTTGAAAAAGATGAACCTCTTAGTTCATTATCAAGGTAAATATTTACTCTTGTTGCAATTTTTTCATTTAAAAGTGGATGGGCATCCAGAAGTGTTTTTTTATCTATAGTTCTTTGTGCTTCAAGAACTTCAGCTATCGAGTCACGAGCAAGTTGTAGTAAAACAGAACGAGACATCAGTAACTCCTTTTATATATCTTGTGATAATTATACCAAATTTTTATTCTCTTCTTTTTTTATCTTATAGTTATTTAGTAACTTGATAGTAATCATTACACTTATAACTTGAAAAAGGGCAGCTAAGATGAAAGCATAGTAGTGCAGTTGGTCTATACTGTTTGCATGGTATGCAAGTGTAGCCATTGCGATTAGTAAAGTTAGCGGCATAGAGTGAGATAAACCCATTAAGAGTGAGTCAATGACACCAAGTTGTTTTATAAATACTAATGAAGCTAAGATTCTCATACTTATCATAGAGATAGTAATTAAAAAGGCTTTATAGATTAATCCATCCATCCCTAAAGCATTTAGATCAAATGAAGTTCCAATATGTATGAAAAAGATAGGAATTAAAAAACCAAAACCAAAAGATGCGAGTTTCTCTGGTAGTTCATGTTTATGGTCAAAAAATGTTGGTATAAATATACCAGCTAAAAATGCTCCAAAGGCAAGTTCAAGATGAAGATAAAGCATAGAACCAACAAGAAGTAGAAGTATCCCTATTGAGAGTCTTATATCTTGTTCTTTGTTATCCTCTTTTGGCATAAGAGCAGTTGAGACTTCAGGAAACCACCAAAAGAGTATCTGCATGCCTCTAAAGATGAAAAACATAAGTATTAAAAACATTAAAAGAGCGAAAAGTGTTTTAAATAGGTCAAGTCCTAGTCCAGACTGCAGTCCTGCAGAAGTGATTGTTAAAATTCCGATACTTACAACTTCCCCGATTCCACCTGATGTCATAGATATATCAAGCCATGGAGTTTTTCCATACTCTTTTGAGAGTGTTGCAACAAGTCCGACTGATATAAGTGGTAAAAGAACCATAAAGATTTTTCCTAAGTCAAAGTAGATAGAAAAAACAATAGAAAAAGCATAAAGTAAAATAAGGTAGAGGAAAACTCTTTTCATAATAGTTATAGGAGTTTTTAAAACATTCTTGAGATTAATCTCAGTTCCAGCAATAAACATAAGATATAAAAAACCTATTTCAGCTACTACTTCAAAAAGATGCTCATCATGTATAAAACCAATATAAGCCAAAACAGAACCAAGTATTATCTCAATAGGTGTTGTTGGAAGTTTAAGAATTTTTGCAAAAAATGGGGAAAATACTACAACTAGAGCGATAGTAATTATCAGTGTAACGTTATCACCCATCTTTCCTTCCTTATGATTTATTTGTAGATGCCAAAATTACTTTACAGAAGTGGCAATCCCTAGATTTAAAGACTCTATCATATCTAAATCTTTACTAATAACTCGACCGCTTGTTGTAAGATAGTTTCCTACAACTATAGAGTTAGCACCATATTTAAAAATTTCGTTTTGTCTATCTCCAAACATTAACTCTCTTCCACCTGCAACCATAATACGCTGGGCATGTGGAATTGTTTCTCTTGTTAGTTTAACAAGATTTAGTGCTTCATCTACAGTTAATGAGTTTGGTTTTAACTCTAAAGCTTCATTATGATGATAGAAGTTTATTGGAACAGAAGATGGATTTAGAGAGTTTAAGGCTTCAAGCATTGAGATTCTATCATCTTGTGTCTCTCCAAGACCAAAAATCCCACCAGTTATAAGAACTAATCCAGCTTCATTGACATTTTGGCATGTGGAATATCTTTCACTCCAAGGATGAGTTGTACAAATTTGTGGATAAAAATTCTCAGAAGTTTCAAGATTATGATTATAAGCTTTTATCCCTGCTTCTTTTAAAATTAGAAGTTGCTCTAGTGAGGCAGTTCCATTACATGCGATAAGTCTAAGCTGGGGAACCTCTTTTGTTAAAACTTTTGCTGTGTCACATACAAATTTTAAAGTTTTATCATTTAGCCCTTTATCTGCTGTAACTAAACAAAAACCTAAAGCACCTGCTTTTCTTGCAGCTTTTGCCTCTTGTAAGATATCTTCTATATGTTTTTGTTTGTATCTGTCTATATCTGCCTTATATCGAACACTTTGAGAGCAAAACTTACAATCTTCTAAACATGTTCCACTATTTATATTACAGATAGAACAAAGGAAAATTTCTTCAGCCATTTTTTGTCCTTTTGTATGAGTACTCTTGTTTTTTAAAATTATCATCATTTTTATCTTGCGTATAGTGAGTAACTAAAAATTTATTTTTTTTAACTTCAAGCATACTACATTCAGAGATAGGTTTACTTCTTGCACATACCTCTCCAGGGTTTAAAAATAGGGTACCATTGTTAAACTCGGATGAGAACTGATGAGTATGACCAAAAAGTACAACCTCTGTATCAGGCGCCATATAAAATGGTAGATGCATTAGTTTAAATGTTGTCTCTGCAAGTTTAAAGTAGTGAGGTTCTTGCACAAGATTATAGTTGTTGTGAAACTGAACTAAATGGGCATCATTGTTTCCATAAACTGCGACATATCTTTTGCCACAGTTTTTTAGCAGTTCAAGTGTCTCCAACTCAATTATATCACCGGCATGAATAATAAATTCTGCCCCATCTCTTATAAGCTGGGCTAAAGCACTATCTGCTTTTTTTACTTTTGTATGTGTATCTGAAATAATGCCTATTTTCATAGATAATCTTTATTTATTTTACTTCTTCTCGAGGTGTACGAGCTTTACATTTAACACACTCATAAACTTCTTTGTTTCTGTAAGTTCTCTCAGCTAGTAAACCATTTTTACAACCTTTTTCTTTACACTTAATAGTTGTAGGTTCAAATTTAGAGATAAATTTACACTCAGGATATCCTTCACATCCCCAAAAAGGTCCACGACGAGAGTTTTTAAGTGAAATTTTTCCACCACAATCAGGACAAGGTGTATCAGAAGTTTTTTCTTCAACATTTATACTTTTTGTATTTTTACAATCTGGATAATCACTACATGCTAAAAACTGTCCATTTCTACCATTTTTGATAACCATATCTTTTCCACATTTGTCACATTTTTCATCTGAAAGGTTTTCTTGTTTTGGAGCTGGATTGCCCTCAGCATCAACTTGTTCAGTATATTTACACTTTGGAAAACCACTACAAGCTATAAAGTTACCAAATCTACCTGAGCGAAGAAGTAGTTCACTCTCTCCACATTTAGGACAAGTTCTTCCTAGTGGTTTAGCAAGTTTTAGTGAAACGATTTTTTCTTTACCCTCTGCAATTTGATCCATAAAAGGGAAATAAAAGTCACTTAAAAGTTTTTGCCAGTCAACATTACCTTCTGAAACTTCATCAAGCTTCTCTTCCATGTTTGCAGTAAAAGAGATATCAACAATATTTGCAAAATTTTTCTCTAGGATGTCAGTTACAGTAAAAGCCATCTCTGTTGGAACTATCTGTTTTTTCTCTATATTTACATATGTACGAGAACTTAATGTTGCAACAGTAGGAGCGTAAGTAGATGGACGACCAACACCCTCGCTTTCTAACTTCTTAATTAAGCTTGCTTCTGAATAACGAGCAGGTGGTTCAGTAAAATGTTGCTCTGGTTTTAGAGTTTGAATCTCTGCTTTTTCACCCTCTTTTAGAGTTGGAAGAAGTTTATCTTTATCTTCAGCCCCAGTAACTGCATAAAAACCATCAAAGGTAAGTTTTCTACCACTTGCACGGTACTCATTTTCATTACCACTAAAGATGATACTTTGTTGGTCAAATTGAGCATCTTTCATTTGACAAGCCATAAATCTTTCATAGATTAAACGGTAAAGTTTAATCTCATCAGCTTTTAAAAAGCTCTGTGCCATCTCTGGTGTAAAGTTAAGCATTGTTGGACGAATAGCTTCGTGAGCTTCTTGTGCCCCTTTGCTTTTTTTGTTGTAAGTCTTAGGTTCCGCAGGTAAGTATTTTTTACCATATCTATTTTCAATAACCCCACGAACAGCTGCAACAGCTTCACTTGCCAAGTTAAGTGAATCTGTTCTCATATAAGTGATAACACCTGAAGTTCCATCAGGAGTTTTTACACCCTCATAAAGAGCTTGTGCAATCATCATAGTTCTTTTTGGAGTAAATCCAAGTTTAGACGATGCAGCTTGTTGAAGAGTTGAAGTCATAAATGGCGGTGGAGTTGATGACTTTCTTTGTTTTGTTTCAATCTTAGATATTGTAAAATTATCAGCTTTTATGCTTGTCTCTATAGCCTTTGCTTGAGTTTCGTTCTCAATACTCATCTTAGAGATTTTATCTCCCTTATGAGAGATAAGGTTTGCTTCTATATCTTTTTTAAATGCAGTATCCATAGTCCAGTATTCAACTGGTATGAAAGCCTTTATCTCACGTTCACGGTCAACTACAAGTTTTAAAGTTGATGACTGAACACGACCACCAGATAAGCCTTTTTGAATTTTTGAAGCTAGTAATGGAGAAAGCTTGTATCCAACAACCCTATCAAGAAGACGACGAGCTTGTTGAGCATTTACCATATCCATATCTATAGTACGTGCTTCTTCAAGTGCATGTTTTATAGCTGACTTTGTGATCTCGTGAAAAACGATACGAGGAAGATCTTTAGGATCTTTTTTTATGGCATGTGCAATATGCCAACCGATAGCCTCACCCTCGCGGTCCTCATCGGTCGCGATATAGATAGTATCAGCTTTCTTTGCCAGTGCCTTAATCTCTTTAACGATAGCAGAGTTTTCTTTTGCTACAGAGTAGGTTGGTACGAGGTGAGAAGTTTCTTCATCAACAGTTATTCCAAATCTTGATTTTGGTAAATCTCTAATATGACCTTTAGAGGCAATAACTTCATAATCTTTGCCTAAAAAGTTTTTTATAGTCTTAGCTTTAGCAGGTGACTCGACGATAATCAAATTCAAATAGTTTTCCTATATATAGTATAGTAATTGTTTTTTAGTTTTGGAAGTGTATCGAAAAATATATAAATAGTAAAAGATTTTTATGGCTGATTTTTAAATTAATCACTTTTTGATATACTTTTGACTGCTTAAAATTAAGGATAAATATGACTATAGTAATTTACAAGGGTCAATTTCAGTATGGAGTTGTTGACCTGTTTATTGATAATACAATTAAGTGTTTACAAGATAATAATAATAAAGTAATTACTATTGACTTGAGTTCCCAAAACGAGAGAGATAATCTGTTAAATATTTTATCGACTGAACCTGTTGACTGTATTATAGGCTATAACGGAATAGGTTCTGAACTTCAAATGGATGGTAAGTCTATATATGATATTGTCAAAACAAGGTTTCTTGGTATTTATGTAGATCATCCAGCATATCATATTGGTAGGTTGATTGATCCTATACAAAACCACCTTGTTTCATTTATAGATAAGGCACATGTAGATTATGTTCAAAATATTTTACCAGAAAAACATAAGTTAAATTTCTTTTTACCACATGCCGGTTTAGAAAATGAAGTAAATGATATTTTAGAGTTTAATAATTATAAAAGTCAAAAAGATATAGATATTGTATTTAGCGGAACATACCTTGGTGAACCTATTAAAGAGTGGGAAAAGATTGAAGCTTTTCCAGTAGATATAATTGATGAAATCATAGAGTTATTAGTTTATGATGAATATATAAGTGTTCATGGAGCATTTGATAAAATTTTTGAAAAAGAAAAAATAAAACTAGCAACAATGGCAAAAGCACAACTCTCAGTGTTAATGTCATATGTAATAACTTATGTAAGAGCTTATAAAAGGAATCTTGTTTTAGAAAAAATCTTTCAAAGTGGTCTTAATATTAGTATTTGTGGTAAAGGCTGGGAAAATATAATAGAAAAGTATAAAAATGTTACATACATGGGTGATTTAAATATACAAGAGAGTATTGAATTAACTAAAAGGTCAAAAATTACTATTAATGCAAATCCGAATTTTACTGAGGGTGGACATGAGAGAGTGTTTACAGCTATGCTTAATCACTCAGTAGTATTTAGTGATAGAAGTAGATACTATGATGAGTATTATGAAAATGAAAAAAATATCTTTTATTACACTATAAATACCTTGGATAAAGATATTCAAAGTTTGAAAAATTATATTAAAGATGAGAAGCTATTGTTTGATATGGCTACTAGTGCGCATAGGATAATGAGGGATAACCATACGTTTAAACACAGAATAGACAAAATACAAAAGATGATAATCCTATCAAAAAGTATAGATTTGTAAATTTTTTTTAAATTTACTAAAGTTATTTTTTTCACTGTCGATAATATTAATATCACGGCAAGGAAGCCAAGATTAACTTAACAAAGAGCGAAAGGCTCTGACCCAAAAAGGATTTATTATGGGATTTAGAATTAATACAAACGTTGCGGCAATGAACGCACACAGATCTGCTACACAGAACAATGTTGGACTTGACAAAAGTCTT
>Ga0209345_10001709_pt1 | contig 25698 bp, 9 predicted proteins | sample Cruoilmetagenom7_FD_187294 | JGI IMG/M metagenome (GOLD analysis project Ga0209345, IMG submission 187294) | Oil polluted marine microbial communities from Coal Oil Point, Santa Barbara, California, USA - Sample 7 (SPAdes) (version 2) | ecosystem: Environmental > Aquatic > Marine > Oil seeps ...
AATCTTTGCTTAAAACGAATAAAAAGAAAAAGAAGCGTAACAAAAAACGATAAGTGATTACTTTTAGTCATATTAAAATCTTAACACTTTACTATTTTTATAACAATGCAACAACTTGATCAACTATTATCTAAATTTTCATCTTTAGCTTGGGGTTTACCCTTGTTAATCTTACTAATAGGTGGTGGTTTTTATCTGTTATTACTTTCTAAATTCTTACCATTTAGATATTTAGGGCATGCTATACAAGTGTTGCGTGGCAAATACGATAACCCAAACGATTCTGGTGAAATAAGTCATTTTCAAGCTTTAACCACAGCGCTTTCTTCTACTATTGGTATGGGAAATATTGCTGGAGTTGCTGTAGCCATTTCTATTGGAGGTCCAGGAGCTGTATTTTGGATGTGGATAAGTGCCATTATTGGAATGAGCACTAAATTCTTTACATCAACATTGGCTATTATGTATCGAGGTAAAGATAGTCATGGACAAATTCAAGGTGGTCCAATGTACTTTATTGTTGAAGGATTAGGCAAGAAATGGAAGCCATTAGCTGTGTTTTTTAGTTTATGTGGACTTGTTGGTGCCTTGCCAGTTTTTAATGTGAATCAATTAACCCAAGCCATTAACGATATTTTATTAGTGCCACAAGGTGTAGAAGTAGGGTTTAGTTCTAACCTGCTAATAGGAATTATTCTGGTTAGTATAACCTCTATTGTTATTATTGGGGGTTTAAATAGAATAAGTAAAGTGGCTTCTAAAATGGTTCCAAGTATGGTCTTGATATATTTTGTTTTGGTCTTGTTTATTTTAATTGTGAATATGAATGTTGTGCCTGAATATTTCATTATGATTTTTACAGACGCCTTTGCAGCTACTAATTTTAAAGGAGACTCCTTTTTAGGAGGTGTTTTAGGGGGTTTGATTCTTTTAGGGATTCGTCGTGGTGCTTTTTCAAATGAAGCAGGTATTGGCACAGCTCCAATGGCTCATGGAGCAGCAAAAACCAACGAGCCTGTTCGTGAAGGTTTAGTTGCCATGCTTGGCCCAGCTATAGATACTTTAATTGTTTGCACCTTAACAGCTTTAGCAATTTTAGTTACAGGTGTTTGGCAAACAACTGAAGCCAATGGTGTTAGTTTAACAGCATCCGCTTTTGCAGATGCTATGCCAGGAATAGGGAAGTACTTGCTATTAATTTGTATTGTTGTTTTTAGTATTTCTTCTTTATTTTCATATTCCTATTATGGTAGTAAATGCATGTCTTTTTTGTTTGGAGCAGATAAAAAGCATTACTATAACTACATCTATATTATTAGTATTATTATGGGAGCTACAACATCTTTAACCATGATGATTAATTTAATAGATGGCTTTTTTGCACTGATGGCAATTCCAACGATGACTGCAACCTTGATAATGGCTCCAAGAGTAGTTAAAGAAATTAAAGCTTATAAATTGCGTATGAATCATAAAAAAACCACAGACTAACTGTGGTTTTTTATAACTTTTAAACTATTAATTTAGCCTTTTTTTAATAATATTTTTTCGTTTGTAAATTGTTGAGCTTCATTAAGAAAATCCATCATTAATGACCAATCTTTATTTGATTCGTAATTGTTTTTGTATTGTTTGGTTGTGTTTATTGTAAGCGTATTTCCTTCTAAAACAGCAGTACTAGTAAAAGCACCAGTTTTATTATCTATTGACTTGTTAAGTTTGTCTAATCCAGAAACCGAGTAACCTTCAGGAATGTTTAAGCTTATTTGATAATTGTAACTTCTAGGATATCCCATGTAAATGTTTTCAACTCTGTCTCTTTCTGCGAGAGATAAATCTATTTGCCCACCAATAAATTTTCCTATTTCCATGATATAATTAGGACCTGCTCTTTTTATCAATTCATCTTTTATCGTGTATTCTTCTGTAAAGGAGAATGGGGTTTCAAAATTAAAGCGACCAGTTTCGTTAATTGTATACTTGTAATCTTCAATTGTAGTTATGTCAAATTCGCTTTTTACGCTGTTTTTAAAAGTTTCCTCTTGTTTTTCTCTTAACTTGTCTATTACAGCATTAAATTGTTGCCTATAACTATCTTGTTTGCTTTTCTTTACCAAGTCCACAAACGATTCAGTTTCAAATTTCTTATAATCTTCATCTACATAATCCTTATAAATAAATCTTTCATATTGCTGATCCTGTTTTTTATGTCCTGTATAACTAATCACACTAGAGACAGAAATACTTTTAAAATCGTCTGATAAATCAATAGATATATCCTTATTAGTTTGATTGGTTTCGAAACTAGTAGTTGGTATGGTAATACGTTTTATATTGTCATACTTCCATTTAGTAGCAGATAGTAAGTAAGCATCTACACCTTCTAAGAGAGGATCGAAATTATTTACGGTTGTATGTGGACCAAAAGAGTTGATGTAAACAGGAGGAGTGGTTTGGGTTTTAATTACCATGTTTAAATTCTTTTGAATCAGTAAACCATCTAGAGAACCATCGTAACGTTTTTTTGCAATTATTAAATCGCATTTAATTTTATTGTCTTTCATGATGGCTATAAAATGACGCATAAAATTTACGTCCTCATTAAACACACGAGCATCGTCATTATAGGCTCCAAATGGATAGGTGCTTATTTCTGCATCTTTAGCAATATAAGCTTCTAAAAAGCGAGTAAGATAATAATGCCTCATGAAATAGAAGATAGCGATTGCTTTTTCAGCATCATTGGCAAACGTTTTTTTCTTTAAAAAGCGTTCTTCATGTTTTAAATCGCCATAAGGATTTACGTTGTCATAAAATTCAAGAATATCTTCATTTGAAACCGTTTTTTTGATGACATCTTCTTTTTCAGGTAAAAAGGCTTCTGCTCGGTTTTCAAATTTTCCAGACCTAGCAAAATATACTTGAAACTTGTATGCTGGAAGTTCAACTAATGGGAAAAACCAACGTTCATATTTGTGTTTTTCTATATTCTGAGCTGTTAGCTCGTAACGCCTCATATTTTTCTTCTCTGTAGGGATTTCAATTAATTCTGGAGCATTGTTAAAGGAATTGAAATTTATAAAGAAGTCGTTTTCAGTTTCAAAAAACAGTTTGTAATCCAAAATAGGATATTCTTCACCTAATGTTTTTTCAACAGGGTCGAAACCGAAGGCATACGTAGATTTAAAAGGTTCGATACTATAAGAATAATAATCAATAATGTCTCCAACCTCAAGATTTGCAATAGCTATCTTGGTTTCTCCATCTACTTCTACAGCATCTTTATGGATGTCAATAATTTTTTCTGAACCGTCTGGTTTGATAATTTTTACTCCAATAATGTTATTTCCACGTGTTCCTAACGACAATCCTTTAGAGGAACGAAAACGTTTTGTGTATGTAAATTCAGAGAATTCTTCAACAGCAGCCCTATCTAATAACTTTATTCGTTTGCGAACAGATGTTTTGTAAGTGACATTCTTTCCAAATTTATGAAAATCGTAATTTTCATTTTTGTAAATAATAACAGCCGATTCGTTAGACCATTTTTCAGGAATATCAACCATGGTTTTATAAGCATCTTGTTCTCCCCAGAAAAACTCTAAAGCGTCTTTTTCGTCTTGTGTCTGAGCAGATGATAATGATGTAAATAGAAGTGTTAAGGCAATAAGGAATGTATGTTTCATTAAATGAGATGTTATTCTTTGGTTAATATAATTTGCTCGTTATAGATAGCTTGTAAATCTTTTATATATGCGTTCCATTCTTCGAAGTCTGATGTTTCAACAATGGCGTTTTTAATTTTAAATTCTTTTTTATAAACAATGGCATTACCTTGTTTTGAAAAAGTGACCGACAAATCGTAATTATCACTTGAAACATTGATGTCTTTTGGTAATTCTGATACAGTGTATCCCGAAGGAACGCCCAACGAAGTTGTAGAGACAAGGTGTTTTTTATAATCGAACATATAATCTGTATGTCTCTTTTCAAAATTATAACCAGCTAGTTCTTTCTCAAAATCTAAATCGATATATATCGTGCCATCAAAGGAAGAGACAGCATTTTTTATGGACACATAATAATCGATGTCTACAGGCACGTCTCTATTAGATAAATCTGAAGTTTTTATATCTATAACACTCACATTGGAATTTCCTTTATTTAGATACCATATTAAGAAATCTTCTTTTTTATTAGTTTTCAATTGGTCTAAATACTGCAGAAGACTTGACCGGCTCTCTCCTTGAAATGTTTTGTTTACAAATCCATAAATCAAACCATCTTCAAGGGATAAAACATAATTATATACTTCTTTATTCGAACTAGCATCAGAAACTGGTACTTTTTTTAATATGTATTCTTCACCATTTTCAATTAAGACTTGCTTGCCTTGAATACGATCTGCATATTCTGTATATGCGTTAAATTTCTCGGTTCCATCCAGATAGATAGATTTTCCATTTTTCATTAAAGTACAAATCATGTGATTGTCAACCAACAAGTTTGGGGTTGAGTAGTCGTAAGCAATGCGCTTGGTTCCAATCCATGTTAGTCTGGCATCAAAACCAGCTTCGAGCAACATTTGTTTGGTTAGGTTTGCCATGCCTTTACAGTCTCCATATCTTTTTTTAAATACGTTGGAAGCTTCATCTGGTTTAAATCCTGCAATGCCATCTTCGAAAGCAATGTATCTAATATTATCTTGAACCCAATAGTAGATGTTTTTAATTTTCTCTTCGTCAGTTTTAGCATCTTTAGTAAGCTCTAAGACTTTATCTTTAATTTCAGAATTATCATTCTCTAGGCTATTAACCAGAGTTTTGTACCAATTGTATAAATCTTGAGTAGATTCAAAAATATTCGTTTTAGTACCATTAAATGTATAAGATTTAGCTAAGATAAGGAGGTGTGGATAAATGTATGATGGTCCTGGAGAACCTTCATCTTTATACATTGCTGGTATATTCTCTAAAGTAAAGGTGTGTATTTTAGAATCCTTTTTAGGATTTTGCTCTACTGTTTTGGTGATGTTGTAGCCATCAAAATTCATTTCTTTAAATTCAAGTTCTAACCAATTGGGGATTTCAACTTTAATTATTTTTTTAAGCGTTGGATATATATCATTAAAATATAAACTTGTAAAATATTTTATATCCTTATATTTTTTTATGGTTTCAGTAGAATATTTATATCCTTTTAACGGAAAATCTAGATCAATATATTTTACTCGAGTATCATTATGAAATAAATCGTCACTTTTAATAGCTTCATCATTAACATGGTCTCCAGTTTCTTTATTGTTTTTATATTTTACTGTAAATGATTCTATTTCAGACTCACCATCATAATAACAGTAAGCTTGTATATCAGCTCGAGAATCCAGATTGATGAGGTTTTTATTTATTTTTTCTAAGACAGTTACTTTCTGACTTTTCTTATTAAAGTTAAATGAAATATGGTATTCTTCACTCTCAAGAGCGACATTGTCGTCTGGATGTGACTCTTTAATTGTTTTAGCTAAAGCAATTTCAGAATCGCTTGGTTCTGTGTTTTTTTGAGCCTTTAAATGTAAGGTAGTAACTAATATAAGGATAAGTGAGAGACGAAATTTTAGCATGTAATCGTGTTTATACTGCTAATATAAAAATTTGTATAAAAACGATATGTTAATTTGAAATATAGTTTGCGATTTTTAAGACAATGAGTTTTGTTAAATCAGGTATTAAAAATTTAAAACTGAAAAAAAATCTTTGTAAATTGTTGCGATGAATCGTGAAGACTTTTAAAGGAGCGATTTGTACATTATTTCATTTTCTAATTCTGATTTATATAAAACACATACTATGAGTAATTATCACATAAAACATTTAGAAGAATATTTTCAAGTGTATAGAAAATCTATTCGTGAACCAGAAAACTTTTGGGAAGAAGTAGCAGAAGAGCATTTTCTCTGGCGAAAAAAGTGGGATAACGTCTTGAGTTGGGATTTTAAAAAACCAGAAGTTAAATGGTTTGAAGGAGCGCAATTAAACATTACAGAGAATTGCATCGATAGGCATTTAGCTACTAGAGGCAATAAAACAGCCATAATTTTTGAGCCTAATAATCCAGATGAAGCTGCTGTACATATTACTTACAAGCAACTTTATCATCGTGTGAATCAGTTTGCCAATGTTTTGAAAGAACAAGGTATTAAGAAAGGCGATCGTGTTTGTATATATGTGCCTATGATTCCTGAATTGGCTATTTCTGTGTTAGCATGTGCTAGAATAGGAGCCATCCATTCGGTTGTGTTTGCTGGGTTTTCTGCTAAAGCATTAGCAACCAGAATTAATGATTGTGATTGTAATATGGTAATTACAGCAGATGGCTCTTATAGAGGAGCAAAAACTATCGATTTAAAAGGTATTGTGGACGAAGCCTTAGAGACTTGTCCTGGTGTAAAATCTGTATTGGTTGCTAAGCGAATAAAGAGTGATGTTTTTATGAAGGAAGGTCGTGATTTATGGTTACAACCTTTATTAGATAAAGCTTCCGACCAATGTGAAGCTGAAGTAATGGATGCCGAAGACCCTTTGTTTATTTTATATACTTCAGGTTCTACAGGGCAGCCAAAAGGCATGGTACATACTACAGCTGGTTATATGGTTTATACAGCATATACTTTTAAGAATGTGTTTCAGTATCGAGAAAATGATGTGTATTGGTGTACAGCAGATATTGGTTGGATTACAGGACATAGTTATATTGTTTATGGTCCTTTGGCAAATGGTGCTACAACATTAATGTTTGAAGGTGTGCCACATTATCCAGATTTTGGGCGTTTTTGGGATATTGTACAAAAGCACAAAGTGAATCAGTTTTATACTGCACCAACAGCCATTAGAGCCTTGGCAAAACAAGGTTCGGAATTGGTTGAGGCCTACGATTTGTCTTCATTAAAAGTATTAGGCTCCGTAGGCGAGCCTATTAATGAAGAGGCTTGGCATTGGTATAATGACCACGTAGGTAAAAAGAAAAGTCCTATTGTGGATACGTGGTGGCAAACTGAAACGGGAGGCATTATGATTACACCTATTCCTTTTGTTACACCTACCAAACCAACGTATGCTACCCTTCCTTTTATTGGTATTCAGCCAGCATTGATGGATGAAACAGGCGAGGAGTTACAAGGTAATCAAGTGGAAGGTCGATTATGCATTAAATTTCCTTGGCCAAGTATGGCTAGAACTATTTGGGGCAATCACCAACGATATAAGGACACCTATTTCTCGGCTTTTGAAAACATGTATTTTACAGGTGATGGAGCCTTACGCGATGAGGTTGGTTATTATAGAATTACAGGTCGTGTGGACGATGTGATTATTGTCTCTGGACACAACCTTGGAACGGCTCCTATTGAAGATGCTATTAACGAGCATCCTGCTGTAGCAGAATCTGCTATTGTTGGCTTTCCTCACGATATTAAAGGTAGTGCCTTGTATGGGTTTGTGACACTAAAAGATACAGGTGAAAGCAGAAATCAAGATAACTTACGTAAAGAAATTAACCAGTTGATTGCAGATAGAATTGGACCAATAGCTAAGTTAGAAAAAATACAATTTACAGAAGGTTTACCAAAAACACGTTCTGGAAAAATAATGAGACGTATTTTACGTAAGATAGCCGAAAAGGACACATCAAATTTAGGTGATATTAGTACGTTGTTAAATCCGGAATGTGTGCAGGATATTATGGATAATGCACTTTAAAAGAGTTGTTTTTTAACTCAGGTTTTTTGTTGTTATAATAAAGCAATGATTTTGATAAATAAAACTCTTTTTGTTGTATTCTATTGTAAATATAGTCTTTGAAGTACTGCCATAGGAAAACAAGAATCACAATGATTAAATACAAAAGTGTTTTACCAATTATTGGAATTTTAATATTTTTGTTTATGTTACTTGATTGTACCAAATGATAAACGAATATGTAATCTTCAATTTAATAAGAAGATATAAGTTGTGAGTAACAATTGATTGTTATTGATGCAATAAATTTAGCTTAATTTATTTTTATGAACACAAAATATGTTGGCTGGTATTTGTTGTCCAAACTCATAAGGTATTAGTTTTTGATCAAGTATTTTATATCCAAGATCTAAACAAAACTCAATAATTCTAGATTCGTTATTTGGCTCAATTATTAAAATAGGATTAAATTTTCTGATTGTATTTTCAGCTCCTTTAAGAATATTAAATTCAATACCATCCACATCAATTTTTATCAGATCTACTTTTTCAATATTTTCGTTTAATATAAATTGATCAATTGATACCATATCAACTAAAAAAGGTTTAGTGTTAGTTTTAGATTTGATAACATTAGAATGATTTCCAGCATCGAAAATTTCAACTACCTCATTTTTATTTCCAACTGCTTTATTATGAAATTTAATTATTGAAAGTAAATTGTTTTCACGAAAATTTTTCTCTGTTGTTTTTGAAACAGATAATCCCGGTTCAAAACTATACAACAAACCTCCATTCGCTAAAATAGATTTGCCCCAAACTAAACTTAAATAACCATAACTTGCTCCAATATCAAAAATTACTGGCTTTTTAGTTAAGTTATAATCAGACAATAATTTAATTGAGTTACTTAATAGTGAATTTTCTATCCCATGATTTTTAGCTTTAACAGCGGTTTTTACTGTAGCATAAAAATTAAAACTGACATGAAAGTTACTATAGTTACGATTAATTTGGGTTTTAACAATTTTATAGTCACCATTTTTCTTTAAGAAATAATCTCTAATTTTTTTTAATGATTTGTTTTTTCCAATGTTTTTTATAAAAGAATTGGGAAGCGTTTCGTATAATTTTATAATTATTTTACTCATTTCTTAAATTTGGTGAGCGTTGCTAATATTATTTTCAGAAAGATAGTAAATTTGAGTTATTTATTGATATCAAAATAATTAGGTAAAACTAACTCTCCTATTAGATTAGCAAACTATCGTTTTGAAATTTTATTATTAGCAATTGTTAATTGAAGTGAATAATTGAACTGTTTTATGTCGTCGATTCTTCTATTAAACGCTTTTTGTTTACGCTACTATTTACAAGTATTTGGCAAAAATATAAACGAAATAAGTTAAACATTTGATAACAGAACATGTGAAAGGTAAATAGTAATTAGTGCTAATTTTATTAAAATTAATTGTGAATAAGTTGTTTGTTAGTGATGAAAAATAATAATTTATATAGAAAATTTCTAAGTATCTTTATTAGCTAAGATTCTAAATGAAAATTAATTGATTCACCTTCGTCGTTTAATATTTGTTATTTGCTTTTTTTGTTTAACTCAAGCCTATTCTCATGGCGATTTAGACAAACGCATCTTGGCAGTTTCAGAAGAAATTAAAAAATCACCCGATAGCGCACAGTTGTATTTTAAACGTGGTAAGCTATATTACCAGCATGACGATTATGAGTTAAGCATAAAAGATATTAACTATTCAATTGATTTAGGCTATCTGGATATTGAGCAGGAATTACTGCTTTCTAAAAATTATTTTGAGCTTAAAGATTATAATAATGCGCTTCTATATGTTGATTCAATTTTAAAAAAGTCGGCAAAGGACGTTGTGTTTTTAAAAATTAAAGCACAAATTCTTTTTCAGAGTGCTCAGTATGAAAATGCTGCAATTTATTTTGAAAAAGTTATTGAGCATAGTAGTAAAACTTTCCCAGAAAATTATATCAATGCTTCTGATGCTTGGTATTTAAGTTCAAATACGAAAGCATTTGATAATTCTATTTCTATACTCGATAGTGGTTTAGAAACTCTAGGACAAATTATTTCTATACTAGAAAAAAAGGTTGAACTATATATAGGTATTGAAGATTTTGATATGGCTATTGAAAGTCAAGAGTCTATCATTAAAACTTTAAATAGAAAAGAACATGCGTATTATAAACTAGCTTCATTATATATAGCTAATAATGATTTTGAGAATGGAGAAGAGGCTTTGAACTCATCTGAAAATAGCATAAAAATATTACCGTTACGAATACAAAACACTTCAAATGTAAAAACACTTAGAGAAGAGATTAAAATAAAAAGATTACAGATTGCAGATACAATAACTAATTAACTAGCACGAGATGAAACAACATTTACACATTTATTTACTGACACTTTTGAGCTTTTTTAGCTTATTAGATATTTCTGGGCAAACCACTTTAATTAATTATGGCTCTTCGTGGTCTTATTACGATTTACAAAATCAGCCTGCTGATCAAGGTTCTTTTGATTGGAACGATATTTCTTATGATTCAGCTACTTGGTCTAATGGAAATACACACATGGGATATGGTGATGGAGACGAGGCTACTGTTGTAAACAGTAACACATATACCTTGTATGTTAGACATAGCTTTAATGTTTTAAACCCATCCATGTACGACTCTTTGAATCTTAATTTAACATTTGATGATGGCGCAGTTGTTTATTTAAATGGTGTTGAGGTTTGGAGACAAAACATGCCAGCTGGAACACCTACTTATAATACATTTACACCAGCAGTAGGAACCGAAAATGGTTCAGCTTCAACAGCAATAGCAAATTCGTTAGTTACAGGCACTAATGTGCTTTCAGTTGAAATACATCAAGCGAGTTCTGGTAGTTCTGATATTAGTTTTGATTTTCAGTTAAGTGCAAATACTCCTGGATCTGTAAATGTAAACAGAGGACCATATCTTCAAAAAGGATCTTCGAATAGCATGGTAGTTAGATGGCGTACTGCAACGCCTACAGAAACGGTTATTAATTATGGAACTGCTTTAGGTTTATTAACTTCAACTTATTCTGATTTAACTTTAAAAACAGAACATGAGGCAGAGTTAACTGCTTTGAGTGCTAATACAATATATTATTATGAGTTGGCAAATAATTCTACCGTTATTGTTCCAGAATCTTCAAATATGTATTTTAAAACGCATCCAGTTATAGGTTCATCGCAACCTGTCACCTTTTGGGCTTTGGGAGATGCAGGAACTGCTAATAGCGATCAACGTGCAGTAAGAGATGCTTATTATAATTACATAGGTTCTAATGTTACAGATGGCATCTTGTTTTTAGGAGATAATGCTTATAATGATGGTACAGATTCTCAATATCAAAATGCTGTATTTCAGAACATGTATGAAGATAAATTAAAGAATTCAGTGGCTTGGTCTACACTTGGAAATCATGATGGTTATTCGGCAGATTCAAACTCTCAAACAGGACCTTATTACGATATATTTACGTTCCCAACAAATGGAGAATCTGGTGGATTGGCTTCTGGTACAGAAGCTTACTATTCTTTTGATTATGCGAATATTCACTTTATTGTTTTAGAATCTTATGAAACAGATCGTTCAGTTGGTGGAGCCATGTACAATTGGGCTTTAAATGATTTACAAAATACTACTCAGCAATGGATTGTTGCAATGTGGCATCATCCACCATATACTAAAGGATCTCATGATTCTGACACCGAAACGGAGTTGATTCAAATGCGTCAAAACTTTTTACCTATGTTAGAAAGTAATGGTGTTGATTTGGTACTTTCTGGTCATAGTCATTCTTATGAACGTTCTTATTTCTTAAATGGTCATCATGGTACTTCAAGTACTTTTAATAGTGGTACAATGACAGTTGGTGCTAATGGAGCAGGAGATGGTAAAGTAGATGGTAATGGTGCTTATGTTAAAAGTACTAGTAGTCCTGATGGAGCTGTTTATATTACAGCAGGATCGTCTGGAAAAGTAACAGGAACACTTACTAGTCATAATGCTATGTACGCATCTTTATATCAATTAGGTTCATGTATTCTAGAAGTTGATGGAAGCACACTTGATTTAAAGTTTATTACTGATTCGGGAGCTATTACAGATTATTTTACCATTCAAAAAGGATGTACTGTAGGTGCAAGTTGTGACGATGGAGATCCATGTACAACAAATGATGTGTATGATGCTAACTGTGGATGTTCTGGAACACCAGATACCAGTGATGCAGATGCAGATGGAATATGCGATTTGGCTGATCTAGAAGCTAATTCGCCTTGTCCACTTGATGTAGATAGTAATGGTGTGTCTAATGACAGTGATGGCGATGGAATTGCAAATTGTTTAGACTCAGAGCCTAACTCTCCTTGTCCTAATAGTGTGGATGCTAATGGCGTTTCATTAGATTCAGATGGAGATGGTGTTTGTGATGATGATGATGTTTGTCCAGGAGGTAATGATAATAATGATATTGATAATGATGGTATTCCAGATTTTTGCGACAGTTCAAATTGCTTACCAGATTCAACAAATTTTAACACAAGTAATTTAACACATGTAGGATCAGGTTCTAATAATACATCTACAATCATTCCTACAGATGGTCAAGATATTACATTTAATGTTTCAGGTTTAAACCAAAGAACAGGAGGTAAGCCTTCTAATAGGTATATAGAAGAAGTAACCATTACATATGTAGATGGAGGAGGAGCAAACCAAAATCATGGTGTTTATAATGCTGGGAATGGTAGTTCAGTAAATATTAGTATTTCTGGAGCTGTTCAATCTGTTACAGTCAGTCTAGCAGATGGATATGATGGGAATTCTTCCACTAATTTGAGTGTAAATTTAAGTACAGTTAATTACTGTATAGAAACCGTGGTTTGTAATGATAGTGATGGTGATGGAATTTGCGATCCAGCTGATCAATGTCCAGGATTTGATGATAATATCGATACTGATAATGATGGTATAGCAGATGGTTGCGATCCTTGTAATGATTTAGTTGATGCAGATTCAGATGGTGTAAGCGACTGTGTCGATCAAGAATTAAATTCGCCATGTCCTAATACAGTTGATGCTAATGGTGTATCGATAGATTCAGATAATGATGGTGTATGCGATGGTTTAGATATTTGTCCAGGTTCAGACGATAGTCTAGATTCTGACAATGATGGCATTCCTGATGGGTGTGATTCTTGCGATAATAATTTAATAGGAACTTCTTGTGATGATGGCGATGCATGTACTGAAAATGATGTATATGATGCGAGCTGTAATTGTGCAGGAACATCAACTCTAGATACAGATGGCGATGGTATTTGCGATGGAGAAGATCAAGAAATTAACTCACCTTGTCCAAGTACGGTTGATGCTAATGGTGTATCAATAGATTCAGATAATGATGGGATTTGTGATGGTTTAGATCAATGTCCAGGTTCAGACGATAGTCTAGATTCAGATAATGATGGCATTCCAGATGGATGTGATTCTTGCGATAATAATTTAATAGGAACTTCTTGTAATGATGGGGATGCATGTACTGAAAATGATGTTTATGATGCAAGCTGTAATTGTGCAGGAACATCTACTCTAGATACAGATGGCGATGGTGTTTGTGATGCTGTAGATCAAGAAATTAATTCACCATGCCCAAATACAGTTGATGCCAATGGAGTATCATTAGATTCTGATAATGATGGGGTTTGTGATGGTTTAGACCAATGTCCTGGACAAGACGATGCCTTAATAGGAACTTCTTGTGATGATGGTGATGCTTGTACCATAAACGATGTGTACGATGCCAATTGTGGATGTGCAGGAACTCCAGTTTCCGATAGCGATGGAGATGGATATTGTAGTACTGTAGATCCAAATGATAATGATCCTTGTGTACCAGATTCTAATTCGCCAACATGTAATAATTGTGTTGCTGATTCAGCTTCATTTTCTAATAGCTCATTAACGCATTCAGGTAGTGGATCTAGTGGAACAACATTAAACCTACCAGCAAATAGTCAAGATGTATCATTTACGGTAAGTAATTTGAATGCAGAGCAAAGTGGTAAAAAGAATAGAAGATTTATCGATAGAGTAGTTGTTACTTATATTAATGGTAGTGGATCCAATCAATCATATGGAACTTTCCTTGGGTCAAGTACTAGTTCTGTGAATATAAATATTTCTGGTGGAGTTCAATCAATTACTGTTAGCCTTAACGATGCTTACGATGGTAATGCAGGTGTTAATATGAGTGTTAATTTAAGTCAAGTTGCTTTTTGTACTGTTGGAGGTGGATCTGCAAGAAATACTTCTTCAACAGATATTAGTGTAAACAATATAAAAGTATATCCAAATCCAGCAAATAATATTCTTAATATAGAATGTCGAGATTTTAATGGTGAGAATATTACTATATCTCTTTATAATATATATGGGCAATTAGTAAAAAGATTAGATTTAAAAGAGTCTTATGATGAGGCACAAGAGATAAATGTTAGTGATTTATCAGAAGGTCTATATCTTTTACGAATGTTCGATAGTAAACAACAAATAATTAAAACAAAACGTATCATTATTAAAAATTAATTTGGGTTTAGATCACCTAAATAATCTAGTATATATTATTTAATAGCAATCATTTATGAAATTTAATTTAAAAATTAATTTGTTGATTTTAATAGGTTTTTTTTGCTTATTGAATGTTTCAGCACAAACAACTTTAATAAATAATGGATCTTCTTGGTCTTATTATGATAATTTAAATGAACCTACAGATCAAGGCTCTTTTGATTGGAATGATAATTCTTACGATGATAGTGCTTGGTCTTCAGGAAATGCCCACATGGGTTATGGCGATGGAGATGAAGCTACAGTTGTAAACTCTAGTGCACTTACACTATATGTTAGGCATAGTTTCAATGTGGTTGATGCATCACTTTATGATACACTTTCTCTGAATTTAACTTTTGACGATGGTGCTATTATTTATTTAAATGGTGTAGAAGTGGATAGGCAAAATATGCCAGCAGGAGCACCTTTTTATGGGGTTTTTGCTTCTAGTGTTGGAACAGAAAATGGAACATCTTCGACAAGTATTGCAAATAGTTTAGTTAATGGTAATAATGTCATTGCTGTAGAAATACATCAAGAGAGTGCAGGTAGTTCGGATATTAGCTTTGATTTTGAACTAGAAGCACTTGCAGCTTCAAACTTTCTACTTGCTCAAGACGGATTGTGGGATTATTACGATTTGCAAAATCAACCTGCAGACCAAGGTTCTTTGACTTGGCTAGACACAGCATATGATGATAGTGCTTGGTCTTCTGGGAATGCGGAATTAGGTTATGGAGATGGAGAAAATACGACTATTAATAATACTACTTTAACGGCATATTTTAGAAAAACCATCAATATTCCAGATGCATCCTTATATAACGATTTGGTCATGGAGGCTATTAGAGATGATGGCATGATAGTTTACATTAACGGAACTGAAGTTTGGCGAGATAATATGGATCCAGGACCTGTGGATTATAATACGTTTGCAAATTCGGTTGTAGGTGGCACAGCCGAAAGCACATGGATTTCTCAAGCTATTGCAAGTAATTTAGTTAATGGTAATAATGTGATTGCTGTTGAGATACATCAAGAAAACGCTGGTAGTTCAGACATTAGTTTTAATTTTAGAATGCAAGGTTTTGCAGCTTTGCCATCTGAAGTTATTCGTGGACCATATTTACAAACTGGAACGTCAACATCTGTAGTTGTTAAATGGCGTACTAATACATCTACAGAATCGATTGTTAATTATGGGACATCATTAGGTGTGTTAAGTTCTAATGTAACTGATAATACTCCTAAAATTAATCACGAAGTTACTCTTTCAGGATTAACACCTAATACCAAATACTATTTTGACATAGCTGATGGTGATGGTGTTTATTTAGCTGAAGATGCTGAAATGTATATAAAAACAGCGCCTCCAATTGGTACAGATCAATTTGTAAGAGCATGGATTTTAGGTGATGCAGGAACAGCTAATCAAGATCAACGAAATGTGCGTGATCAATATTATAGTTATGTGCAAAATGAAGCGATTAATCCAGACTTAACAGATATGATGTTGTTTTTAGGAGACAACGCTTATAATTCTGGGACAGATACGGAGTATCAAGCAGCTTTATTTGATATTTATGATGATATGTTAAAAAAATCTGTAGCCTGGTCAACTTTAGGGAATCATGATGGATATTCGGCAGACTCTAATTCACAAACAGGCCCTTATTATGATATCTTTACTTTTCCAACAAATGGTGAAGCAGGAGGTTTATCTTCAGGAACAGAAGCTTACTATTCGTTTGATTATGCGAATATTCATTTTATAATTTTAGAATCTTACGAAACGGATCGTTCAGTTGGTGGCGCCATGTATAATTGGGCAATGAACGATGTTCAAAATACCACACAAGACTGGATTGTAGCTATTTGGCATCATCCACCTTATACAAAGGGGTCTCACAATTCAGATACAGAAACAGAATTAATAGATATGCGAGAAAATTTCTTGCCTATGCTTGAAAGTAGTGGTGTAGATTTAGTTCTGTCTGGTCACTCACATTCTTATGAACGTTCGTATTTTTTGAATGGGCATTATGATATATCTAGTACTTTTAATAGCGGAACAATGACAGTTGGAGCTAATGGATTTGGTGATGGAAAGACAGATGGGAATGGTGCTTATACAAAAAGTGCAGGCAATCCTGAAGGAGCTGTTTATATTACTGCTGGATCGTCAGGAAAAGTAACAGGAACACTTACTAGTCATAATGCGATGTATGCATCTTTATATGAATTAGGCTCATGTGTTTTAGAAGTTAGTGGTACAACACTAAATTTGAAATTTATTCGTGAAACTGGTGCTATTACAGATTATTTTACCATTCAAAAAGGTTGTACTGCAGTTGTGCCAACTGGATTGACAGCATCAAATATTGGGTCAACTACAGCAACGGTTAGTTGGGATGATGTTTCAGGTGCATCTTATGATTTAAGATATCGTGAGGTTGGAAGCCCAACATGGATTACAAATTCGGTTTCTTCACTATCAAGTGATTTAACGGGTTTATCTAGTTTAACAGATTATGAAGTTCAAGTAAGAAGTGTTTGCGATGTTGGAGTTAATTCGGCATATACAAGTTCTGTGTTGTTTACAACATTAGGAGTTCCTGTTTGTACAGCGACTGTTCCAACAGGATTGACAGTTTCAAATATAGATATTACAACTGTAACAATTAGTTGGGACGATGTTCCTAATGCCTCTTATGATTTAAGATATCGTGAGGCTGGAAGTCCTACTTGGACTACTATTGCAGTTACTTTACTTACAAGTGATTTAACAGGCTTGACTAGTTCTACTCAATATGAAGTCCAGGTAAGAAGTACTTGTGGTGTTGGTGATAATTCAGGATATTCAAGTACAGAATTTTTTACCACATTGGCAGTTCCTGTATGTATTGGAACTCAAATTACTGCATATCCATATTTAGAAAGCTTTGATTCTGGAACTGGTAATTGGACACAAGCAACTGGTGATGATGGCGACTGGACGCTTGATGCAAATGGTACACCTACTAATAATACTGGACCTTCAGATGATATAACAGGTGGAGGAAACTACTTTTATACAGAAGCACATGATATTGGGACAAATAATACAGCAATCTTAATTAGCCCATGTTATGATTTAACAATTCTTACTGAAGCTACTTTTACATTTTATTATCATATGTTTGGAAGTACTATGGGTAGTTTAAATCTAGAAATAACTAGTGATAATGGTGATAATTGGTCAAATATTTTTACAAGAAATGGAGCTCAAGGAAATCAATGGAATTCCGAAACTATAGATTTAAGTAGTTATATAGGTCAGGTTGTTAAATTTAGATTTATTGGTACTATAGGTAATGGAGGTCAGAGAAGAAGTGATATGGCTATAGATCATATTGGTATAACTGGACCTACTTATTGTGCTTCAAATGGGAATGACACTAGTGATGAATATATAGGTCGTGTGCAATTAAACACCTTAGATAATAATAACTCAGGAGCTGGAACAACTAGTACTGGTTATTCTGATTTTACTGCAAACCCTGCTTTGAATACTGATTTATCAGCAGGTTCTCAATATACTATTACTATTACACCAGTTTGGACAGGAACTCCTTTAAGTGAAGGATATTCTGTTTGGATTGATTACAATGCAGATGGAGATTTTGAAGATGCAGGTGAACAAGTTTGGACTCAAACATCTACAAATACATCTCCTGTTTCAGGTAGTTTTACTGTACCAACAGATTTTCATTATGGTCCAACTCGTATGAGAGTTTCTTTAAAATTTGATGGTATCCCTACAGAATGTGAATCATTTAGTTTTGGTGAAGTTGAAGATTATACTATTAATTTAATGTACAATGGGTTGTTGTTAACAAACAATAATTGGATACCAAATGCACCTTCTGGAGGAACAGGAGCTGATAATGCGCTTATTTTAAACGGAACGTATTTTGTTAATTCAGATATTCAATTAAACAATTTAATTATCAATCCTGGTTCAGCAGCAAGCGTTTTTCAATCTAAATCAATTATTCTCAATGGCGATTTGGTTAATAATGGCGATTTAATTCTTAACTCAGTTTCTAATGAATATGCAAGTTTAATTGTTTCTGGAAATGTTTTGAATGATGTTATTTATAAGCGTCATGTAAATATTAATACAGGTGGAAACGATTTAATTTCAGCACCAGTTACTGGTCAAACATTTGGTGCTTTTGCAGCATTAAATCCAAATATCTTTTCGAATCCATCAAATTTAACAGAAAAGCTTTTTGGACCTTTCGATAAAGTTACTGAAACCTATTTAACTTATGATACTGATATTCCAGCAGAAGCAGCAATTGTTTTAGAGCCAGCAGTAGGTTATCGTGCAGCCTCAAATGATAATAGTACCTTCGAGTTTAAAGGCAATGTTAATACAGGAAGTGTTAATGTTAATATATTAAATGTTGGAAGTACTTATCCAGAATGGAATCTTATTGGTAATCCATATCCTTCGTATATTAAGTTATCAGATTTTTTAAATACGAATATTAATGAGTTTTTGCCTGTTAGTGCTGCAGTTTATGGCTATGATGGAGATGCTTCTAATGGTTGGAAAATTTGGAACTTAGCATATTCATTATCAAACCCGAATGCCATTATTACACCTGGACAAGGTTTTCTGGTTTCTTCTAAAATAGGAGGAGGAACCATGGTGTTTAATCCATCATTTAGAACAATAGCAACTGGAAACAGTCTTATTGATGATGATTTTATAGATGGTAGAGTTAACAATAGAATAAACGATATTTCATTTTTAAAACTTGAAATTGAAAGTAATTCGAATGTATATGAAACTGACCTGTACTTAACAAATAATGCTTCTTTAGGTTTGGATGTAGGTTATGATGCAAGTGTTTATGGAGGAGTTGCTCCAAGTTTTGCAATCTATTCTCAATTAGTTGAAGAGAACCAAGGACTTGATATGGCTATTCAATCTGTAAGTTTAAATGATTTGAATAATAATCTTATCATTCCATTAGGAATTAATGCTTCTCAAGGAATGCAAATTTCTGTAAGTATGCTAAATAGCACTTTGCCTAATGATGTTGATGTCTATTTAGAGGATAATCTAGCCAATACATTTACGCTACTTAATTCAAATACTTATGTGTTTAATGCAGACTCCAATATTTCTGGGACTGGTAGATTCAATTTAAGATTTGAAGTCAATACTTTAGGAACAAATGAAATTGATGATGATACATTTATTATCTTCTCAACTGCGTTTCCAAAAGAAGTTGTAATTAAAGGTCAAATAACTAGTAACACGGTAGTTACTATAGTTGACATGCAAGGCAGAAAAGTATTAACGCAAGATTTAGAACTAAATAAGAGCAAGCAGACCATTAATGTGACTGATTTAAGTTCTGGAGTTTATATAGTCCAGTTGAAAAGTAAGACTCAAAATATAAATCAGAAAATTATAATTAGATAAGAAAAAAACCGTGATGCTAACATCACGGTTTTTTGGTAAATTTAGTTTAGTATAATGGATTTACTTTGATGGGTTTCTAGACCAAATGCTTTTACAATTGCATATCCTTTGTGATTCAATTGTAAGGGCATTTTTATTTCTTTAGAATGGATATTATTTAATCTTTTTATTTTTTGACCAGTAATAGAATATATTTCAATATGTGTTATGGTAGAATTAGATTTGATAATAAGTTGATCTGAATTAGATATATAAGTAATAGAAGTTAATTCTTCATTATTAAACTCTTCGATGCTTAAAGCCCCATTTGATGCTCCGGTATTTGATGTGCTAGGGTTTGAAAAAGTAATAAAAAATCTATTTAAATAATCGCCACTAGTAATATCTAAATCAAAGTTGTTTACATTAATTCTAGTATATGTATTCTCTAAATTATCAAAAACGAATACATCAATTTCTTGGTTGAAATTTTCTAGACTATTTAAAGATATTTTTATAGTGCCAGAATTGGTTAAGAAAAGCCCCAAAGGGTATTGTTTTGTTTCTTCATAAGAACCTACACCTTGAATGACATAGGTGTTATCTTCAATCATCCAAAATAGATCATCTGGAAACTGATCGAAATTAGCTCCATCATAACCATAATCAACACCATCTGTTGCAGAATCGTCTGTAGTGAATGCTAGTAATAATGGTCTAACAAAGCCATCTGGACTTTCAAAATCAATACGTACACGTTGCATGGTGCTAAATTCGCTTGAATTTGTATGTTCTATAATAGAACTGGCATTTAAGCTAGTAAAAATAAAACTAAAAAAAAAGGACAGATAAATGTTGGCTACTAATTTCATCAATATGGTTTTAAAGAAGGGATTGTTAGGGTTTGTAATATAATATTAATTACAATATCATCTATAAAAAGTCACATAAAACCGATGAAATGCTTTAAATTTTAACATTTTAGATCAAAAAAAAGCGACCAGATGGTCGCTTTTTTTTAAAGAAAGTGGATTGGGAATTATTGTGTAATTATTACTTTTTTGTTTATAGTTTGATTTGTATCTGTAACTATTTTAATAATATAAGTTCCATCTGTAATACCTTCAACAGGTATTCTTATTTCAGGTAAAGACAGATAAGCGTGTGCATTTGTAATTTCCCAAGTATTAACTGTTTGTCCAAGCATTTGAATTAAAAACACTTGTTTTACACTTATACTATTTGGTACATTAATGTATATTTCTTCTGAACTGTTTAAATAATTAACTAAAAGTTGATTAGAAACCTCATGCTCATTTACAGTTAAACTCTCAGATTGGAATGTTAGGAAGAATCTATTCATGTAATCTCCAGCATCCATCTCAAAATCTAAATCTGTATCATTAATTTGAGTATATGTTCCTAGTAAACTATCATAAACAAATACATCTATTGGTGTATCAAAATTTTCTAAATCAGTTAAACTAATCTTTATATTACCATTAGCAGTTAGAAATAACCCTAAAGGATATTGCTTAGTAGCATCAAATTCACCAACACCTTGTATAACATATTTTTCATCTTCAATAATCCATGATAAATCACTATTTGTAGATTCATCATTGTTTTTGCCATCATAAGCCCAATCTACAGCGTCAGTTGCTAAGCCATCTGGAACAAAACCTAATAATAAAGGTCTTCTTGCTCCTTCAGGAGAAGTAAATTCAAGACGTATGCGTTTAATTGTAATCTCTTCAGAATTTGAATTTTCTGCCGAGTTTCTAATAAATACTGAACCTTCATAAGTGTCAGCTGTATAGGCTTCAGTTTTAAATATTCTTTGACTATTATTAAACGTTACTTGACCAGTTGATGAGCCAGCTTCAACAAAGAAACCTTGTCCAACAGGAATATATCTTTCAGGAATTTTTGTTCCATTATTACTGATAATTAAATCTGGGTGTTGCACAGCTCCAACACCACCTGTGAAATTTAATGCAGCATAACCACCTTCGTATAATTCGGTTATATGTGTTGCATTAGAAGTATAGTGTTCCCAGAAATATAAGGTTCCAGTAATACTATTCGCTCCTGATGGACCATTATCTATAATAAATTCTCTAGAATCTATTGCAGAAGGATATGGGTTACCAACTAACGACTGTCTAGTTGCTCCAATAGCAGTAGATATGGTTCCATTATTTGGTTTTCCAACATATACATAATTCTGATTTGTTGTTGCATTTCCACTACCTTTCATAGTGTATCCAAGTCCAATTGGAATTGAAACATTATTTCCAATATATTCCCATGAATAATAATCTTGTGTAGGATTATTAATATAAGCATATAGCCATCTGGTACTTACTTGTGCAGGATTACTTGCTGAAGCTGTATAACCTCCAGTCCAATTTATATTTCTGCCTATTGGGTTGTTAACAGTTGTTGTTCCATCTCTTAAGATGCTTCCTAGAGAATAACTATTACTGTTATCAGCAGCTGCATTATTTTGCGCCACTGGCGAACTCCAATAATTGTAATTAAAAGCATTTGTAGTTCCTTGTTGGTCACGTTCTATATATCCTAAACTGGTGTTATTAAAAATACTCTCGTTTACTTGAGAAGCATTATAACGCTTCTGAATTAATTGAGATTCCCCAACTAAATCTATTTTACCATCTAAGTCTAAATAGTGTGTTATCCATAACATTTCACCAGTATTAGTCTCATCTTGTGGACTTCCTGGATTAGAAATAGTCAACTCTTTATTAGTTGTATCAGAAATTAGACCAAGAACTGTTATGTTTTTATTACCAGAATCTATATCATGAGAAATCTGAACAATATTCCAGTCTATTGGAGTAGAATTATCTATTCCAATGCTATTAGGAACATCCCAAACTTGCCAATATGTCCAAGAATTATCAGTAGTCCATTGTTGTCCATCTACTCTTGAAGTATATGGAATAGGTGCTGTTTCTTGCTGAGGTGTATAAATGTTTCTTAATTTACCAGTAACTGTTCCAGCATAAGGTGTTAATTTACCACAAGCAACTTGCATTCTGTAATAACCATCTAAATGAGCCCAAGTTAATCCTGGAACATCTAAAGGTAAAATTTCACCTGCAACAGCCGTATTGTTTCTAATCTCTTGATTCATCATTTGACGAAGTTGATTAGCTGAAATTGGTTTATTCCAAAAACGTAATTCATCCATCCAACCGTTAAAATATTTTACAGGTTTATTTGGAGGGTTTCCAGCTTGATCCATAGCTCCTAAAATACATTTCATATTATTAGAACCTGGTACAGAACCAGCAACAGTTTTAATTAACACACCATCAATATATAATGAATAAGTGCCAGAATTAAATACAACACCAATATGATACCATCTATTTGTTGAAAGGTTATAAGGAGCTGAATTTATAGAACCAGAATTGTTCCAGTTAAATGATAAACGTCCACCATTTAAACTTAAGTCATAACCTGTAGCTAAATTATTCGCATTTCTTTTTGAAAGAATTGTTTGTAGACCAGAAATAGATTCAGGCTTAACCCAAACTTCAATACTAAATTCACCAGAAATATCATAATTATCATCGAATAAGACATGGTCATTCACACCATCAAAATCAACACTATCACAATTGTCTAAAGTAACATCTATACTACTAGTACAACCAGCAACAGTCCATGTTAAAGTATATGTACCTGCTTCACCAGAAAAAGATGAATTAGGGCTATTGATATTAGAAAAACCATAGTTGCTACCACAAGCACTTGGAGCAGAAGTTACAGACCAAAATCCGTTTTCTCCAGTTCCAGGATAATCTGTATCACCACTTGCTAATACTGGTAAATGGTAATTTGTGTCCCAAGCACCATTAGCATAGTTTTGTAGTGCTGTTAAAGTATTGTCATAAGCTTTTAATTGTACTGTAGACTCACCACATTCTCCTGCTATAGGTACAATGTTTTCACCAGCATAAGCTAAACTAGCACTTATGTCTACGAATTCTGTTCCTTCATCACCTTCTGAACGACAACCATTAATTAATGACGTTACACCATAGGTTTGAACACCAGGTGTAATTGGTGTAATTGTTGTTGAAGAACCTGTTGTTACAACAACACCATTTTCATCTGTCCATTCTATAGTTTCATCAATTGGTGCATCAGGAATAGTTATATTATCTAATGCCCAAGCACTATTGTTTGTTCCAGAATATGTGAATTTAATTCTTAATCCTGTCATGCCAATATAACTCTGTAAATCAATTGAAACATGTTTATTAACTAATGTTCCAGTTGTATTACGGCATTGTCCAGTAAAACCTGGCACACTTGCTAAAAAACCAGAATCACTAGGTCCTGTATAGTTATATGCTGGACCAGGATCTAATGTAATATTATAGTTTGTTCCACCATCAACAGATAATTCTATTTTTACCCAAGCTCCTGCTTCAAGAAAATAGGCTTGATCGAACTCTAAGTGAGCACTCGTTAATCCTAAGGTGTTAAATATAGGTGTTTCTAAAGTCGATAATGGTGCAATAGTATGATCTGGTGCATCATAGATTGATGTACCACTTACAATTGCGAATTTTGTATTATCAGTAGAATCGTAGCATTTGCCGTTAAATTTTTTTGGACCATTAGTTTCTTTCCAATAGGTGTTATTCGTATTATTACCACCAGCAGACATTTCAGCTGCGCCATCTACAATCCATCCTAAATTATTAAGATTAGCTTCATTAAACATACCACCATTATTAAAGGCAGTGTTAACTCCAAAAGCACTTTCAGCATCAACTGTTACAGCATCACCTAAGCACATATCAAATTCACTTGGGCCAATAATTGTTGGAGGTACATCTGGTGGAACCACTACAACATATACTATATTTGAAAATGCTTGACATGCTCCTATTTGTATAACAGCTCGGACTATAGTAGTTTGTAAAATATTATTAAAATTATATGTATTTGTTGTATTAGAAATTGAAGTCCATGTTAAACCTCCATTTATTGAAGATTCCCAACGAACTATATTCCCCATATAACCACTTAATGTTATAATAGCATTCTGTGGTTCGTCTGGACATGCAGTTACTTCAATGATGTCATCAGAATCGGCAGGTGTTTGTGTATTTGTAAGATAACCAATGGCATTCCCACCACTAATATTTGGACTTGTAACGGTTACTGTTGCTGTACAGGTGTCTGTATTTCCACCAGCATCAGTTACTGTTAAAACGATAACATTAGGGCCTATATTTGTACAATCAAAAGTTGATTGCGATAATGAATAAGACAAATTACCAATTCCACAATTATCAGTAGAACCATTATTAACTTGAGCAGCAGTTATAGTTGCTGTACCAGTAGTATTATTTAAAGGAACAGTTATATTCTGGCAGATGGCATTTGGATCAACAGTATCATTAATAAATACGGTTTGATCGACATTTACACTATTTCCATTTCCATCATCAAAATTCCATGTGATTATATAAGCTCCTTGTGTATTGTAAGTTAGAGGATCTGAAGTTGTTCCAGTAATGATTCCTCCATTACAACCATCTGTAGTAGTTGGAGTAGGAGCAGTTGCAGAACATTGCGCATTTATAGTTGATAATGTTGGAGCAATTGGATCCGTTACATCATTAATAATAACGTTTTGATTTTGCGTAGTTGTATTCCCATTTCCATCATCATAAGTCCAAGTTACTACAGTTGTCCCTTGCGCATTAATAGGAAGTGTTGCATTATGAGATACAGTCACCGAACCACCACAATTAT
>Ga0209345_10001711_pt1 | contig 25669 bp, 22 predicted proteins | sample Cruoilmetagenom7_FD_187294 | JGI IMG/M metagenome (GOLD analysis project Ga0209345, IMG submission 187294) | Oil polluted marine microbial communities from Coal Oil Point, Santa Barbara, California, USA - Sample 7 (SPAdes) (version 2) | ecosystem: Environmental > Aquatic > Marine > Oil seeps ...
CATAAACTATCAATTAAAGTAGCTTCTTTATGAATTTTTAAGGTTAATGAATCTGAATTTTTTAAAAACAACGTATCACTGTTTGAAAACAGTTCTTTCGTGTCTTCAATTTTTTGAAGTTTTAATGAGTCGGTTTCAGTTTGAGCAAAACCAACACTAGTAATTAAAAAAAGGGTTATGTAAATTAATTTATTCATTTAAAAGTTTTGAAATTTCATCGAAATTAGGAGCTAAAATAATTTCAATTCTTCTGTTTTTTGCTTTTCCAGAAGTTGTTTTATTTGTACTAACAGGTGAAAATTCTCCTCTTCCTGCCGCAGTTATTTGAGTTGGATTTACACCTTTTCCTTTTAAAATTCTAACAATAGCAGTTGCTCTTTTAACTGATAAATCCCAATTATCTAACAACACTGCACTTGCATAAGGATCGTTATCTGTGTGCCCTTCAATTAACACGTTAATATCTGTGTTTTTAGATAAAACGCTTGCCAATTGCTCTACTGCTTTTTTACCTTCAGCACCAACTGCCCAACTACCTGAGTTAAACAATAGTTTGTTTTCCATAGAAACATAAATTTTTCCATTTTTATGAACCACTGTTAAACCTTTACCTTCAAAATTATGCAATGCGTTTGAAATTGCTTGTTTCAATTGTTGCATTTGAGCCTCTTTAGCATCAATTAAACTTTGAAGTTCATTAATTTGATCTGAACGTTGACTTAATTCTTTCTGAAGTTTCTCTAATCGAATACTTTCTGCAGCTAGTGTTTTTTCCTTTTCTTCAAGTTGCGCTAGTAACTCTTGGTTTTTTGCTGCTTGTTCTGCTAACTTTTTTGAACTTTGTGTAGAAAGTACTTTATATGATTCGTCTAAATTTTTATATGTATGTTGAAGCGAAGCAAATTCAGTATCTAAAATTTCTTTTGAAATTGATAGTTCTGAAAATTCACTTTTAAGTTTTTCTAATTCAGCATCAACTGCTTTTTTTGATGCTAATAAATCATCTTTTTCTTTAATTAAGGCTGAATTTGAAGAACGTAAACTAGTATATTTATCATCTAATTCTTCATATATTTTTTTTGATACACATGAATTTAATGTGCCTATAACAACGAAAACAAGTATTACTTTTTTAAACATTTTATTATTTTTTAATTAATCAATTTCAACAACTATCGGGCAATGATCTGAGTGTTTGGCTTCAGGTAAAATATAAGCTCTTTTAATTCTGTCTTTCATAGGTTCACTAACCATATTATAATCTATTCGCCAACCTTTGTTATTATTTCTAGCATTTGCTCTATAACTCCACCACGAATAATGATGTGGTTCTTTGTTTAAATGACGAAACGAATCAATAAAACCACTATCAATAAAACCTCCTAACCACTCTCTTTCAATAGGTAAAAACCCTGAAACTCCTTTCATTTTTGGGTTATGAATATCAATTTCATTGTGACAAATATTGTAATCTCCACAAATAATAATGTTTGGTATTTCTTGCCTTAAATCGTTTACATATTGCTGAAATTCAGCCATGTAATTTAATTTAAAATTCAATCTTGCATCATTAGTTCCTGAAGGTAAATACAAACTCATTACGGAAAAATCTTCAAAATCTACACGAAGGTTTCTACCTTCAAAATCCATAGTCTCAATTCCTGTGCCATATTCAATATGTTTAGGCTCGGTTTTACACAAAATAGCAACACTGCTATATCCTTTTTTTTGTGCCGAAAACCAATAATGAAACGGATAACCAGCTTCTTCAAACACATTTAAATCTAACTGTTCTTTATGTGCTTTTGTTTCTTGAATACAAACCACATCTGGGTTTGTTGCTTGTAGCCAATCTATAAATCCTTTTTTTAAAGCGGCTCTAATTCCGTTTACGTTGTATGATACTATTTTCATCTGTTTTTTTCGTATAAATCTCTTAATTTTCTTCGCATAACTTTGTTTGAAGCAGTGCGAGGTAATGTGTCTATTTTTACTAAATCTGTTACTTTAAATAATGGATTTAACTGTTTTCTAATTGAAACTTTTGCTTCATTTAGACGTACGTCATCATCTAAATCAGATTCATTTTCAACATAATAAATTACCAATAAACCTGGTCCGCCATCTTTTGGTGAAACAGCAATAGCAGCAGATTCTTTCACAAATTCTAATGAATTTATAATGGCTTCAATTTGAATAGAGCTCACTTTAATTCCACCCAAATTCATAGCGTCATCAACTCTTCCTTGTGCTTTATAATAACCGTTTTCTAATTGTTCTAGTTCATCTCCATGACGGCGCAATAATTGTCCTTTATATGTTGGTGTATCTTTATAATAAACATCAAAATGATTTTTATTTAATAAGGTGTTTGATAAACCCATAATTGGAGGTATTAAAAATAACTCTCCTTTTACTGATTTGTTGTTATTTTCGTCTAATAAAACAAATTCACCACCTAAAGCTTGTGTAGAAAATGTACTTGCAATATTTGGCTGAACTACTGTACTTGTAACGTAACCTCCGCCAATTTCAGTACCTCCGCAATATTCAATAACTGGTTTATTATTAGCTAATTGCATTAAATATTCCATTTCTGAAGGATTTGAAACTTCACCTGTTGAACTAAAACAATTTATACTGTTCCAATCATAATTTTCCATACATTGTGAAGCTTTCCAATACTTCACAAAACTTGGAATAACACCCAACATAGAAACCTTTGCATTTTGAACAAACTCACCAAAACCTTCTCCCATTGGCGCTCCATAATACAATGCAATGGTCGCTTTATTTAAAAGTGCAGCAAAAACCAACCAAGGTCCCATCATCCAACCTAAATTTGTTGGCCAACAAACCACATCATTTTTATGAATATCTTGATGATAATAACCATCACTAGCTCCTTTTATTGGTGTTGTATGTGTCCAAGGAATTGCTTTTGGTTCTCCTGTTGTTCCCGATGAAAATAACATAGTAATTGCATCATCTGGGTTTTGAATTACAGCTTTAAAATCAGTATTCAAACTTAAAAAAGTATTCCAAAAAACATCCTCTTTTCTTAAAGTAACTGTTTCTTTTGAAACTTTTAAAACAACTGCTTTTGGCGCGTTTGCTTCAACAACTTTTACAAACAAAGGCAATTCTTTTCCTGCTCTTTGCAATACATCTTGTGTGAAAATTACTTTAGGTTCTGTAATTTTTAATCGAACAGCTATTTCATTTGGTGTAAAACTATCAGCTATGGTAACAATTGGCATTCCCGCTTTAATTCCTGCTAAATAAATGGCCACAGCTTCCAACGTCATTGGCATATCAATAGCAATTTTATCACCTTGTTTTAAGCCTAAATCAACCAGTCCATTTGCAATTTGATTGACTAGTTTTAAAAGTTCTTTTTGAGTTACTTTTTGAAGTTGTTTTCCTTCTTTTTGAAAAATTACTGAAATAGCTTCATCATTATTTTGAAAACAAGAATCTACTATATTTAATTTAGCATCTTTTAACCACTGTGGGTTTTCAACACCTTTTGATATATCTAAAATTGAAGTGTATTGTTTAGCTAATTTAATTTCTAAATTTAGTACTGTAGCTTCCCAAAAATCTTCTTTATTTTTAACCGACCATTTCCAAAAATCTTCATAATTATTAAAACCATGTTCTTGCATCATTTTGTAAATGTTGCTTTGTTCAATAATTTCCTTTGAAGGTTTCCAAAAAGGTTTTACACTCATTTTTAAAATTAAAATTCTGGGTCTTCTTCTATAATATCGTCAATAATTTCATCACCCTCTGTTGTTTCGTTTTCACAATCAATTTTTATACTTAAATTTTCAGGTTTTTCAAATTCTTCCTGACTGATTGTTAGCGTTGAATCTGCATACAATTTTTGATAATATAATGCCCAAATTGGCAACGACATTGATGCTCCTTGACCAAAAGTTATTCCTTCAAAGTGAACTGCTCTATCTTCTGCTCCAACCCAAACACCTGTAGCCAAATTTGGTACAATTCCCATAAACCAACCATCTGATTGATTTTGAGTTGTTCCTGTTTTACCTGCAATAGGATTTGTGAATTTATACGGGTAACCCGTTGCAACATTATCTGGATACGAACCCCATTCTGTTCTTAATCGAACTCCTGATCCTGCATCTGTAACACCTTCTAATAAATTGATAACTACATAGGCTGATTCTTCACTTAAAACTTCCTTAGAGTTTGGTATAAATTGCTCTAAAACTGTTCCGTTTTTATCTTCAATTTTTAACAACATCATTGGCTCAACTTGTAATCCTTTGTTAGCAAAAGTTGCATAAGCACCAACCATTTCATATAACGATAAATCTACTGAACCTAAAGCAATCGATGGAACTGCTAATATATCGCTTTTTATACCTGCTCGCTTAGCTAAACTTACCACATTTTTTGGGTTTACCATATCAATTAATTTAGCGGTAATTACATTTACTGAACCTGCCAAAGCCTGTTTTAATGTTAACTCTCCACCATATTTTTCTCCAGAATTTTTTGGAGTCCAATCTTCAGGCATTCCATATTTTTCCTTCGGAATTGTATACGGTGTATTTGGAAACTTATCACAAGGAGATAAATTTAATTGATTGATTGCTGTTGCATACACAAACGGTTTAAATGTAGAACCTACTTGACGTTTTTGTTGTTTTACAGCATCAAATTGAAAATGTTTATAGTTAATTCCACCAACCCAAGCTTTTACATGACCTGTTTGTGGTTCAACAGATAATAAACCCGATCTTAAAATGTGTTTATAATATTTTATTGAATCATATGGCGATAATATTGTATCAATATCTCCTTTCCAAGAAAAGATTTTCATCTTGGTTTTTTCATTAAACGAAGCTCTAATTTCTTTTACAGAAGCTCCATTTTTTTTCATCCTTTTCCATCTATTAGAGCGTTTCATGGCCTGTGTCATAGTACCAGCAATTAGTTTTTTATCTAATTCGTAAAACGGTGCTGTTCTATTTCTTTTTTGTTCTTTAAAAAATATACGTTGTAAATTAGACATATGCTCTTTCATTGCCTCTTCAGCATAATTTTGCATACGAGAATCTATAGTTACATAAATTTTAAGTCCATCACGATGTAAATTATAAGCTGTACCATCAGGTTTTGGATTTTTTTTAATCCATTTTTTCATGAAATCTCTTAAATATTCTCTAAAATAGGTTGCTGAACCATCGCTATGACCTTCTTTATTTATATCTAAATCTAATTCTTTTTGTTGCAATGTGTCTTTCTCAGCACTTGTAATAAATTCATTTTTATACATTTGGCCTAATACAACATTTCGCCTATTTTTAACTTTTACAGGTCTTCTAAGCGGATTAAAGTAAGATGCGTTTTTTAACATTCCCACTAACATTGCCGACTCTGAAACTGTTAAATCAATTGGCTCTTTACCAAAGTAAATTCTTGATGCAGAACGAATTCCAACTGCTAAATTCAAAAAATCGTACTTATTTAAGTACATTGTTAAAATTTCTTGTTTGGTGTATTGACGTTCTAATCTAACTGCAATTACGTATTCTTTAAATTTTTGAAGAATTCTTTCAGGTAAGTTTTTTGAACCTTCTCCTGTAAATAATAATTTTGCTAATTGTTGTGTTATAGTACTTCCTCCACCATCTTTTCCTAATTTAACAACAGCACGTAACGTAGCTTTAAAATCAATACCTGAATGCTCATAAAAACGTTCATCTTCAGTTGCTACTAATGCTTTTATTAAGTTTTCTGGAAGGTCTTTATATTTAACTGGTGTACGGTTTTCAAAAGCATATTTCCCTAAAGTTTTTCCATCAATTGAAATTACTTCGGAAGCTAAATTTTTTTCCGGATTTTCTAATTCTTCAAAAGAAGGCAATGCTCCAAAAACTCCCCAAGAAGCCAATAAAAACACTAAAATAATTGTTGATGTTCCTCCTAAAATAGCAATCCAAAACCATTTTATGTATTTTGAAAATTGACTGTTAGTCGTTGCTTTTTTTTTCATTCTTTAACTTTTTCTATTCTTAAACCTACATCTGTTATACCTTGTAAAGTGTTTTTCCCTTCAATATCATAAACACTTCTAGTGGCTTGTTGAACATTAAATTTATAGTCTCCTTTTTTAGAAAAAACTACGTTTTCTTTGTAAAAGAGTTTATTTTCTTTAATATCTGTAAAGCCAGCACCTAACCAATTACCATAAACATCAGTCATTTCATATTCTAATGTATCTACAACTTTATACCCATTAGGGAATTCCATTTCAGCAATTAAAAATAACGAGCTAAACTCGTAATTTTTATTGTTTCTTATATTTATAAACACATTTGTTGTTGAAATAGTATCAGAAACACTAACAATAAAGTTAATTTTATTTTCGGCATCCCATTGATGGTTTTCAATTGATTTATATTCATCAAAAACCATATTTGAATTGCACGAAAACAACAGCAATGCACTTATAAATGTAAGTAGGTATTTATGTATTTTTATTGTTGTTTTCACTTTTTCTTGGTGGTCTTCTTTTTTTATTTCTATTGGCGTTTTTTCCCGGTGTTTGTTTATTAGGCTGGTTTGGATTGTTTTGTTTCGCCTTTTGATTCGGATTTTTCTTTTGCTGATTTTTTGGGCCAGTTGCTTGAGTTGGTTTCCTTTTTGGTTGATTTGATTTCCGTCCCTCTTGAGCTGGCCTTTTTTGTTGGTGTTGGTTCTTTTTTGATTTGTTTCGGTTGTTTCTTTTCTTTTTCCTCTTAGGAGCATCAAACCTTGTTAAACTATCTTGGCCAACAACATTTTCAAATTCAACTTTAGCAACTTCAATAACTTCAGCTTCATATTCTTCTAAAGAAGATGCTAATCCATTCTTTTTATTTAATGTAATAATTTCTTTTACTTGATCTAACGTAAGTTTAAACCATTTAGCTCTATTTTCTTTATAGGTATACCAAAGTAACCCTTTAAAAATATCCATTTTTATAAAGGTTGCATCTCCTTTTTCGGTTTTTAAAACTACATCATGTCTTGGGAAACCATTTAATGCGTCTAAATATGTATCTAATTCGTAATTTAAACAGCATTTTAATTTACCGCATTGACCTGCAAGTTTTTGTGGATTTAAAGATAATTGTTGGTAACGTGCCGCTGAAGTATTTACATTTCGTAAATCTGTTAACCAAGTTGAACAACACAATTCTCTACCGCAAGAACCAACACCACCAAGTCTTGCAGCTTCTTGGCGTAAACCAACTTGTTTCATTTCAACTCTAATACTAAATGCGCCTGCTAAATCTCTAATCAGCTGTCTAAAATCAACACGCTCATCAGCAGTATAATAAAATGTAGCTTTATTTCCATCTCCTTGATATTCAACATCAGATAGTTTCATTTTCAACCCTAATCTACCCAGTATTTCTCTACCTCTATATTGTGTATCGTATTCTTTATTACGAGCTGAAGTCCAAATATCTATATCTTTTTGAGTGGCTTTTCGGTATATTTTTTTAATTTCTTCACTATCAATTTTAACACCTTTTCTTTTTAGTTGTACTTTTATTAATTCACCTGTAAGCGAAACAGTACCAACATCGTGCCCTGGATTTCCTTCAACTGCAACAATATCACCTATTGAAATTGATAAATTATCTACATTTCTGTAAAAATGTTTACGTCCATTTTTAAAACGAATTTCAACTACATCAATTGGTTTTTGTCCTGTTGGTAACGACATGTTTCCCAACCAATCAAATACTGAAAGTTTTTCACAGTCTCCTGTGTTGCAACTTCCGTTACTTTTACAACCTTTTGGAACACTATTTATATCTGAAGAGCAACTATTACAGCTCATATATTTCTAAATTTATTTAAATTACGAAAATTGACAATTCAATTTTCAATCTTCACTAATTTGTAAAGATAAATTAAAATTACTTACTGTAAAACGTTAAAAAATGGTTTTTACGTTTGTTTTACATCAATAATTTTTACTGGGCAAGCTTCTTTTGCTTTTACACTTGAATCAAAAATTGTTTCATCGGGTGATTTAATCGTAAAAAAGCCTTTTTTTTCTTTGGAATGTAGCAATACAGATTTACCGTCCTTTTTAGACATTTGAAACTGTGTGGGTGCCAATTCAACACAATAATTACAGCCAATACATTTAGCTCTTTGCAAAGTTATAATTACCATTTAAGCTTCAACTTTGTTTTCAACAATTTTATACAATTTGTCTGAAGGTCTAATTCTAAATTCTAATGGAATGGTTACTGAATCTCCTTTTTGCCCTTTAATTCCTTTTATATCATTCACAAACATTTCTTTTACTTCCATTTCTTGTGCACCAGTTGTTGGGCCAGTAATTAAAATAGTATCGCCAATAGCAATATCGTAGGCTTCAATTTTAAACTCTCCAATATTTGCTTTTGGAAAAAAATGCATTCCTTTTCCTACATACACTTTCTTTTGTGTAGCATGGCTTCCTGAGCCTTTGCTCCATTCACCTAATTTTTGACCTAAATAATAACCGCTCCAAAAACCACGATTGTACACTTTTTCAAGTTCTAACATCCAAGAAATTACTTTTTCTTTACTGTAAGTTCCTGCTTCAATACTATCAATCGCATCTCTATAACATTTAATTACATTGGCAACATATTCTGGAGCTCTTCCTCTTCCTTCAATCTTTAAAACTTTAATACCTGCATCTTCAATTTGATCCAAAAAATCAATAGTACATAAATCTTTTGGAGACATAATATACTCGTTATCTAACTCCATTTCAAAACCTGTATCCTGATCAATAACCGTATATTTTTTTCGACAATTTTGTTTACAAGCACCTCTGTTTGCTGAAGAATTTGCTGAATGCAAACTCATATAACATTTACCAGAAACAGCCATACATAAAGCTCCGTGACCAAAAATTTCAACCTCCACTAAATTACCTGAAGGTCCACAAATAGCCTCTTTTTCAATTTGTTCTGTGATTTTCTTAACCTGACGTAAACTTAACTCTCTACTTAATACCATTGTATCAGCAAACATGGCGTAAAACTTAACAGTTTCAATATTAGTAATGTTTATTTGAGTTGAAATATGAACTTCCATTCCAACTGCTCTTGCTGAAGCAATTACCGCTTGATCCATAGCAATAACCGCTGTAATATCAGCTTCTTTTGCTTTTTGAATTAAGGTTTTAACTATTGTTAAATCGTGATCGTAAATTATAGTGTTTAGCGTTAAATAAGTTCTTACATTTTTAGCTTTACATCTGTCGGAAATTTCTTGTAAATCATCTAATGTAAAATTAATAGATGCTCTTGCTCTCATATTTAATTGCTCAACACCAAAATAAATTGAATCAGCTCCGTTATCTAAAGCGGCTTGCATAGATTCAAAATTCCCGGCAGGAGCCATTAATTCTATTTTCCCTGTAGTAGTCATTTCTTTTTTGATTTTTTGCAAAATTACATGTTTTCTTATAACTATTGGTGTTTCAATAATATATTACTTTTTACATTTAAATTTTAACAAAAAAATATTTATGTGTTAATTTTTAAATATTTAGTGCTTGCTATTGTATTTTTTTGTGAAATTTGCTAAAAAAATTAAACTTAATAAAATTATTAAAGATGAAAGTAGCAGTTGTAGGCGCAACCGGAATGGTAGGAAATGTAATGTTGAAGGTTTTAGAGGAGCGTAAATTTCCGTTTACCGAGTTAATTCTTGTAGCTTCAGAAAGATCAGTTGGTAAACAAATCTCCTATAAAGGAACAGATTATACTATTATTGGATTGCAAGATGCTGTTGATGCAAAACCAGATATTGCATTGTTTTCAGCTGGTGGTACAACTTCTGAAATTTGGGCACCAAAATTTGCTGAAGCTGGTACAACTGTTATTGATAACTCTTCAGCTTGGAGAATGGATCCTTCAAAAAAGTTAATAGTTCCTGAAATTAATGGAAACGTTTTAACTAAAGAAGATAAAATTATTGCAAACCCAAATTGTTCAACTATTCAATTAGTAATGGCACTAGCGCCTTTGCATAGTAAATACCAAATGAAACGTGTGGTTATTTCTACCTACCAATCTGTTTCAGGAACTGGTGTAAAAGCTGTTAAACAATTAGAAAACGAAACAAAAGGTATTAAAGGTGAAATGGCTTACCATTATCCAATAAATAGAAATGCAATTCCGCAATGTGATGTATTTTTAGATAATGGATATACCAAAGAAGAAATGAAATTAGTGAAAGAACCTAAGAAAATTTTAGGTGATGAGTCTTTTTCAGTAACTGCAACTGCTGTTCGTATTCCAACAGCTGGTGGGCATTCTGAAGCTGTAAATATTCAGTTTGAAAATGATTTTGATTTAGGTGATGTTCGAAAACTTTTAAGTCAAACTCCCGGTGTTATTGTTCAAGATAATTTAGATACAAATACGTATCCTATGCCAGTGTATGCACATAACAAAGATGAAGTATTTGTAGGTAGAATTAGAAGAGATGAATCGCAACCAAACACATTAAATATGTGGATTGTAGCTGATAACTTGCGTAAAGGAGCTGCTACAAACACTATTCAAATTGGTGAATATTTAATTGAAAATAATTTAGTTTAAAACTAAATAGTTATTAAACAAAAAAGCCGCACAATGTGCGGCTTTTTTTATAGGGGTTTATTGGGATTACTTTGATGCTTTTAAAACGTCTCCAATAATTTGTTCTAATTGATGTTTTGGAAGTGCTCCTTGTGCCATTTGAGGTTCAGCGTCTTTTGGTACAAATAATATTGAAGGAATACTTCTAATACCAAAAGCTGCAGCTAATTCTTGTTCAGCCTCCGTATCAACTTTATAAATGTTAATTTTTCCTTCATATTCATCACTTAACTCTTCTAAAACTGGCGCTACCGCTTTGCATGGTCCACACCAATCAGCATAAAAATCAATAATACAAGGTAAATCACCTTCAAACTTCCATTCTTTATTTTTTTCGAAATTAAAAACCTTTTCTAAAAAGGTTTCTTTAGTTAACAATTCTGTCATTTTCTTAATATTTATTTTAATATATAAAGCAATTTTAATGCCACTTTATTTGACGACAAAGTGACATAAAAACTTACAAAGTTAAAGTAACTTGGGTTACATGTGTAAATTAATGTGTAATTTAACGTCTCAGTAAACTAATTATAAACTAAAACTTTTTTATTATGAATTCAAAATTAACGATGGCTTTGCGTATTTTATTAGGATTAATTCTAGTTGTATTTGGCGCTAACAAATTTTTAGATTTTATGCCTCATATGGAAATGCCTGAGCCTGCCGGAAAATTAATGATGGCAATGATGGCTTCAGGTTACATGCTTAAATTAGTAGGTGCTACAGAGGTTTTTGTAGGTTTATTATTACTTGTTAAAAAGTGGGTACCTCTTTCTTTAGTGATACTAGCACCTGTTTCAATTAACATGGTTTTATTTCACTTATTTTTAGCTCCGGCTGGAGTTGGACCAGCTGCAGTAGTAACCATTATAAACGTTGTATTAATTTATGATAATTGGAGTAAATTTAAAATACTGTTCTAATTTTCAATAAAAATCATTCTTATAAATTAAAAAGGCATACTAAATTAAAGTATGTCTTTTTTAATTAAATTTGTTAGACAAAAACAACAACTAATGAGAAATATTATAGTTATAACAATAATTGGAATTTTTATAGTTTCTTGTAAAAATTCAGAATTCAAAAAAGATGAAGAAAAATTGAATTATCCTACCACAAAACAAGTTGATACTGTTACAGACTATTTTGGAACGAAAGTTAAAGATCCATACCGTTGGTTAGAAGATGATATGTCTGATGAAACTGGAGAATGGGTAAGTAATCAAAATCAAGTTACATTCGATTATTTATCAAATATTCCATATCGTGAAGAATTAAAAAACCGTCTTGAAAAATTATGGAACTATGAAAAAATTGGATCGCCATTTAAAGAAGGAGATTACACTTATTTTTATAAAAACAATGGGTTACAAAATCAATATGTAATTTATAGATATAAAGATAATGAAGAACCAGAAGTCTTTTTAGATCCAAATACTTTTTCTGAAGATGGGACAACTTCATTAGGTGGTTTATCATTTTCTAAAGATGGAAGTATTGTTGCTTACGCTATTTCTGAAGGCGGATCAGATTGGAGAAAAATTATAATTATGGATGCTATTTCCAAAGAAATTAAAGAAGACACTATTATTGATGTTAAATTTAGTGGAATGTCTTGGAAAGGTAATGAAGGTGTTTTTTATTCAAGTTATGAAAAACCTAAAGGAAGTGAACTTTCTGCTAAAACAGATCAGCACAGGTTGTTTTATCATAAATTAGGAACAAAACAAAAAGATGATGAGATTCTATTTGGTGAAAACAAGAAAAGGCGTTACGTTCATGGTTCTGTTACTGAAGATGGAAAATATTTAGTTATTAAAGCTTCAATTTCAACATCAGGTAATGAATTATATTTCAAAGATTTATCGAATCCAAATAATCCAATAAAGCCAATTATTTTAGGGTTTGATTATGACACTTCTGTATTAGATCATAAAAATGGTAAATTATTATTAGTTACAAATGTAGATGCGCCAAACAAACGTATTGTTTCTACTAGTGTAAATAAAGTTGATTCAAAAAATTGGGTTGATGTAATTGCTGAAACTAAAAACGTATTAACACCTTCAAAAGCGAACGGTTTTATTTTTACAAAATATATGGTTGATGCTGTTTCTCAAGTAAAACAATATGATTACAATGGAAAATTAATTAGAGATATTGAACTTCCTGGTATTGGTACAGCTGGCGGTTTTGGCGGAAAAAAAGATGCTGAAACTATTTATTATTCATTTTCAAACTATATAACACCTGGTTCTATTTATTCATTTAAACCTGCAACAGGAGTTTCAAAATTGTATAAAAAACCAGCTATAGATTTTGAATCAAATGATTTTGAATCTAAACAAGTTTTCTACACTTCAAAAGACGGAACAAAAGTTCCTATGATTATTTCTTATAAAAAAGGAACTGAATTGAATGGTAAAAACCCAACTATTTTATATGGTTATGGTGGTTTTAATATTAGTTTAACTCCTTCTTTTAGCATTACCAATGCTGTTTGGATGGAACAAGGTGGTATTTATGCAGTGCCTAATTTACGTGGTGGTGGTGAATATGGTAAAGTATGGCACAAAGCCGGGACTAAAATGCAAAAACAAAATGTATTTGATGACTTTATTGCTGCTGCAGAATATTTAATTGAAAACAAGTACACATCATCTGACTATTTAGCAATTAGAGGAGCTTCTAATGGAGGTTTATTAGTTGGTGCAACTATGACTCAGCGACCAGGTTTAATGAAAGTTGCTTTACCTGCAGTTGGTGTTATGGATATGCTACGTTACCATACATTTACAGCTGGTGCTGGTTGGGCGTACGATTATGGAACTTCTGAAGATTCAAAAGAAATGTTTGAATATTTAATGAATTATTCTCCTGTACATTCTATTAAAGAAAATGTTAAATATCCTGCAACTTTAGTAACTACTGGTGATCAAGATGATAGAGTTGTACCTGCACATTCATTTAAATTTGCTGCAGAATTACAATCTAAACAAACGGGAAATAACCCAACATTAATTAGAATTGAAACAAATGCTGGTCATGGAGCCGGAACACCAGTTTCAAAAACTATTGAGCAATATGCTGATATTTTTGGATTTACTTTCTATAATATGGGTTATAAAGAATTACCAAGTAAAACTGAGTTAAAACATTAATATAACTATTGTTATTGCTTCAATTTCAAGTAAATTGAAGCAATAACAATTAACTCTTAATTTTTCGTAATACCCTAACTGCTTCTTTGTATTTTATATAAGCTGATTTATCTTCTAAGTTTCGCAATAAACTACGTACTTCATTTAATTTTTTGGTTGCTTCTTTAAAGTTATTTAAAGCGCAAATTAAATAATTAGTAGGCAATTCTTGTAAATCTTTTAACTCAGCATTGGTAAGTGGCAACTTCTTTTTTAATTTTTGAACTAGAGTATTGCAATTGTTAAAAATATGATGCAACACTGCTTTATCAAACTGTGGTGGCTGAAATAATAACTCACTCACAATATCATGTTTTCCATTGTTTTTAAAATGAATGACTGTTTTTTCTAACGGATAATAATCAAACTCGTCTTTAATTCTTAAAAAAACATATTCAGTAATTATAAATGAACTGTGATTGTGTTCTATTTTTACTTCATCTAACGCTGAATAAAAAAGCCGTACTTGTTCATTTACCAACTCAATATCTACTCTAGAATAGAATGTTTTAGTACCTGCTTTTTTCTTTTTCCCAGCCCAACACAACACAAATTGTTCATTAAAAACCTTATATGTTGGTTGATATTCTTTTTTATGTCTGTCAAAAAAATTAAAAACACCATCTAATGTTAATTCAATATTATTGCTGGCATTTATTTCAATTGCTTCAACAATTGCTTGATTGGTGTTTTTTAATTCAAATTTCCCTAGAGTAGACATGGAATTACTTCCTCTTCTAAAAAAAATACGTCCCGTAACATATTTCCAAATAGCTTTGTTTAAAAAAGTAACCTTGTTATTTGGGTGAATGGTAACTAAACCAACTACTTTATGACGTGGTAACCGTGGAAAAGGAATATTTTCATATTGAATTTTTGGTGGGTTTTTAAAATATGAATTTACAAGGTTTTGAATTTTACTATCATCAAAAAAATCAACACCTTCAATTATATTAGATTCATCTTCAACGCCAATTACTATGTATGAATTATTGTTTGGGTTTGAGTTTGATAATGCACAAACGTGTTTTAAAAATTTAGCTTTTCCTTCAGTAGAATTTAATGTGATTTTTCGCTTTTTATCATAAAAGCTATTCTCATCATTATGAGCTAATAAATTTTTTATTAATAAACGTTTGTTAATCATTTCAAAATATTATTCTCGGTTTAAAATTGTTGGAGTAGCCTGCGCTGTTGGATACACAACTAAATCTTCTATATTAACATGGTAAGGTCTTGTAACTACAAAATAAATAATATCAGCAATATCTTCAGCTTGTAATGCTTTAAAACCTTTGTACACGTTTTTTGCTTTAGCTACATCACCTTTAAAACGAACTTCAGAAAACTCTGTTTCAACAGCACCAGGATGTATCGCTGAAACTCTAATATTGTGCTTATTTAAGTCAATTCGCATTGCTTTATTTAAGGCGTTTACAGCGTGTTTTGATGCGCAATACACATTTCCATTCAAGTAAACATCTTTGGCTGCAATTGAGCCTATGTTTACTACAAAACCATTATTGTGATCTATCATTTTTGGAAGTATTGCTTTTGAAACATATAACAATCCTTTTACATTAATATCTATCATCGCATCCCAATCATCAATACTACCATCTTGAATAGTTGCAAAACCGTGTGCATTTCCCGCATTATTTATTAAAATATCAATTTTTTGAAATTCCTTTGGAAGTGATTCAACTGCTTTAAAAACGGCCTCTTTTTTACTAACATCAAATTGCAATGTTGTAACAGTTGTTAGTTTGCTAAGTTCTTTTTTTAATTGAAGTAATTTATCACCACGTCTTCCACATAAAATTAATTGAATATTGTTTTTTGCGAAAAGTTGTGCTGTTACTTTTCCTATGCCTGAAGTTGCTCCTGTAATAAAAGCTGTTTTTTGATTCATTGTTAAATTTTTTATTGAGATAAAGGTACAAAAAAACCGCTCCGACCAAGGAGCGGTTTGACCTAATTGGTTATTTTTTAAATAACCAATCAAAAATCAACTAACCAAACTTTATTTTAAATTTCTTCTTATTTTAGTTTCTCTTATTACTTTAGTACGTTTTCTTCCATCATTCCTTACAGTTTCTTTTGAAGAATTTGGTTTTAAATATTGAATATACTCTCTTCCTGTAAATTCATAAGTTGTACCTGAACTTATATGATATAAACTAATCTTTCCATCATTTATAACGGTTAATTCAAACTCTTCATTGTCTCCAAAATCATAATCTAATGTTAAAATTTTAAGATTGTCATATCCTTGCACATTTGCAACAGCATAATCACCTACATAATCCCAATATACATCTGCAATAGTTGTGCCAACTTCATCTTGTGATGAATAAAATGTTGTAATATTTTCAGGTGTAAAGCTTAAAAAGTTTTCATTGTCAAATTCATTTAATTCACCTGTTGCACTTATAAATGTTTTTTCCCAAGCATTATATTCTTGTAAAAAATACTCAATGTTATCATAAAATATTTGGTCATAATCAAAATTATATTTTTGATATCCATCTAAATAATAACTAACATTGTTATAATTATCTATTAATTTTAATCGGTTACTTGCTAATTGAACAACATCAAAATCGTAATATCCATCAAAATTATGGTCAATTTCAAGTATTCCGTTGTAAGTATCATAATATCCAATTTGAATACCATAACCATTTCCTGTAGCGCCAATACCAACTAAATTATTATTTACATATAATTTTCCGCTAATAAAAGAAAGGGTAAATGCTTTTGATAAAAAAGGTACATCACCTGTTCCTGTTGTATTATTATAATCTACATACCACAAATCATAATTTGTTACTACATCTTCAAGGTTTACATAATATGGGTCGTTAACATCATCTATTACAACACTACATGACGTTACAAATATTCCAATAAGCATGGTTGCAAAAAGTAATTTTAAAGTCCTCATAATCGTTTGTTTTTTGGTTATATATTGATAGATTTCAAAATCTGTGCCAAAAAAATAGCAACGGTAATTTATATGCTTATTTTAAATTAAAGGAATTACAATTAATTCTTTTTTTATGAAACTAAAAATTATTACTTATTTTTGTAATTAAATGCTATCATAAACAATGTCGTTACTTTTATTATACGCTTCACTTTCAATTTTCTTTTCATTCTTGTGCTCTATACTAGAGGCAGTTTTGTTAAGTATTACTCCAACTTATATTACCATTAAAAAACAGGAAGGAAAATTATTTGCAAATACGCTTGAGCGTTTAAAAAATGATGTTGACAAACCTTTAATAGCTATTTTAACAATTAATACAATTGCACATACAGTTGGTGCAATTATGGTTGGTGTACAAGCAGAAACTTTAGATTTTAAAGTGAATATACTTGGTATAAATATAGTTGGTATAGTTTCAGCAATTATGACTGTTTTAATTTTAGTAGTTTCAGAAATAATACCTAAAACAATTGGAGCAACTTACTGGAAACAACTTGCTAATTTAACTTCAAAAGCATTAGTTTTATTAATTTTCCCGTTAAAATGGACTGGTATTTTATGGTTGCTACAGTTAACTACAAAATTAATTGGTGGAAAAGGTGTTCACGGTTCGGTTTTAAGTAGAGAAGATTTTCATGCAATGACAGATATTGCTCAAGAAGAAGGTGTTTTTGAAAAAAACGAAAGTGCAATTATTAAAAACCTACTTACGTTTAAAGATGTACAAGCTAAAGATATTATGACTCCAAAAACAGTTATGTTAACTGCTTCTGAAGATGAAACAATACAATCTTTTTATAAAAAACATCCAAAACTTCAATTCTCAAGAATCCCTATTTTCAAAGAAAATTCAGATAATATTACTGGTTTTGTAATTAAAAGTGAACTTTTAGAAGAAATTATCAAGGGAAATGGAGATAAAAATCTTTTAGAATTAAAACGTGAAATATTAGTTACAAATAGAAACTTACCAATTCCTGATTTATTTGAAAAATTTATTGCAAAACGAGAACATGTAGCGTTGGTTGTTGATGAGTATGGTACAACAAGCGGTTTAGTTACAATGGAAGATGTTATTGAGACTTTACTAGGGTTAGAAATTATGGATGAAAGTGATAAGGTTGATGATTTACAACACTTAGCACGTAAAAATTGGGAAATAAGAGCTAAAAAAATGGGGCTTCTTATTGACGAAAAAAAGAAAGGAGAAGAAAACTAACTTAGTTTTCTTCCACATATTCTTCGTATAAAAAATCGTTATAAGGAAAACGGGTTATGTGAATTTTCTTTACTTCTTCAAAAACTTTAGCTCTAAATTCTTCAAAATTTTCTTTATTTAAAGCCGAAATAAACAAACAGTTGTTTTCTAACTTATTCATCCACGTTTTTTCCCATTCAGCCAATGTATAATGTTCTTTTGTTTTTTCAGTTATTAAATCATCTTCATCAATAGTTTGATGTTGGTACGCATCAATTTTATTAAAAACCATAATTGTTGGTTTATTAACACTTTTTATTTCATCTAAAATTTTATTTACCGAGGCAATATGATCTTCAAAATTAGGATGTGAAATGTCAACTATATGTAGTAATAAATCAGCTTCACGAACCTCATCTAAGGTAGATTTAAATGATTCTACCAATTGAGTTGGTAATTTTCTAATAAACCCAACAGTATCAGTTAATAAAAATGGAATGTTTTTAATTACCACTTTTCTAACAGTGGTGTCTAAGGTTGCAAATAGTTTATTTTCAGCAAAAACATTACTCTTACTTACTACATTCATTAATGTAGATTTACCAACATTTGTATAGCCAACTAATGCAACACGCACCATTTTTCCACGGTTTTTACGTTGCACAGCCATTTGCTTGTCAATAATTTTTAGCTTCTTTTTAAGTAGTGTTATTTTATCTCTAATTATACGTCTATCAGTTTCAATTTCAGTTTCACCAGGCCCACGCATTCCAATTCCACCTTTTTGACGTTCTAAATGCGTCCAAAGTCTCGTTAATCGCGGTAGTAAATATTGGCATTGTGCTAATTCAACTTGTGTACGCGCATAACTTGTTTGGGCTCTTCTAGCAAAAATATCTAAAATTAAATTTGTTCTGTCAAGTACTTTGCAATCTAATACTTTTTCAATATTTCTTAACTGGGAGGAAGAAAGTTCGTCATCAAATATGGCTGTTTCAATGTTATGAGTATCCATATACGCTTTAACATCGTTTAATTTTCCTGCGCCAATAAATGTTTTTGGGTTTGGAGTTTCTAACTTTTGTGTAAATCGTTTTACTGCTTTACCTCCAGCAGTTATTGTTAAAAACTCTAATTCATCTAAATATTCATTTGATTGCTCTTCGTTTTGATGTTGTGTAATAACTCCAATTAAAATAGCTTCTTCAGATGTCACTTTTTTCTCTTCTATCATTCTGCAAATTTACAAATTAGTTTGCTTGAAAATAAGAAATGATATTTTTTTAATAAGGCAGTGTAAAATAGAACGTTGTTCCTGAGCCTTCTTTAGATTTTAACCATATTTCACCACCTAATTTTAGCATTAACCCTTTACAAATACTTAATCCTAAACCGTTTCCTGTTTTAAAATCTTTATCTCCAGCTTGAGAAAAACGATTAAAAACAGCTTCAAATTTATCTTCAGGAATACCGCAACCTGTATCTTTTACGTAAAATTGAACGTAAGAAGCGTCTCTATAGTAGTTTAATACATAACCAACTTCAATAAAACCATTTTCAGTAAATTTTGAAGCGTTATTAATTAAATTATTAAAAATTTGAGTAAATCTGTTTTCATCCGTTTTTATAAAAACATCATTAGTTGTTGGTAAATTTAATTTAAGATCTAGGTTTTTAGTTGATAAAAGGGTATTTGTTTCTTTTTGAATTTCAATTATTTCTTTTAACGTTTTAACAACATTAACGTTTTCTATATCAACTTTTAATTGGTTGGATTCAATTTTAGAAATATCAATAATATCATTAATAATAGTCATTAATCGTTCTCCTGAGTGGTTTATAACATCTACAAACCTGTCTCTTTTTTCATCTGTAAGTTCTGGGTCCTTTAAAAACGAAGAAAAACCCATAATTGCACTCATAGGTGTTCTAATTTCATGACTCATATTTGCTAAAAAGGAAGATTTTAATTGATCGCTTTCTATGGCTTTTTCTTTTTCAATAGTTAATAGATTATATGCTTTTTTCCTTCCTCTCCTTTGTTTATTTAATAAAAAGACTAATCCCAAAAAAATAGCGCTAAATGAAACTAATACAAAGTTCAATGTTTTTTGATTTTTTAGTTCTTCCTTTCTTATAGTTTCATTTTTATTTAATAATGCAATTCTATTTTTTTGGTTTTCAATTTCAAAATCAGCATCTAAACTTGCTAATTTTTCGTATTTTTCTGATGTATAAATACTATCTGTATATCTTTTAAATATTTTCTGATTTTCATATGCTTTTTTATAATCACCAAGACCAACATAGGCTTCACTTAAAAAAGAATAATTACTAAACTCGCCAAAAGCCCAAGAAATATCCTCGTTAAATTCTAAACTTTTTTTAGCATATTTAATGGTGTTCTTATAATCTTTTATTTTTAAATACACCTCTGAAATGTTACTATAAATTACGTTGTATAATGATATAATATTATATTTTTTTGTTATTTCAAGTGATTTATTTGCATATTTTAAAGCTTGTTCAAAATCTTTTTTTAACAGGTAAGTATCTCCCATATTTAAGTAAATAATAGCCAAATTTTCCATGTTGTTAACTTCTTTAGCTAACACAATAGCCATATTATAGTAAACTATAGCTTCATCAAAATTTCCCTGATCCCCAATGGCATTTCCCAAATTTATATAACATTCTAAAATACCTTTTTTATCATTTAACTCACGATAGGTATCAAAAGCTTTTAGAAAAAAATTATGGGCGTTTATATAATTTCTTTGATCATAATTTAAATATCCAATACCCATATTAACATCAGCAATTCCCTTTTTATCATTGTTTTTATTAAAAATATCTAAAGCCTTTAAATAATACTCAATAGATTTATCTAAAGAATTCAAATAAGAAAAGCTATATGCAATATTTAAATAACTGGTAGTAATTCCTTCTACATTATTAATACTTTCATAAATAGTTTTGGCTTTTAAATAACATTCTAAGGCCTCTTCATATTCTCCTTGCATATCCAAACAAGTCCCAATATTTATTAAGCTATATGCTTCGTGTTTTTTACTTTTTGCACTTATTGATAAGTTAAGTGCTTCCTTATAATATACATAGGCTGTATCTGGGTAAATGTGTAAGTTTTCATCGGCTAGTTTAAGTGTTTTATGAATTACTAATGTATCTTTTGAAAATTTCACATTCCCATCATACACTTCTGAATAAACTGAAGTTGAGTTTATAATTATTAATAGTAGGTAACTACATATAATAAGTATCCTCTTGGGGAATTCGTATAACATAATTTTAGCTTTTTTGAAGACCTGACTCTAGGTTTATCTATAAAAGTAGACTTTTATTTTATTTTTTTTGGTGATAATTATCATTTTCCGCGGTTAGACTTTAATTTAACTACTTTAGCTAAATATTTTAACTCATCCTATTTTGTCCTATGTTTTCATACTTTAAATCTTCTGGAAAAATTAATAAAGCCTACACTATAGCCTTTTATAATCTTGAAAATTTATTTGATACCACTAATGATCCTACTACTTTAGATGATGATTTTACACCAAAAGGACGAAAAAACTGGAATTTGTATCGGTATAAAAATAAAATTAGAAAATTAGGCAATGTTATTGCGCAACTCGGTACTCAAAAATCTTACTATTCACCAGCAATTGTTGGTGTTGTTGAAGTTGAAAACAAAGCAGTTTTAAATGATTTAGTTGCTTCAAAAAATCTAAAACCTCACGATTATGGAATTGTACATTACGATTCACCTGATGAAAGAGGTATTGATGTAGCATTATTATATAAAAAAGAACTTTTTAAGGTGTTATCTTCTGAAACATTTCCATTATATTTAGAAGGTAAAAATGGAGATAGAGATTACACCAGAGATGTGCTTTTGGTAAAAGGAAATTTAAATGATGAATTAATTTATGTGTTAGTAAATCATTGGCCATCACGTAGAAGTGGTGAAGACGAAACAGAAGAAAAAAGAATTAAAGCTGCCCAATTAAATACAACTATTGTAGAAAAAATAAACAGTGAAACTCCAAACGCTAAAATTATAATTATGGGTGATTTTAATGATGACCCTTCAAATAATAGCATAAAAAAATTAGTAAATGATACGTTTTACAACCCTATGGAGCGTTTAATTAATACGGGTAATGGCTCACTAAATTATAAAAGAACTTGGCATTTATTTGATCAAATTATCTTTTCTAAAAACTTTTTTAACCTTGAAGAAAATAAACATACGTTTAAATATGCTGAAGTTTTTGATAAACATTTTTTAAAAGAATGGAAAGGAAAATATAAAGGAAATCCTTTTAGAACTTATGTTGGAAAATGGTATCAAGGTGGGTTTAGTGATCATTTCCCAGTATATGTATATTTAAAAAAACATTAAAATTTAGGTATAAAAAAACTCAAACTTAGTTAGTTTGAGTTTTTTTATGTGTTTAGCTTTATTTTCATGAAGCCGTAACTTTTAGAGGCATTGTGTAAATTTTGTCTCTTTGGCCTGGATTATCAACTTTTTTATAGTTTAAATTTTCACGAACATAGTTTAAAATGTTTTTGTCTCTAGAGTCAACATTTAAAATTACAATTTCTCCTTGAGAACTAAATGTAAACGTTAATGTAACTACAGTTTCATTTTCAACTACAAAATCTGGAGTTTGCAATAAACTTACAATTTGATTTCTAATTTCTTTTGTTGGTTCTTTTATTGATTCTCCGTTTGCAGCAAATAAACTTGCTGTTCCAATTACTAAGGCCAAAGCCATTAATTTAAATTTTTTCATAATAAATAAGTATTTAATTGTTAGTATATTTAAAAGACGTCTGAAATAAATAAGTGTGACTCTTATAATGCGCTATTAACAAATGTTTAACTAAAGTCATAAAAAAACTCAAACCTATTTAGTTTGAGTTTTTATGTTTTTAGTTGTCTTTTCATGAAGCGGTAACTTTTAAAGGCATTGTGTATAATTTATCTCTTTCTCCTGGGTTGTCAACTTTTTTGTAGTTTAAATTCTCACGAACGTAGTTTAAAATATTTTTGTCTCTAGAGTCAACATTTAAAACAACTACTTCACCTTGTGAACTAAATGTAAAAGTAAGCATTACAGTTGTTTCGTTTTCAATAACAAAATCAGGTGCTTGTAATAAACTTACAATCTGGCTTCTAATTTGTTTGTTAGCTTCTTTAGGGTCTTCTCCATTGGCAGCAAATAAACTCGCTGTTCCAATTACTAAGGCTAATGCCATTAATTTAAATTTTCTCATAATAAATAGGTTTTAGTTAAACATTATTTGTTTTGATATTTCAAATGTATATCTAATTCTACCTTTACCTATTTACTTATACCCGATTAACAAATGTTTAACCCAAACAACCTAACTTTTTTATGATAAAAAAATAATTAACATTCTTTTCGAGATGTAATTTATTGATTTTCAGTATTTTACACGTATTAATAAAAGATTAATCAATCTTAATTAATAAATTCTATTAACTTAAATTATGTTAAAGTGTAATTAATTGTACTCTTAAGTTTAAATTAAAACAATAAATTTGTGACATAAGTTTAATTTAATAACATATAAAAAACATGTATAAAATAATTTTTAGCGCTTTATTTTCTATGGCACTTATTGGGCTAACAGCTCAAAATGTTTTAACACCAGAAATGCTGGTTCAATTAAACAAAGTTTCAGGAAAAGGAATTACAAAAGATGGTACACATCTTATTTACAGTGTTTCTAACTTCAATATTGAAACAAATAGCAAAACTTCAACAACATATCAAATACCAATTACTGGAGGTGAAGCTGAAGAAATTACTAACTATAAAAAATTATTAATTAATAGAAATGTTTCGCCAAATGGCAACTATAAAATTACAACTGCTGATGTAAAACTTGAAAAAGTTACAGGGCAAGATCATTATAATGATGTTTCTAAATCAAATGTAAAAATTTATGATGATTTAAATTATCGTCATTGGGATACTTGGGAAGATGGTGCTTTTAGTCATATTTTCTATAAGTCAACAACAGATGCTACTTTTAAAGCTATAGATATAATGGGTGAAGAACCTTTTGACTGTCCTCAAAAACCTTTTGGAGGATCAGAAGATTATATTTGGAGTCCTGATAGTAAAAGCATTTTGTACGTAACCAAAAAATTAAGTGGTGTTGCATATGCTTCAAGCACTAATACAGATATTTACGAATACAATCTTGAATCAAAAACTACTACTAATTTAACTTTTGATAATAAAGGTTATGATACTCAACCTTCATTTTCTTCAAAAGGGAAACTAGCTTGGTTGCAAATGAAAAGAGATGGTTATGAGTCTGATAAAAATGATATAATTGTTAAAATTGATGGAAAAGCAATCAATTTAACAGCCAATTGGGATGGAACGGTTAATAGTTTTACTTGGCAAGATAAAGGTGATAAAATCTACTTTGTAGCACCTGTATTAGGAACAGTTCAATTATTTGAAATTGATATTCCTTCTTCAGAAGAAAAAATAAACGCTCCAAAACAAATCACTAACGGACAATTTGATGTTAATGGAATTGTAGGTCAAATAAAAAATACAATTATTGCAAGTCGTAGAGATATGAATCATGCAGTAGAATTGTACACTATTAATCTTCGCAATGGAGAAATGACTCAATTAACTCATGCAAATGATGCTACCTACAACTCTATTGAATTAAGTAATGTAGAAAAAAGAATGATTAAAACTACCGATGGAAAAGATATGCTTACTTGGGTTATCTATCCTCCAAATTTTGATCCTTCTAAAAAATACCCAACCTTATTATATTGTCAAGGCGGACCGCAAGGAGCTTTAAGTCAATTTTATTCTTTTCGTTGGAATTTTCAATTAATGGCTGCAAACGGTTATATTATTGTTGCTCCAAACAGAAGAGGAATGCCAGGTTATGGTACTGAATGGAATGAACAAATTAGTAAAGATTATGGTGGACAAAATATGCAAGATTACTTATCTGCAATTGATGAACTAGCTAAAGAACCTTATGTTGATAATGATAGATTAGGTGCAATTGGAGCAAGTTATGGTGGTTATTCAGTATTTTATTTAGCTGCAATTCATGAAGGTAGATTTAAAAGTTTTATTTCACATGATGGTATTTACGATTGGAGAAGTATGTATGGTACAACTGAAGAACTATTCTTTGTAGATTTTGATTTAGGTGGTGCTTACTGGGATAAAGACAATGCCGCAGCTCAAAAATCATATACTGATTTTAATCCTGCAGAGAAAGTAGGGAAATGGGATACACCAATACTAATTATTCAAGGAGGAATAGATTATAGAGTTCCTATTGGACAGGGTTTAGCCGCTTTTCAGGCAGCGCAATTACAAGGAATTAAAAGTAAACTATTATTTTTCCCTGAAGAAAATCATTGGGTTTTAGACAATCAAAACAGTTTGGTTTGGCAACGTGAATTTTATAAATGGTTAAAAGAAACTTTATAACTACACTTTTAAAATAGAAGCATAAAAAAACAAGCTGTCTAATAATTAGGCAGCTT
>Ga0209345_10001712_pt1 | contig 25660 bp, 21 predicted proteins | sample Cruoilmetagenom7_FD_187294 | JGI IMG/M metagenome (GOLD analysis project Ga0209345, IMG submission 187294) | Oil polluted marine microbial communities from Coal Oil Point, Santa Barbara, California, USA - Sample 7 (SPAdes) (version 2) | ecosystem: Environmental > Aquatic > Marine > Oil seeps ...
AATTTTCACTGGTCACAAAAACAAAAGCAACTTTATCCTTATAATCATTGTATAATTTTTGAATCATTGGCATTTCCGCTCTACAAGGTGGACACCAAGTTGCCCAAAAATTAACAAAAATCACTTTTCCCTCAAACTCATTAAAATTAACGCTCTCTACATTTACACCTTTTAAATCCCAATTATAAGAATCTAATATTTCAGCATTTTCTGTATTTTCAACTGATGGTGTAAAAGCTAACTGCCTCATACCCCACTCTCTAGTTGGTGGATATAGCAATAAACCAATAGCAATTACAAATAATATATTTGAGATGTTTTTTTTTGAAAATAATTTATTCATAAGTAAGGATTTGTTTCATTAGTTGTTTGATAAACTAATTTCTTACAAACAAAAGTATAAAAAAAGCGCTGTCTATTTTATAACAACGCTTTTTTTATACCTTATTTATCAATAAAATTTATCTACTTACAGTACCTGTTGGAAAATTTAAGTTTTGACCAAGGGTATATGTTATATGATCACCTGCATTAGCTGGAATATCACCAACTAAAGGTTTTAATAAAAATGGTGCTGGACTATTATCTGGATCTGGTTCAATAGATATAACAGCCTTACCGCCTGCTAAATCTAAAGGAAATGTGAATCCTATTGGAGCATTTACTAAATAATCTTCACCTGGAAATGGAGGCCCAGCCATAGTGCTACTAAACTCATCAAATTCATCAACACCAGTTACAGATGTGAATTTTCCAGATGTTAATGGACTACCTGATACAGCCCACCCTTCATACTTCCAACCTTCTGGTAAAGTTGGTAATGATAAACCAACCGATGGTGAACCAGATGATAGATCTAGAAACCAAATTCCACTATTTTCATTATTCATTGCTCCATCAGTTGGTGTTGCCAAAATATAGGACCCACTTGAGGTTGTAAAGTCATTTCCTAATGCAGCTCCATGTCCGATAGTTAATTGTCCAGTATTGCCACTAAAATCTCCTGCTAAAATGTGAACAGCACTTGGTGAAGGGTTGTCACCTACTACCGGTTCAATAGTTAAAACAAACGTTGTTGCCGCAGCAAGTTCGTCTATATCTAATGTAAAACTTGATTCTGATAGTATTCCACTATCATTTACTGAAAATCTACCTGTTGATATTGGACTACTATTAACAATAATCCATCCTTCATAAACAAAATCTGCTCCAAGATTTTCTAATCCTGAGATGTTTAATACTAAGTCTTTTGTTGTTGGGTTATCGTCATCTGAACAAAATGTCATAGTTAATGAGACAACTACTAATACTAATAATTTAAAAATTCTTGTCATACTATATTTTTTAGGTTTCTATATGACAAAGATATTCTGTAGAATAAACGTAAAATGTTAGGTAGCTAACATTAAGCAGATTTATGTAATAAAAATATTTCTTTTCTGTTAAAATTAATCACTCCTTCTTCTTTTAATTCATTTAAAAGAAGATTTAAAGTAGGTCTTGAGGTACCTATTAAATTTGAAATATCTTTTTGAGTATATGGATGCTCTATTTTCATTACACCCGTTTCTTTACAACCTATGCCATAATCATCACATAATTCATCCAAAAAATCTAATAAACGTGTTTTGGCATCTTTAAATAACAGTAATTGTATTCTTCTCTCTAACTTTTGAATTCTAAAATTAATGAATTTATATATTTTTAAAGTAAAAGTTTGGTTATCACGCATTAACTCATAAAGTGTTTTTACTCCAATAGGGCAAATGGAGGTGTTATTATCTATACACTGAGCAAACTCGTTTCTTTTATCTTCTCCTAATATTGCTTTTTCTCCAAAAAGTTCTCCCTTACATAAAATTGCTTTAACTATTTCGCTTCCATCTTCTGTATAGTAGCCAAGTTTTACTTTTCCTTTTTCAATTAAATAAACTTTTGTGGAAGCATCTTCTTCAAAATAAATATAATCGCTTTTTGCATAAAGACTAAAATTATGACAATCTTTATAAGCCGTAAATTTATGTGGACATAAAATCTTAAATAGATTTACATTTTCTAAAAACCATATGTTACTCATAATTATATTTTTATTACAATATCACAAATTAAATGATTCCTTACAAATAAAATGGGTTATTAAAAAGTTAGAATGTTATTAGAACATTCTATTTAATCAAAAAAAATTATCAAAAAAAGAAATATTACTTTTCATAATATGTTTCTTTTAGAAGTTACTTATTCTTAAAAATTTCAATACTTGTAAACTCTTTAGTAACAATTAAAATATTTCGCACTAGTATAAATAACAAAATTTTATTACAAATATTATTGTTAAACTTTAGACAAAATGAATGTTTGTTAAACTTTTAGCTATCAATTAATGTACTTTATCTGTAATAATTGATACAATATTATCATATAAATGTTAAATTATTGTTATATATTGGCAAAATTAATTAACATAAATCAAAATACATGAATTCAAAAAAACAATTTTTAGTAGCGATTTTATCGCTATTTACGATGGCAATTTACGCCCAATCGTATCAAGTTTCAGGAACGGTTACCGATGCTGATAACCAACCTCTCCCTGGAGTTTCAGTAACTATTGAAGGAACTTCAAGAGGAACTACAACCGATTTTGACGGTAATTACGCTCTTAAAGTTGAAATGAGTGAAAATCTTATCTTTTCGTATGTTGGATTTAACGACAAGAAATTACAAATGGATGGAACAAAAGTTTTTAATGTTGTTCTTGTTTCAGGAGTGTCATTAGATGAAGTGGTTGTTGTTGGATCAAGAAATCCTAACAGAACGGCTGTAGATACTGCAGTTCCTGTTGATATTATTGATGTAACAGAATTAATAACTGCAGGGCCGCAAGTAAATTTAAATCAAATTTTAAATTATGTGGCGCCTTCATTTACATCTAATACGCAAACTATTTCTGATGGTACTGACCATATTGACCCTGCTTCTTTAAGAGGTTTAGGTCCTGATCAAGTATTAGTTTTAATTAACGGTAAAAGAAGACATACTTCTTCATTAATTAACGTAAACGGAACTTTTGGTCGTGGTAGTGTTGGTACAGATTTAAATGCAATACCTGCAGCTGCTATTGAGCGTATTGAAGTTTTACGTGATGGTGCTGCTGCACAATACGGTTCTGATGCCATTGCTGGTGTAATAAATATTGTATTAAAAAGAAGTACTAATGAGTTAACTATGAATGTTACTACAGGTGCTTATTTCTCTGAAAACTCAAATGATCAAACTGGTGGTAGTGATGGTGAAACAACTAACGTAAGTGCAAACTACGGTTTACAATTAGGTGATAAAGGTGGTTTCTTAAACTTTACTGGAGATTTTGACGTAAGAGAAGATTACAGTAGAATGAAAGAATTTGAAGGTGGTATTTTTAATCAATACAATACTATTGAAAGAATTGCAAATGATGCTGGATATGATATTACAAACTTATTAGATGATGATGTATCTGATGTTATTCAATTTGGTAATCAAGCTGGTTTTGGTTTGGACCTAGGAGCAACAAAGTCTGAATTACAAAGTATTTTATCTGCTGATAATACAACTGCTGAATTAGCAGCACGTGGACAAACTAGAAGTGATTATAACATGAGAGTTGGTCAATCTGCTTTACGTGGTGGTCGTTTCTTTGCAAACTTATCTTTACCATTAAATGATGATGGAACTGAATTATACTCTTTTGCTGGTGTAAGTTCAAGAAAAGGGAACTCTGCAGGTTTTTACAGATTACCAAGTCAAAACAGAACTTATACTCCTGCATATATCAATGGTTTTTTACCTGAAATTAACTCAACAATTACAGATAAATCTTTTGCTGTAGGTATTAAAGGTAAAGTTAATGATTGGGATGTTGATTTTAGTAATACGTATGGTAAAAATGAATTTTTATATGCTATTAGTAATACATATAATGCTTCTATGCAAGGTGCATCGCCAACAACTTTTGACGCTGGTGGATTCTCATTTGCACAAAACACAACTAATTTAGATATTAGTAAATTTTACGAAGACACTATGTCTGGAGTAAATGTTGCTTTTGGTGCTGAATACCGTGTTGAAACGTATGAAATTTATGCTGGTGAACTTGGTTCTTATGCTCAATTTACAGCTGATGGTCAAGTAATTACTACACCTAGTCAAGATCCTTCAGTAGATTTCTTTGATAGAGCAAGACCAGGTGGATCTCAAGTATTCCCAGGATTTAGCCCTGCCAACGAATTATCACGTGGTAGAAGTAGTGTTGCAGGATATTTTGATGTTGAAGCTGATGTTTCAGAAAACTTCTTACTAAGTTTAGCTACACGTTATGAAGATTATTCTGACTTTGGTTCTACTTTAAACTTTAAATTAGCAACTAGAATTAAAGCTGGTGATAATACCAATATTAGAGCTGCATTTAACACAGGTTTTAGAGCTCCTTCATTACACCAATTAAACTTTAACTCTACATCTACAATATTTGATCAAGATGGTAATCCTATTGAAGTTGGTACATTCTCAAATGATAGTAGAGCTGCTAAATTATTAGGAATTCCTCAATTAAAAGAAGAAACTTCTAAAAGTATAAGTGTAGGATTTACTACAAAAATGCCAGAAGCACATTTAACATTAACCGTTGATGGATACTGGGTAGGAATAGATGACAGAGTAATTTACACTGGTAGATTCTCAGGACCTGGAACAGGAACTGAATTAGATAATTTATTATCTCAAGCAAATGCTGGAGCAGCCGCTTTCTTTGCAAATGCAATTGATACTGAATCTAAAGGTTTAGATGTTGTAATTACACATGATGCATTATTAGGTGATAATGCAAAATTAAAAACAGATTTAGCAGCAACATTCTCTAAAACAAATAGAGTTGGAGATATTCATGCCTCACAAGTTTTAATTAATGCTGGTAAAGTAGGTACATATTTTGATGAAGCAAGTAGAGTGTATTTAGAAGAAGCTGTGCCTAATACAAAAATTAACTTATCTCATAGTTTAACTACAGATAAATTTAATGTTTTCTTAAGAAACGTTTACTTTGGTGAAGTTACTGAGGCTACAACTAATGTAGACAGACAACAAGTTTTTGGAACTAAAGTAGTAACAGATTTATCTTTTGGATATAAAGTTTCTGAGAGTACTACAATTACTGTAGGTGCAAATAACTTATTAGATGTTGAACCAGATAGAGCCGAATTAGAGTTCTCAGATGGTGGTACTAACAGAAGTTCTGGTCGTTTTGACTGGTCAAGAAGAGCACAACAATTTGGTGTTGGTGGTCGTTTCTTATTTGCAAGGTTAAACTTTGTACTTAAATAAAAAATGAACTTATAATTCTGTAAGAAACATAAGTTTTACATATAAAACCCGTAATGAAATTATTCATTACGGGTTTTCTTTTTCAATAAATAATTGAAATTATTGAAAATAATGTAAAACATAATGATGTGACATTTATCATATTTCGTAAAACCAATATTAGCGAATTTTGTAGTAGATAACCTACTTAAAGGAATAAGTATTAAATATAGTGAAAATGAAAATTAGTTCAATTCTAATAATCCTTGTTTTTATAACAGTACAAGCCAATTCACAGAATACAATAGCTTATACAGATTGTGATACAGAAATAAGCACTCCACCTTCAAAAGGTATTACTTCTCAACCTGAGTTTCCAGGCGGAAAAAAAGAATTAGCAAAATATTTAAGCAATAACATTAGATATCCTAGAAATTCAAGAAATTCAAGTTCCAGAGGAAGTGTAATTGTTTGCTTTAAAATTGAAAAAAACGGTACAATAGCTGATGTAAAAGTTCTGAAAGGTGTTAATAAAATTCTTAATAAAGAAGCAAAAAGAGTTGTTTCAAATATGCCAAACTGGAAACCTGCTTATGAAGATGGAATAGCTATAAGTAAAGTGCTAAGAATACCTATTGTATTTTTCAGAAATTAAAATCAACGTTTTATAATTATAATTAAAAACTCCTCAAAATTGAGGAGTTTTTTGTATTAGTTTTTTAACAGAAATTTATTTTAACTCATAATTTTTATATCTGTAAATTCTTTACTTACAATAAACTTATTTTCTTTAATATTTAATTTATTCATATCAAACGCTTCATTATCAACCATAATTTTGGTAATTTTAAATGGCACGCCATGTAAATTAATTTCAAATGTATTGTATTCAGTTATAAATTTCCCTGATTTATATTGTTGTATTGTTAAGGAGTCTTTCTTTCCAACTAAACTAAAATTTCTTAAACTATATCTACCCTTCTTATAATCATAACCATCATGAGCATCTTCATAAACTTGAGATTTTTCTTTTCCTAATTTAAAATAAACATCTAATTTCAATTCATCAATTACTTTTTCTCCTACATATTGCTGAATTGGGTATTTTGGGATAATTGCCCCTTCTTTTATATAAATAGGCAAACTATCTATATCTGCATCCACCCATTTTTCTTCACCTCCTTTTACAATTTCAGTATTCCAAAAGCTATACCAATTCCCTGTAGGAAAGTACATTCTTCTACCTTTAGCATTTGGTTCTAAAATTGGACAAACTAGTATTTTTTCACCAAAAACAAATTCATCATTTCTATAATGTGAATGTGTATCCTCTTGGTCAAATAAAACCAGTGATTTAAGAATTGGAATACCTTCCTTAGCGTATCTCCAAAAAGCAGTATATAAATAAGGTAATAATTGATATCTAATTTCAATAAATTTCCGAACAATATTGGTTACATTACTATCAAAAGCATAAGGTTCTTGATCTCCGTGATCTCCAGAAGAATGAGTTCTACAAAAAGGGTGAAATATACCTAACTGAATCCAACGTGTATATAATTCACCGTTTGGTTGCTCGGCAAAACCACCAATATCTGAACCTACAAAAGAAAATCCAGATAAACACATGCGTTGTGCTTGTGCATTAGCTATAGATAAGTGCTCCCAAGTTGCAACATTATCACCTGTCCAAGTTGATGAGTAACGTTGAGTTCCTGAATAAGCTGCTCTAGTAATTACAAAAGGTCTTTTGGGATAAGAGAACTTTTTTAAGCCATGATAAGTTGCTCTTGCCATTTGCATACCATAAATATTATGTGCTTTTCTATGGCTACAGTTATTTCCATCATAATTATGTCGAACATCGTTTGGAAATGTTTTTCCTGGAACATCCATCACTGCAGGTTCATTCATATCGTTCCAAACCCCTTTAACTCCAATATCTTCAATTAATTCTTTAAACAAATCAGCCCACCATTCACGTACCTCAGGATTTGTGAAATCTGGGAAATAACATTCACCAGGCCAAACTTTTCCTTTCATATAAGGTCCATCAGCTCTTTTACAGAAATAATCTTTTTCTAGCCCTTCTTGATAAACACTGTAATCTTTATCAATTTTAATTCCCGGATCAATAATAGCAATAGTTTTAAAACCATCATCGGCCAATTCTTTTACCATTTTTTTTGGATTAGGAAAGTGCTCTTTATTCCACGTAAAACATCTAAATCCTTCCATATAATCTATATCTAAATAAATAGCATCACAAGGAATTTTTAAATCTCTAAATGTTTTTGCAACTTCTTTAACTTTAGATTCTGGATAATAACTCCATTTGCATTGATGGTAACCTAAAGCCCAAAGTGGTGGCAAATCTTGTGGTTTTCCTGTTAAATCAGTATAATTAGAAACAACATCAGACATTTGAGGCCCATAAATAAAATAGTAATTCATTTCACCACCTTGTGCCCAAAAACTTGCAATATTTCTACGTTCATGACAAAAGTCAAAAAATGAACGAAATGTATTATCAAAAAATATTCCGTAAGCCTTTTTATGATGTAAGCCAATATAAAACGGTATTGTTTTATAAATTGGATCTGTATCTCTTCCAAAAGCATAAGAATCTGTAACCCAATTTTCAAATCGTTTTCCTTTTAAATTATTATGTACCGGTTTGTCTCCTAAACCATAATAACTTTCACCATCTAAAGTAGATTTAGACATTTTAACAATGTTACCCCCATATTCATAACTTTCTTCCCAATGAAAACCTAATTCATCTTGAGAAATAAGGGTTTTATCTTTCGCATCAAAAATTGAAGTACGCATATCTAATTTTGAAATATGACAAATTAATTTAGATGTTGTTATAATATAATTTTCATCATCTTCAGTAACCTCAAGATGGTTAAACCCCTTACTTGCATATTGCGAAATTGCATAAGAAAAGTCATTTTCAAAAATTGAAGTTGTAGTAAACCTAAAACGTAATACACTGTCTCTCTCAACGGTTACTTGTAGAACTACATCATTTTCACTTGTAAAATATAGTGTATCTACATCTTTTTTATAAGATACTATCTTTGATGGAAATAAATTTCCTTTATATTCTAATTCTGTATTTAAAATCATAAACTATTTCGTTAAAACGAGCTGCAAACCTACTAAAATTAATAAATTTATAAACATTGTTTCTGCTAAAAAAAATCAATTATTTAATTAAATAATTGATTTAAATTTTTAATATATTTTATTTATTTGTTATTTAAACTCAAAAATAGTAATTCCCAATGGTGGTAAAGTTAATTCAGCTGAAAATTCTCTATCTTTCCAAGGTACATTATTTATAATAATCTGCTTAGAGTTAACAACACCACTACCTCCAAATTCTTTTGAGTCACTATTAAATATTTCTTTTAGTTTACCTTTATTTGCAAGTCCAATTATATACTTTTTTAAAGTATTAGGTGTAAAATTACAAATAACTAAAATATTATTTTCTTCTAAATCTCCCTTTCTTAAATAAGATATTACTGAATTTTCAGTATCATCGTAACTCAACCATTCAAATCCTTCTGGACTAAACCCTTTCTCATAAAGTGCTGGTGTTGACCTATAAAACTTATTTAATAACGAAAAATATTTTTTTGTGTTTTTATGAGGTTCGTATTCTAATAAATTCCAATCTAAACTACTTTCAAAATCCCATTCTTCATATTGCCCAAACTCACTACCCATAAATAATAACTTAGCCCCTGGATGCGTAAACATATAACCATATAACAACCTTAGGTTTGCAAAACGCTGCCATTCATCACCGGGCATACGGCCTAAAATTGATTTTTTCCCATAAACAACTTCGTCATGTGAAAGTGGTAACATAAAATTTTCTGTAAAGGCATACGTTAAACTGAAAGTTATATCATTTTGGTGATGTTTTCTGTAAATTGAATCTTTCTTAAAATAATTTAAAGTATCATGCATCCAGCCCATCATCCATTTCATTCCAAACCCCAAGCCTCCTATTGAAGTTGGCTTAGAAACCATTGGAAATGCAGTAGATTCTTCTGCTATTGTTTGAACATCAGGAAATGATTTATAGATTTCTTCATTTAATTCCCTTAAAAATGATGCTGCTTCTAAATTTTCATTTCCACCATAAATATTTGGCTCCCACTCACCTTCTTCTCGTGAATAATCTAAAAATAACATGGATGCAACCGCATCAACTCTTAAACCATCTACATGATATTGATCTAACCAAAATATGGCGTTACTTATTAAAAATGAACGCACTTCATTACGTTCATAATTAAAAATTAAACTTTTCCAATCTTGATGGTACCCTTTTTTCTTATCAGGATGTTCGTATAAATTTGAGCCATCAAAATAACCTAAACCATGAGCATCTTCAGGAAAATGAGAAGGCACCCAATCTAAAATAATTCCAATTCCATTTTCGTGTATTTTATCTACTAAATACTTGAATTCTTCAGGGTAACCAAAACGAGATGTTGGTGCAAAATATCCTGTTATTTGATAGCCCCAAGAAGGGTTGTAAGGATATTCCATAATAGGCATAAATTCTACATGTGTAAAATTCATTTCTTTTACATAATTCACTAATTCATCGGCCAATTCGTAATAAGAAAGAAAACGGTTTTCTTCTACTTTTCTTTTCCAAGAACCTAAATGAACTTCATAAACTGAATATGGAGCATTTAATGCATTGTGATTTTTACGAGTTTTTAACCAACTTTTGTCTTTCCATTTATAGTTATCTTCCCAAACTATGGATGCCGTTTTAGGAGGATGTTCAAATCTTCTAGCGTAAGGATCTGATTTTTCTGAAATATACCCTTCATTATTTGAGTGAATTTTATATTTATATGAAGTTCCTTTTTCAACATTTGGAATAAAACCTTCCCAAATACCTGAAGAATCCCATCTTACATTTAAATTAAATTCACCATCAACCCAATGATTAAAGTCTCCAATTACCGAAACTTGTTTAGCACTTGGAGCCCAAACTGCAAAATAAGTACCTTTAATACCATTAACAGTAACTAAATGTGAACCAAATTTCTCATACAATCTAAAATGTTTTCCTGCTTTAAATAAAGCGATATCAAAATCTGTAAAAAGACTGTATGCAATTACATTTATCATATTTTAAAGCCGTTTGGAATAACAGCTCCTTTTTTCACAACAACAATACCATCTCTAATTGCATAAGTATCAGTTTCTGTGTCTTTTAAATGGTTTCCGCCATTAATTTTTACATCATGTCCAATACAACAATTTTTATCTAAAATTGCATTTTTAATAAAACATCTAGAGCCAATTCCCATAGAAACTATATTAGCGTTTTGAATATCCTCTAGCGGTTGATAATAATCACTTCCCATCATATAAGTATTGATAACTACAGATTCGGTATCTATTCTTGATCTAATTCCTATTACAGAATGTTCAATTTTTTCTGCATTTATTATACAACCATCAGCCACTACAGTTTTTTCTAAAGCTGTTCCTGAAACTTTAGTAGTAGGCAACATTCTGGCATGTGTATAAATACGCTTTGCCTTATTATATAAATCGAACTTTGGGAAATCATCTGTTAAGGCTAAGTTTGCTTCAAAAAAAGATTCAATATTTCCAATATCTGTCCAATAGCCTTCAAATTGATAGCTAATTACTTTATGTTTATCAATTGCTTGTGGAATAATTTCTTTCCCAAAATCATTGGTGTCTGGGTTTTTCATTAAGTCAACTAATAAATCTTTATTAAAAATATAAATACCCATTGAAGCTAAGTAATTTCTACCTTCATCATTCATTTGTTGGCTTACTTCAGAAGTCCAATTAGGTAATAATTCAGCAGCGGGTTTTTCAATAAAAGAAGTAATATCATTTTCTTCATTCGTTTTTAAAATTCCAAATGAAGTCGCATCTTTTGCATTAACAGGAATAGTTGCAATAGATATTTTTGCATTGCTATCAATATGCTTTTGAATCATTTCATCATAATCCATTTGATACAATTGATCTCCCGATAAAATTAGGGCATATTCAAAATCATGACGTAAAAAATGGTGCATACTTTGTCTAACAGCATCAGCAGTTCCTTGAAACCATTTACTATTTCCAGGTGTTTGCTCAGCAGCTAAAACATCAACAAATGCTGAACTGAAAAAACTAAAATGATAGGTATCTTTTATATGACGATTTAATGAAGCTGAGTTAAATTGAGTTAATACAAACATCCTTTTAATATCTGCATTAATACAGTTTGAGATTGGAATATCAACTAAACGATATTTTCCTGCTATTGGAACTGCTGGCTTAGAACGTGATTCTGTTAAAGGATGTAATCTTGAACCTTGCCCTCCACCTAATATTATTGCTAAAACATTTTTACCTGCCATAATTTATTAATTTAAAGATTTGTATAAGTTAATATATGCTGTTGCTGAAGCATCCCAAGAATTGTTAATGCTCATTATTTGTTTTCTAATTTGTTTATATTTTACTTGATTTTGATACAACTTTTCACCTCTTTCAATAGCCATTACAATTTCTGAAACTGTAACATTATTATGGCAAATTCCAAACCCCTCTGTTTTTGAAATATCAATTACTGTATCTTTTAAACCTCCAATGTTTCTTACAATAGGAATAGTTCCATAACGCAAAGCGTACATTTGATTTAGTCCACAAGGTTCAACACGAGAAGGCATTAATAAAAAATCTGATCCTGCGTAAATAATGTGAGATAGTTTCTCATCATAACCTATAAAAGCATTATATGAACCTTTAAAATTTGCTTTTAATTGAATTAATTGTTCTTCAACTTCTTTATTTCCCGAACCTAATAACAGTATTGAAATATTATTATTTTGAAGTGCCTTTTTAAAGGTTTCTGGAAATAAATCTGAGCCTTTTTCTCCAACTAATCTTCCAATAAAAGCAAATAGTGGTTTGTTAACATCTAAATTAAATTGCTGGCACAACCATTTTTTATTAGCTTTTTGACCAGATTGAACTGTTGTTTTTTTATACTTTTTTATTAAATAAGAATCAGTTTCTGGATTCCAAACATCTATATCAATTCCATTTAAAATACCAAAACATTTATCACTTTCACTCTTTAATAAACTCTCCAAGCCATTTGCATCTTCTTTTAATTCTTCCATATAACTTGGCGAAACTGTAGTAACTCTCCAAGAACACTTTATAGCTGTTGCCAAAGGGTTTATAGACCCATCCCAATCTAACAATCCAACATTATCAAAATTAAATTCAGGAATTAAACCAACTCTCTCGTGTGAAAACCAACCCTGATATTGTGCATTATGAATAGTGAATACAGTTGGGATATTTGACAATTCTTCATATTTATAAGATTGTGTCATCATAAATGCTACCAATCCTGTATGATGGTCATGACAATGAATTATTGAAGCCCTCTCCTTCCAAGTTAACATCCAATTTAATATAGCAATCTGAAAAGCTAAAAATCGTTCAGTATCATCTTCTGAATACACATTTTCTTTAAATAAAAGCTCTGGTATATCCACTAAAAATAAATCATACCCAAGTTTATTATTTTTTGGTGAAAGAATTCTAAAATTAAAATTAGAATCTCCTAAAACTAAATTTGATTCATAAACCGTAGAAAATTTTCCTTTTTTTGTAAATGAAGTATTATAAAAAGGCATAATTACCTGAGAAATAGTATCTACTGTATTTTGATATTTGGGCAGGGATCCAACCACATCGGCTAATCCACCAACTTTAGCAATTGGGTAACATTCAGCGCTAATATGTATAATTTTCATAGAATAAAATTAAGTGAAAAGTTACAAAAAATTAACTAGTATAATTATATTATTTACGAAAACGTTGTAACCTAAAATTTTACTTAAAAAATGGTTATATTTCAAACGAGTAGTAATAATAAGATTACTGAAAAAATTTATTAAAAGTTTAAAATAAAAGTAAAGACTATTTTTTTATACGATTTAATTAATGCTAAAGAAAAATACAAGAATTGCCATTTAAAGGAAGGCTATTATAAGTCTGGAGCAAAACTAAAAGTTATTCTATATCCTTAAAATTAAATTTGCATCAAGAACAAATGGATTTTCTAGAAATGGATTACTACAAAGAAAAAATACAGGTACAAAATAGAAACTAAAAATAGTGAATATTAAAAGCGATTAAATAAAATCAACTTTTATTTAATCGCTTTTAATGTTGGCTGAAAAAGAATTGCTTTTTCAGAGACTTCTAATTAGCGCTCTTTTCTATAAATATTTTAAGAAAAAATCCATCATCTTTTCTTTTAACTGATAATGCATTTTTACAAATGTTGCCATTTCATCTTTTAACATTACTTGTTTCTCTTGAAACAAAACTTCAGCGTTATTTTCAAATTTAGATTGGACTAATTCTCTTTTTTTCATTCTAATTCTATGCCTTAAATGACCCATCACCTCACGCTCACGAATTATTTTATTTTGAAAACCTTCTAACTGAATCATAACTTCGCTGCCTAGGTTTCTAATAGCAATATGCTCTAATTTTTCTTCAAAATAATCCATTTCATCTTCTTGAAATTTCAACTCTCTTTTCCAAACATCTAGGTTGAAGTTTAGATCACTTAAGTATATTAACTGACTTTCCATTTACTATTTGATTTTAAATTTAATAATATAAAGTTCTAACTTTTATTTTAATTTTACGCTGATAAAAATCATAAAATTCTAGTATGTGTAAAATTATGTATTTTAAAGTATCTGATAAAGATATAAAAAAAGCGTTTTAATAAAATTAAAACGCTTATAAATTAATAAAAAAATTAATTATTAATTATTGTCATCTTTTTCATCTTCTTTTTTAGATGTTTTATTCCAAATTTTTATTTCATCTTCAAGTGTAACTCCTGAAATAATTTCAACATTAATTCCATCAGAAATACCTAATTCTACTTCACGTTTCTCAAACTCTTGATCACCTATTTTAACATCAACATATGGCTTTTCTGTTTTTTTATCAAATTGTAATAATGCTTCTTTAATTGAAAGTACACTATCTTTCTTTTCTAAAACAATATCAGCATTTGCGCTATATCCTGCACGAACAAAAAATTCGTCATCTAAAGTTACATCACCTTTAATTTTAAACTGTACTGCTCCATTTTCTTCAGTACCTTTTGGTGCTATAAAATTTAACTTCGCAGGGTACTTCTTCTTTTCAATTGCCCCCAAAGAAACTTCTAAAACTGTACCATTTTTAATTTTTCCAACTTCAGCTTCATCAACTTTTCCTTCAAAAATCATTTTTGTCATGTCGGCAATTGTAGCAATTGTGGTACCTGCATTAAAAGTATTACTTTCAATAACTTGATTTCCTTTTCTTACAGGAATTTCTAAAATTGTACCTGAAATTTCTGCTTTCACATAGGTATTAGCAGTTTTACCCATACCTGATGCCGATCCCTTTTGAATAATTTGTAAGTTATTTCTAGAATTATTTAAGTCTTGCTTAGCACTATTAAAATTAAGCTCTGCAGTTTCAAACTCTTGACGAGATATTACGCCTTTTTCAAATAATCCTTTGTTTCTATCGAATAGTATTTTTGTATTATCATATCTCAATTGAGCTGTTTTCACATTCCCTTGAGCACTATTTAATGATTGTACATTTGGTACTACTCTAATTGTTGCAATTAAATCTCCTATTTTAACCTCAGCCCCTTCTTCAACATAAATTTTTTCTATAATTCCTGAAACTTTAGGTTTAATCTCAGCTTCTTCTAAAGGAATTACTTTACCTGTTGCTACTGTTTTTCTAACAATATTAGTTTTAAAAGGTGTTTCAGTTTCGTATTGAATTGGTGATTTACTATTTTTTTTTGCAAACCAAAGCAGGACAGCAATTAATGCTACAGCTATTCCTCCAAAAATTAATGTTTTTTTCATTTTTTTATTTTTATTGTTTTTTAAAATCGAACGAAATTCATCATCACAAAAATTTTATGTATTAAAATTTAATCATGATTCATCTCATTAGTGTTGATTCTCGGTTTTATTCTCTTTTAATTATTATTCTTCTCTTAATGCTTCAATTGGTCTAATACTTACAGCTGTTTGAGCTGGAATTAGCCCTATCAAAGTTCCTAAAACAACTAGTGTTATGGCTGCAATTAATATTACAGGGATATCAACAGTAGGATTTGTTAAAGCAGCATCTGGTCCTTGACCCATTGTTGCATCAATTAACATTAGAACCAAACCTCCAAAAATAATCCCTAAAGCCCCAGCAATGCTAGTTAAGAATACTGATTCTAAAATAATTTGACGCTTTATTTCCCAAGGTTTTGCTCCAATTGCTCTTCTAATTCCTATTTCTTTTGTACGCTCTTTTACTGTAATTAATAATATATTTCCAATAGCAAAAACACCTGCAATTAAAGTAGCTATACCAACAAACCAAGTTAAAAATTGCATCCCCTTTAAAAACCCTGTAACCTGATCTATTCTTTCTCCTAAATTAAAGCTACCAAATGCTCTTTTATCTTTTGGATGAACTTTGTGTAAATTTCTTAGTAATAATTTAACATCTGCTTCAATTTGTGAAATATCATACTCTATTTCACCTGTAATCATCATCCATCCAATACTATCACCTCTATTATAAACTTGTTGAAAAGTTGTAAATGGTATATGAATATTTCCCTGTGAACCTCCACCACCAACTTGTCCTTGCTTATACATACCAACCACATTGTAATTAATATCGTTAATCTTTATATAAGTTCCAATAGGATATTCATCTTTATCAAATAGTTGTTTGTAAATTTCTTCTTCAATAACACAAACTTTTTTCTTTTCCTTGATATCATTATCATTTATAAATCTACCATAAACTAAATCTTTTTTCTGAACTTTATCTAACTCCGGGTAATCTCCAAAAATTCCAAAAGTTCCAGATTTAAAATTATTTATTGCCATTGCTTGTGTTTGATGGCGAGGTACAACAAATTCTAACCCTTCAATTTCATTTTTAATACTTTCTAAATCTGACATTTTTAAGGTTAAACTTTTACCTTCTTGAAACCCTTTAAATGGTTTGCTTGTTTGCTGAGCCCAGACAAATACGCTATTAGTCGCAAAATTTCCAAATAACTTATTAAAGTTATTTTCAACACCTTTCGCAGCACCTAATAAAACTACCAATAAAAAAATACCCCACATTACACCAATTATTGTAATACCAGTTCTCATTTTATTCTTACGAATACTACTGTATATTTCTTGCCAAGTATCTGAGTCAAATAAAAATTTCATAACTATTCGTCGTTTAATGCTACTATTGGTTTAATTCTTGCCGCTCTTTTAGCTGGAATATAACCTGCAATTGTACCTGCTATTATCAAAACAATTGTTGCTCCAACTACAACATAAGTTTCTACACTTGGGTTTAAGATAAAGTACTTTTCTAAGCTTTTCCCTAAAGCTTTTAATGTAAACACACCAATCATTAAACCTGAATATCCTGCTATTGCCGTTACAAAAATAGATTCCATCATAATCATACCAACAATTGATTTTGGTGTTGCCCCTAAAGCTTTTCTAATACCAAGTTCTTTTGTGCGTTCTCTTACTATATATACCATGATGTTACTAATACCTATAATACCAGCTATTAGTGTTCCTATCCCAATAAATAATATAATAATATTAAGTACCATCATAAACTGCTGCACATTTCTAGTACCTTCAGCGTAATTTTGAACACGTATAGCTCCTTGATCTCTAGGATCTACATCATGTTTCTCTTTTAGCATTTTTGTTAATAAATTACTAAATGCAAGTGCTTGATCAATATTTAAATTTGGATTGAATGTTAAGCCGAATCTATCTATCTCATCGTTAGGTTTATATATGCCTTGAAAAGTTGTAAAAGGTGTATAAATAAAACGTTCATCATTATCTCCTCCTGGATCGTTAAAAACACCTACAACTTTATAGGCAATTCCTTCAATATTAATATTCTTACCTAATGCGCTTAATTGACCAAATAAATCTTCTTCAACTAATCTACCAATAGCAATAACCTTGGCTCTCCTTTCTAAATCTAAATATGTTAGAAATCTACCATCTTGAATTACTGCCGATTCTAAAGGCTGATAATCTGGATAAACTCCTCTAACCGTATATCTATTTTGTTCTCCTTTATAAATAGCTTGCATATTACGTTCAATATTTGGACTGAAATATTGAATTTCATATTCAAACTTATCATTCATAAATTTAGAATCATCATTTCTAAATTGAATTCTTCTACCACTTTGAAGTCCTTTATATGGTTTGGTAGTTCTGCCTGCTCTTATATAAACTGAATTATTAGCATCACCTACAAATTGTTCCTCAAATGTATGCTTCAGCCCATTACCTACACCAAACAATAACGTAAAAAGTAAAATAGCAAATGAAATAGTAAAACCAGATAAAGCGGTTCTAAGCTTATTTTTACTTATAGTTTGAAAAATCTCTCGCCAACGATCTAAATCGAACATAATTAAGCGTTTACTTTTTTATTAACTTTTTCATCACTAATAATTACACCATCTTTCAATCGTACAATTCTATCAGTTTGTTCAGCAATATCTTCTTCGTGAGTAATTACAAAAACGGTCATTCCTTCACGATTAATATCTTTCAATAATTTCATTACAGAATCTGAAGTTGCTGAATCTAACGCTCCAGTCGGCTCATCAGCTAAAACTACTTTAGGGTTTGTTGCTAAAGCTCGTGCAACTGCAACCCGCTGTTTTTCACCACCAGAAAGTTCACTTGGTAAATGATTTGCTCTATCTTTTAAGCCAACTTTTTCAAGATATTTCATGGCTTTTTCTTGACGCTCTTTTCTTCCCATACCTTGATAATACAATGGAAGTCCAACATTCTCAATAGCTGTTTTATAAGTAATTAAATTAAATGATTGAAACACAAAACCTAAAAATTTATTTCTAAGAATTGCTGCATTTTTTTCATCTAAATTTTCAATTAATTGTCCGTTTAAATAATAATTCCCTTCATCATGTCCATCTAATAAACCAACAATATTTAATAGTGTTGATTTTCCCGAACCCGAAGATCCCATAATAGATACAAATTCACCTTCTTTAATATGTAAATCTAACCCCTTTAATACATGTAGAGAATCTTTTCCGATTGGATATGATTTGTGCAGTTTTTCAATCTTAATCATTTGGTTTGTTGTTTTAAAACGAAATTATGAATTGCTCTTGAAAGTTATTATTAATATTTTGTTAAAAGACGATTCAGCTTTTAAAATGTAACTTTGCATTGTGAACAATTTTAACGACAAATCAATTATTCTTTTTGATGGTGTTTGTAACCTTTGTAATTCATCAGTTAATTTTATTATTAAACACGATAAAAAGAAACATTTTTTATTTGCCTCACTTCAATCAGACGCCGCAAAAGAAATATTGTTACAGTTCCCAACAAAAAAATTAACTTTAGATTCAATTCTACTTATTGAAGGAAAAGATATTTATGAAAAATCATCTGCTGCATTAAAAATTTCAAAACATTTAAACAATGGCTTTCACTTACTTAATTATTTTATAATTATACCTTTATTTATTAGAGATTTGGTGTATAATCTAATATCAAAAAATCGCTATAAATGGTTTGGTAGAAAAGATAAATGTATGATTCCTACTGAAGAAGTAAAAAGTAGGTTTTTGGAAAATTAAGTTCTACTTTAAACATTTTAACAAAATTAAGGCTTTCTAAAAAGCGAATTTACGTCAACCTGAACTTGATTCAGGTTCTCATAGTGATTGTTTATCTGTATGATGAGATTCTGAAATAAATTCAGAATGACGACTTTCAATATTTTTTAGACAGCCTTATTATATTGTGAAAATTATTTTTTTGGATAATTATCATCCCAATCTTTAACTTTAGGTTTGTGTAGTTTACCTAAAGATTTGGCAACTATCATAGAAACTGATGCATCTCCTGTTACATTAACTGTAGTTCTCATCATATCTAACGGTCTATCTATTGCGAAAATTAATGCCAATCCAGCTTCAGGAATTCCTGCTTGTCCTAAAACAATTACCAACATAACCATACCTGCTCCAGGTACTGCTGCAGAACCAATACTAGCTAATGTTGCTGTAACAATAATACCTAATTGAACACCTAAAGATAAATCCATTCCAAATGCTTGAGCAATAAAAACTGCTGCTACTGCCTGATATAAACTTGTTCCATCCATATTTATAGTTGCTCCAATTGGCAAAACAAAACTACTTACCTCTTCATCTACGCCCAAGTGCTCTGTTACTCTTTCCATAGTTACAGGTAAAGTTGCTGCGCTACTACTTGTTGAAAATGCCAAAAGTTGTGCTGGAGAGATTCCTTTTAAAAATGTTGAAGGGTTTATTCTAACAACCATCCACACAATTAAGTTATAAAATGTAATCATAAGTAATAGGCCTAAAATAACTGTAAATGCATACCAAACTAATGCTTTAAATAAATCTACACTTGGTGATTCTACTACAAGGGCAGCTAAAAGTGCAAATACACCATACGGAGCCGCTAACATTATAAGGTCTATAATTTTTAAAATTACTTCATTAAAACCATCAAAAAATTCTTTTACTGGTTTTGCTTTTTCTTCAGGAATCAATATTAAACCAATACCAAATATTAAAGCAAAGAAAATAACTTGCAGCATGTTTTTATTTTCTGAAGCGGCTCCAAAAATATTTTCTGGCACAATATCAACCAAAGCTTGTAAAGGGCCACTATCCTGTTGTTTTGCAGCTTCAGCTTTATATTTTACAGTATCTCCACTATAATTTTGAACTAACTCTTGACGTGTTTCTTCGGAAATAGAATTTCCTGGCTTAATAACATTCACCAATACCAATCCTATTGAAACTGCTACTACAGTGGTTATTAGATAAATACCTATAGTTCTACCTCCCATTTTAGAAAGTTTAGAAATATCTTTCAAATCGGATACACCTTTAATAAGTGATGCTAATATTAACGGAACTGCTATTAATTTTAAAGCATTTATAAATATTTTACCAAATGGCTTTATCCAATCTTGTACTAATTCTTTACCTCCTTCAAACTGTGTCATTAGTAAACCACCTAAAACACCTAAAACCATTCCTAATAGTATTTGCCAATGTAACGCTAATTTTTTCATCTAAAAATTTTAAAATTCGTGGAAAGATAAAAAAAACCTTAAAATTCACGTGATTTTTTTGCATAAAAAAAAGCACACAAGGTGCTTTTTATCAAAAAATCGTAAATTTAATTGAATTGATATCTAATTGATAGTGCTAAATCTAAATCGGTATCTTTTCCATAATCTCCAATTAAACCTATTTCTGGTCTAAAATCAAGAGAGATTAATATTGGCCCTTCAAAATTATATTCTATCCCTATATTTCCATCTGCATTTATAAAAATACCATCATCTACATCAGAAGCAAAACCATCATCAAAACTCCATGAGCCAATTCCTGCTCCAAAACCTGCATACCAATTAAATCCACTATCAATATTCCAAACCCATTGATAAATACCACTTAATTTAAATGCATTAAAATCTTTGTGGTCTCTATAACCTAAATCTACTTCAAATCGATTTTCTTCTGATAGTTGGCGTTGATAGGAAATTTCTCCTCCAAAACCATCGTTATCACCAAATCTTATTCCAATTGCATGATTTGATATTTCTTGTGCATTAACTGTTGAAACAACAATAAGTAACAATGTTGATATCAAAATTATTTTTCTCATAATAAAACTTTTTAAATGTTTATTCATGTTAATTAACAAACTCTATACCATATAACTTCTATTTTCATTTTAAATTGTAAACTTTAAAGTGACTATATTCTATTTTAAGTATTATAAAAATTAGAAATGATCAAAAAAAATTATATTTTAGACAAAAAATAACTAAAAATTAAAAAAATGGCAGGTTTATTAGATTTATTGAATAGTGACATAGGGAAAACATTAGTTAGTGGCGCTAGCCAAAAACTTGGACAAAATAAAGTTCAAACATCATCAGCATTAAGTGCGGCTTTACCTTTAATTTTAGGGGCTATGAAAAATAACGCATCAACACCTCAAGGTGCAGATGGCTTATTAAGTGCTCTTTCTGGGAAACATGATGGAAGTATTTTAGATGACTTAGGTGGAATGCTTGGGAAAAGCGATGTATTATCTGATGGAGCAGGTATTTTAGGTCATGTTTTTGGAGGTAAAGAACAAAATGTTGCACAAGCTGTGAGTAAAAAAAGTGGTATGGATTTAGGTGCTGCAATGGATTTATTAAAAATGGCTGCACCAGTAGTTATGGGAGTTATTGGTAAACAATCTAAGCAACAAAATGTAAATGACAGCAATGGAATTGGTGATTTACTTGGAGGTTTATTAGGTAGTGAAGCTCAAAAAGAACAAAGCTTGGTTACTCAACTTTTAGATGCAGATGGTGATGGAAGTGTAATTGACGATTTAATTGGAATGGCAGCTGGCGGTAAAAAGAAAGGTGGACTTGGAGGTTTATTAGGTGGATTATTTGGAGGTAAGTAAAACTAAATTTTTTATAAAATACAAAAGGTCAAATTATAAAATTTGACCTTTTTTTATATTGTTATTTTATTTTTCAAATATAAATGTACATTTGCACGCTATAAACTACTAATGGAAAAATTAAAAAAACGCTGGGGATTAACCTCTAACTTTCAAGTACTATTAATTATAATAGTATTTTCAGTTAACGGATCTTTTGCTGCTTGGGTGGCAAAACCAGTTACTGAATTTATTGGTTTAAATTACGAAACTACAAACCCTTGGTTATTTTGGCCTGTACGTATTATTTTAATTTTCTTTATTTACCAACTTACTTTACCTTTGGTTGGTTTCTTCTTTGGTCAATTTAACTTTTTCTGGAATTTGTTCACAAAAAAGATGTTAATGAGAATGGGATTTAAAAAGTTTTTCAAAGAAGATTAATCTTTCTTCTCCTTTTTTAGTAGATATTTATAAATCCATGTTAGTGTAAATGTTGGCAAAAAATCTGTACCAAAAAAACCAGCTTCTTCAACAAAGGTAACCAAACTACCAATTTTTCCTTCAGCACCTTCATACATTTTGTAAATTAAAAATGCTGAAACTGGCGCCCAAATAACATCTGAAAACTCGCCAACAAATGGAAGCACAAATGAAAGCATTCCTATTCCATCGAAAAGTATGCTTAGCAATAATAATCTGTATTTCTTTTTCATATTCTAATTTTATACTTTAATTCTAACAATAAAAATGCCAATACTATTATTGCTTTAATTTTGATTTATATTTTTTTATGAATTTTTCTAATTTAGGATTTATAACTGCAGTACAATATCCTTGTGTTTTATTATTGTTATAGTAATTTTGATGGTAGTCTTCTGCTTTATAAAAAACATCAAATTTAGTCACTTCTGTAACAATTGGGTTTTCAAAAACTTCAGCTGAATTTAAATTAACAATAAACTCTTCAGAAGTAATTCGCTGTTCTTCAGAATGATAAAAAATAGCCGATCTATATTGAGTTCCTCTATCATAACCTTGTCTATTTAAAGTTGTAGGATCGTGAGTACTAAAAAACACATCTAATATTTCTTGAAATGTAATTACTGAAGGATTAAATTTAATTTGAATTGCTTCAGCATGACCAGTTCTTCCAGTTGTTATTTCTCTATATGCCGGGTTTTTAATAGTACCACCTGTATAACCAGATTTTACACTTTCAACACCTTTTAAACGTTGAAAAATTGCTTCAGTACACCAAAAGCAACCATTTGCAATGGTTGCAATTTCTAATTTATTTGACATTTTAGTTTTTTTTGTAATTGTAGATTGTGCATAAAAGTTAAAAACTCCAACTATTAAAATTATAACTACGACTATTTTTTGCTTCATTTTATCCTATTTTTGAAATAAGTCGGGTTATAAATTTTATAATTACAACTAATGATAAAATTATTTATAAAAAAATTAAATATTTTCAATTGTATGTACTACACTTTCTAACATTTCTTCAGTAAAATCTAAATGTGTTACCATTCTTAATTTACCTTGTCCCATTGAAATTAGAGCAATTCCAGCATCATTTAAACGACTTATAAAATCTTGTTCATTAATTGAATCTATCACATTAAAAATAACAATATTAGTTTCAATAGGTTCAACATTTTTAATTAATTCACAATTTTGAAGTGCTGTACCCAATACTTTAGCTCTTGTATGGTCTATTGCTAATCTTTCTACATGATTATCTAAAGCATAAATTCCTGCAGCTGCTAAATAACCCGCTTGTCTCATAGCACCACCAAATAATTTTCTTATTCTTAGAGCTTTTTCCATATGCTCTTTGGTTCCTAACAAAACAGAGCCTACCGGAGCGCCTAAACCTTTAGATAAACAAATAGATATTGTGTCAAAAACTTCACCATATTGCTTTGTTGTTTCACCTTTTGTAACTATAGCATTAAATAAACGTGCTCCATCTAAGTGAAATGCCAAATTATTAGCTGTGCAAACTTTTCTAATTTTTAATATTTCTTCAAAACTCCAACACGCACCACCTCCTTTATTAGTTGTATTTTCAAGAGCTACAAGCCTAGAATAAGGCACATGAATATCAGCTCTACTACCCGAAACAGCTTCTTTTAATTGTTTAGCTGTAAACATTCCTCGTTTTCCATCAATTAAAAATGAAGTAACTCCTGCATTAAATGCAGGTCCACCACCCTCAAAATTATAAACATGAGCCCATTTATCGCAAAACATTTTATCGCCTGGTTGTGTGTGTAATTTTATTGCCGCTTGGTTTGCCATAGTTCCTGAAGGAAAAAACAAAGCTGCTTCCATACCAAACATATCAGCTAATTTTTCTTGCAATTGGTTAACTGTTGGGTCAGATTTAAATACGTCATCGCCAACTTCAGCATTCATCATTGCTTCTAACATTCCTTTCGTTGGTTTTGTTACCGTATCGCTAATTAAATTTATATGCATATTTTTAAAATGAAAAAGTTATTATATTTTTTTATTGTTTTATTTAATCAAAATCGCATCTTATACTTCCTATTGGTACACAATTTACTATTTAATCAATTTCAAATTTATATTCCCCAAAAAACTATAAAAAAGAACTCAACTTAAATTAATTGCATTTTTTAAAAATGAAAAGTTATTTTTGTATACTTAACTATAAAAATGATATCAAACGAACATTTAAATAAATTAAAAGAACGCATTGGCAAGTTAAAAACTTACCTTGAAATTGACAAGAAAATTATTGAAATTTCAAATGAAGAAGAACAAACTACCAATCCTAATTTTTGGAATAATCCAAAAGAGGCTGAATTAGTAATGAAAATGCTTCGTTCTAAAAAAAAATGGGTTGATGATTATAATAGTATTGTCACAAATTCTGAAGAAATTTCTATTCTACTTGAGTTTTATTCCGAAGGAGAAGCTTCCGAAGAAGAAATTGTAAAATTATATGATTTAACAATTACTTTAATTGAAGACCTAGAATTTAAAAATATGTTATCTGATGAAGGTGATAATTTAAGTGCAGTACTTCAAATTACATCAGGTGCAGGCGGAACAGAGAGTTGTGATTGGTCACAAATGCTAATGCGAATGTATTTAATGTGGAGCGAAAATCAAGGTTTTAAAGTTAAAGAACTTAACTTTCAGGCTGGAGATATTGTGGGTATTAAAACCGTTACGCTTGAAATTGAAGGTGAATACGCTTTTGGTTATTTAAAAGGTGAAAATGGTGTTCATAGGCTTGTTAGAATTTCACCGTTTGATAGTAATGCAAAACGTCACACCACATTTGCCTCGGTTTATGTGTACCCATTAGCTGATGATAGCATTGAAATTGATATCAATCCAGCTGATATTACTTGGGAAACAATGCGATCTAGCGGAGCTGGTGGACAAAATGTTAACAAAGTTGAAACTGCCGTTCGTTTACGTCATAAACCTTCAGAAATTGTTATTGAGAATTCTGAAACCCGTTCTCAATTAGAGAATAAGACAAAAGCTATGCAGCTACTTAAATCTCAATTATACGAAATTGAATTGCAAAAGCAACGTGAAAAACGTAATGAGATTGAAGCTAATAAATTAAAAATTGAATTTGGTTCTCAAATTAGAAACTATGTTATGCATCCTTATAA
>Ga0209345_10001714_pt1 | contig 25618 bp, 21 predicted proteins | sample Cruoilmetagenom7_FD_187294 | JGI IMG/M metagenome (GOLD analysis project Ga0209345, IMG submission 187294) | Oil polluted marine microbial communities from Coal Oil Point, Santa Barbara, California, USA - Sample 7 (SPAdes) (version 2) | ecosystem: Environmental > Aquatic > Marine > Oil seeps ...
TTGCCCTTTTTTTTATTTCCCGATTAGTGACTGGCCACAAACCCGCACAACGTTTCCGTTGACGCCACCGGATGCGGGGCTGCAAAACCAGGCAATGGTTTCTGCAACATCTACCGGCTGGCCGCCTTGAGACAGGCTGTTCATGCGCCGTCCGGCTTCGCGCAATGTAATGGGCATGGCTGCTGTCATCTGGGTTTCAATAAAGCCCGGGGCTACTGCATTTATGGTAATGCCGTTCCTGACCTGCCGGGCCATGGCGTTTACGTAGCCGATTACACCGGATTTCGCTGCTGCGTAGTTGGTTTGTCCGAAGTTGCCGGCGATGCCGCTGATGGAAGATATGCACACGATACGTCCGCTTTCACGAAGCAGTTCCCGTTCCATCAGTTCCTCATTGATGTGTTCTTCGGCAGTGAGGTTAACCGCGATGGTCATATCCCAGAAATGCCCGGGCATGTTGCCCAGCGTTTTGTCACGGGTGATGCCTGCGTTGTGAATGAGCAGATCCACGCCACCAAAATGCTCTTCTATAAAGTCCGCAATCTTTGCAGGTGCTCCTTTGGCAGTAATATCGCAGGAAAGAGCTTTGCCATTAATAGTGTGAACCACTTTTTCGAGCTCATCCATGGCCGCTTCAATGTCCAGTCCAATGACAGTGGCTCCGTCCCGGGCGAGAGTTTGCGCAATGGACGCGCCAATACCCCTTGAGGCGCCTGTTACCAGTGCCACTTTGCCGGTAAGCGGTGCAACCGGGTTAACTGTTGGTGCGTCAGCAGCTTTGCCAATGCGTACAGTCTGGCCGGACACATAGGCGGACCGGGCAGACAGAAAGAAGCGGAGGCTGGACTCCAGTTGCTTTTCTGCATTGGGTGCCATCCAGAGAAGGTTCGCGGTTGCTCCTTTTTTGCCTGCTTCTTTGCCAACACTGCGAGTAAAACCTTCCAAAGCCTGCTGTGCCGCAGCCTGGGAGGCTTTGCGGCAAGTGGCCGGATCCCGGCCTACAATCAAAACACGGGCATTCATACCGAGCTTTTTGATGGTGGGGTGGAAGAAATCGTACAAGGCGCGTAAATCTTCAGGGGTTTTCAGGCCGGTTGCGTCGAATACCAGAGCTGAGAGTTTTGTCTGGGTGTCTGAGGTCAGTTCCCACGCCTGTGCCTTGCTGCCGGCTTTTGACGAATCTTCAAGCGTTGCTTTGCCGCTGGCATGATAAAGAGTAGCGGCGCTGGCGCTGAGCACGCTGCCAATTATCGCTATGGCTTTGCCGCCGCTACCTGCTCCAACCAGCACATTGCCTTCAATAAATGGCTGGTCTGCGCGCTTGAGTCGTTTTAACGGTACGGGAGAGGGCAATCCGAGGGATTGAGCAGCGGTTTTGCCGATCGGAGTATTAACCAGTTTAAGGTAGATGTCAGACACGACTTCGTCCTTGCGTTGCATTGATTGAAGGGGCGCATGTTTCGTTTCAACGATAGGTTTTTATCATGGCACAGGCCCTGGAGCCCAACCAGAAGAAATCAGCAGCCCCGAAAACGTCAGGAAAGGGTATTGAGGGCAATAAATTTCCGTAAAGCCGGAATAGTCTTTGACAGATCGGCTCTGGCTCCGTAATATGCGCGCCACGGTGATCGAGAGATTACCAACAAGTTTGATGCGGGGTGGAGCAGTCTGGTAGCTCGTCGGGCTCATAACCCGAAGGTCGTAGGTTCGAATCCTGCCCCCGCTACCATATAAAAGAAAGGCAAATCAGTATGTTACTGGTTTGCCTTTTTTGCTTTCCGGGCCTGTTAATTCCCCTGTGCCCGGGGTTCTTCAGGCCTCTCCTCCGCTGCTTCGTTTCTCTGACGCAAACACAAAACCCGCCGGCCTGATTGAGCTCAATCAGGTATTGCGCTAACCTGCGTGGCTTCCCCGGCACAGGGGATGTTCTCAGGGCGGGGTGAAAGTCCCCACCGGCGGTAATCGTGCGCAAGTACATAGCCCGCGGGCGCTCCTGTCATCATATGACGGGAGGACAAGCAGACCCGGTGTGATTCCGGGGCCGACAGTTAAAGTCTGGTTATGAGAATGAGGTCTCGATGTTTTCCTTCGGCATGACTGCCGTGCGAGGATTAACAGCCTTGTTTGCCCTGTTGTTTAACCACATAGCAGAGGCAAACAACAGATGAAATCCAGTTCCATATATTCCGATATCGCTACCCGGGGCCGGGTAGCTTTCATACAGTCGTGCTGGCACCGCGAGATTGTGGACAGGCTGCGCGATTCCTTCCTTGATACATTTGCCTCACTCGACGGTCGGCCGGTTGATGTTTTCGAAGTGCCCGGTGCGTTCGAGATCCCGCTGAAGGCACAGTTTCTGGCCAGTACCGGAAAGTATGCGGCAATCGTCGCTGCTGGTCTTGTGGTCGATGGAGGTATCTATCGCCATGAGTTTGTTGCCAGTGCGGTGATCGACGGGTTGATGAAGACGCAGCTGGAGACCCTTACGCCCGTCTTTTCTGCCGTGCTGACTCCACACGACTTCCTCACCGATGGGCAGCCTGAATTCTTTGCTGAGCACTTTGCAGGCAAAGGCATCGAAGCCGCCCAGGCATGTGTATCAACGATCGCAGATTACGCGCGTGAGCAGGAGGCTCTGCTTTAAACGTTGGATTATTCACGGCGTGATGCCGGAATCAGAAGGCAGGCCCGTTTGTTACTGGTCTGCCTTTTTCATTTTGCTGTCTTTCATGTGATCTTTCATTTCGTCTTGCATCGGCTTTTTGTTGTGATCCATAGTTTTACCATGGTCTTTCATGTCCATGGCGTCTTTCGCCATACCATCGCCTTCCATCTTGTGGCTCATTTTATCTTTCTTCATGTCGCCATGTGCCATAGACGATTTCATATCGTCCTTCATTGCGTTTTCCCCGGTATCCATGTTGCCAGCCAGGGCAGTGCTTGCCATAAAACCGAATACACACGTTGCAGCGATCGTCATGAGTTTGTTCATTGTTGGTTCTCCTGGGTGATTTCGGCCTGCCCGGCGAGCTGGCCTGGGAACAATAATGTGCGGTCGCTGTAACGGGACAATCACGAGGGGTTCAAAAATTTATAGCGGAATCTTAACGAATCTGTAACGGGCGGTAATATCTGTGCTTTCGTAATGCCCCTATGGAAGCTGCTCCCGCCAACGCTTGACCCTGACCTGGACTTTGATAGCGTCAATGATTTCAACGATCAGCGCGATGAGGGCCTCGTTTCTGGCCTCTGTACTATCCGGCTTGCCCGGCCCCCGAATGAAGGTGTTCACTATGTCTTCAATAAAGGCGTGGTTTGATGAAGAGGCAAGATCTTCAAGAATCTGTTGGATAACATTTGCGACAATGTCACCTACTGCATCTTCCAGGGTTTCCTGAATGGTTGAGCCTACAACGGGCAGATATTTCAATCGCGACAGTTCCACATTCTGCTTCAGGGCATGATTAACCCTGTCTTCCAGATAGCTTCTTAAGGCCCCACGGTTAGGGACATAGCCTTCTTTCGCAGCCTCGGCGACCCGTTGTGAGATCCAGCCGGACAGCATCTCCCGCCGCGGATAAAGAATATCGTTCTGGATCTTCTCAAACAGCGGAGAGCCGAGTTTTAACTCATGCTGAACACCACTCAGCACTTTCACCACGATGCGATCTGATAGTTCCTCCATGAAAGCTTCGTAGTAGAAGTTTACGAAGCGGTAGATGCCGGTACTGGAAACATCGATGATCTTGTACTGGTGCAGGCGATACACAATGGAAATAACCCGCAGAATCCTCAGGAACCGCAAGCTTCCGACCGGGATGCAACCCACAAGATCGTACCAGTGAATAAAAGGGTAAAAGTACCAGCGGTCGTACACTTTGGCGCGGATGGCATAGCCCCAGCGAACAAAAAATTCGGTCAGAAAGACTGTTACAAACATGAAGTCATAGAAAATGAAGTTTTCGTGTACAGGCTGATACAAGGAGTGGAATGCAGGGAGCTGCTCTTTCAGAACACTTTGAATGGCGGCAAAGTTATAGATTGAATCCCAGATTATAAATGCGAGGTTGATGATCAGAAGCCCCAGCATCAGGAAGTCGATAATGAACCAGGTAAGCTGGTGACTGGATTTCAGGTTCTCGCGGTTTATTTTCAGCATTCGCTGGTATCCGTCCTCTGTGGTGTAATAGCGCTTGCAGATCGTTTCACAGGTTAGCGTATTTGAACCCGGCCGACGAATTGTCCCGGCGCGGATTAACTTGACCGGTCGACATTAAACTCTCACGCTTGAGCGATAATCACTTTCATCATTCCCATTGCGACCAACACTGAAACAGCCGGATGCTATTACTTGATCACATTTTGAAATCTGGTCTGATCCGGCTGCCGGGCCTGCTGCTTTTGCTGTGGTCTACCCTGAGTCTGGCTCAGCAAGTGGAAGTTAGCGTTGAAGGGGACTATCCGGGGCTCCAGGAAAATGCTGAAGCGTTCATCGGCGAGGTAGATGGCCGGAGTGCCGGTAATCTTCGTCGATACGCCTCTACAGCAGTTAAGCAGGCCGGTAAGGCATTGCGCGCGCTGGGTTATTACAACCCCACAATGACCTGGAAAATAGATGAGGGTAGTTCGGATGACCTTCCCCGGTTGCTTCTGAATATCACGCCCGGGGATCCGGTCCGGATTAAATCCCGAAATGTTGAGATTCGTGGCGAGGCCGCTTCGGACGCACTTTTCACCGACAACCTGCCTGAGCACCCTGCGGAAGGCGATGTTCTGAATCATGGCGAATACACCAGTCTCCGGAATACCCTTCAGACCCGCGCGCGGCGTCGAGGCTACTTTGATGGCCGGTTTGTTACCCGTACTCTTGAAGTAGATCCTGACGCCGGTACTGCCGATATTACGATTGTGTTTGAAAGTGGTGACCGGTATCGGCTTGGAACAGTTACTTATGAAGAAGGGCATTGGTTCGACCGTCGTCTTCTTGATGAGTTTGTGACGTTTGAACCGGGCATTGCCTATCACGCAGATGAAATAGCAAAACTCAACAGCGACCTTCTTGGCAGTGGCTATTTTTCAGGTGTGGACATAGATGCCACGCCCGGGAGCGCAGAAAATGGCGTGATCCCTGTGCGGGTTGGGCTGACTCGTCGAGAACCCCGCTCCCTGGCCACCGGCCTCGGCTTTTCTACAGATGTAGGGCCTCGCTTCCGGGGTACCTGGCGGGAGCACTGGATTAATCCGATGGGGCACCGGCGAGGTGCTGACACTGAATTGTCAGAGCCCCGACAGAATCTGAGTACCTGGTATGAACTGCCGCTGGATCCCCCTATGACGGATCTGATCCGGCTTACGGCGGGTTATCAGCGCGAAGACATCGAGAATGTTGAGTCAGAGCTTCTGACATTCGGGCAGCAATGGCAACACCAGTTGGATGACGGATGGCTACAGGTGTTATCTGTGCGCTGGGAGGGCGAACGCTTCAATATTGGCGATGATGAAAAAGGAACCAGCTCCCTGCTGTTACCCGGTGTGGGCTATTCCAGACTGCAGGTTGACTCGCCGCTGGATCCGTCCCGGGGATATCGTTTGCAGTTTGATGTGAGTGGCTCCCACAGAGCGGTCATTTCCAATGTTGATATCCTGCATGTTAATGCTATTGCCAAAGGCCTGTTTACACTCGGGGGTAATCATCGCTTTCTGTCCCGCTTCCAGTTCGGGGGTGTGGCGACCAACCGGTTTGAGGATGTACCCCCTTCGCTGCGTTTCTTTGCCGGTGGCGACCAGAGCGTTCGCGGCTATGCCTATGAAAGCTTGTCTCCGGAAAATGAAAACGGCGTCAAGGTAGGTGGCCGCTATACCATGGTGGGTAGTGCGGAATACCAGTATCAGTTTGCAGAGAAATGGCGTGCGGCCCTGTTTGTTGACCATGGCAACGCCATTAATGATCTGCTTGATCCCCTTGCGACGGGTGCAGGCGCCGGTATTCGCTGGATCAGCCCTTTGGGGCCCTTGCGTCTGGACATCGCCAAGGGGCTGGACCCCGAGCTTGGTGGCGGCTGGCGGATTCACTTCTCTATGGGGCCAGAGCTGTGACGGAAGCGCATAAAGACAGCAGTACTTCGGGCAAGGCAGAACAGTCTCAGGGTGGGCGCCTTCGCTTCTGGTTGCTGTTGCTTATCGGGCTGTTTGTATTGCTGCCTGTTGTTCTGGTTTCGGTGATCCTGCTTGTGTTGCGTTCAGAAACGGGTACCGGCTGGGTCATTGATCAGATACCCGGGCTTGACGCTGTTAATGATCACGGCTCGCTGTTCGGAGCCTGGCAGGCAGACCGGCTTGAGTGGCAGGGGTACGGTGTTGATGTGGTGGTTGAATCCCCGCTTATAGACTGGTCGCCATCCTGCCTTTTTGATCTGCAAGTATGCCTTGAAACGTTTCATGTAAAGCAGCTGGACGTCAGTGTGCAGCCATCCGGACAGGAGTCAGCCCCGGCCGGGGACATCAGCCTGCCAGAACTGGAGTTACCCCTGGGGCTTCGGGCCAATAGTGTGATATTGGGCAGGTTCACCTTCAATGGCAGCAAGGTGTGGGACAGGTTTGAGCTGGGTGCTGGTGGTTCCGGGGCCGACTGGAAACTCGAGCGGGTCTATTATCAGCTTGATGATTATATCGTAGTGGCTTCCGGCCGCCTTGAAACGCGTCGGGACTGGCCGGTTAATCTTGAGGTAAACGCCAGCCTGCCGCCGCCCTATGGTGAAACCTGGACGGTTGACCTGGCGCTTTCGGGCAGTGTTCGGGACCTGGTACTCGCAGGCCAGAGCCGCGGCTACCTGAACGCCGCTCTCGAGGGCAAGGTTCAGCCATTGGCAGCAGATCTGCCGGCACGATTGCGGATAACCTCGAAAGAGTTCCGGGCGGCCGAAGCCTTGCCCGAAACCCTGATACTGAAAGACTGGTTTGTTGAGGCCAGGGGCAGCCTGCAGCGAGGATTTACAGCGACCGGGAAGGCCAGGCTTCCGGGCACAGAGGGGCCGGTCGATCTGGCGCTCGCCGGCCTGGTAACTACTGGTGAGGCTCGCGATATCCGGCTGGAGCTTTCCTCGAAGGATAGGATCCCGCAAGGGGGTGCCGATAAGCCGCCACAAACACTCGTGGTTACCGGCAGTGCGCAATGGCAGGATGGTCTCAGTGCGGAAGCGAAGGTACAACTCCGGCAGTTCCCGTGGTACTCGCTGATTGCTGGTATGGACAAACCGCCCGTTGCGCTCCACAAACTGGATGGTGATGCCGTTTGGAGTGATGGTCGTTATCGGGCGAGCCTGACTGCTGAAGTCGACGGGCCTCTGGGCCCGGCAGAGTTGGCGACGGCTGTTGAGGGTGATATGAGTCAGGTACGCTTAAAAGAGCTCACTGCCGTGACGGGAGCAGGCTCGCTCTCGGGGGATGGCTCTGTCAATTTTTCCGGTCCGGTGGCCTGGCAGGCAGCCCTGGATTTCACAAATTTTAATCCCGGGTACTGGGTGCCGGTTCTTGAGGCAAGTCTCAGTGGTCAGGTCACCACAGAAGGGCAGCTTACAGGCGGGCCGGTTCCGGATATGCAGGCCAGCTGGGATCTGGAAGGGCTGTGGCGATCCAGCCCGACGGTCGCGGCCGGTCGGCTTGACACCTCAAGCGGTGACTGGGCTGTGCCGGAACTGACACTGATTGTTGGTAATAATCGCCTCGAAGGCAGTGGTAAGTGGGGCAAGGAGTTGCAGGCTGATCTGGGGCTCAAACTGCCGGAACCGGAGAAGATACTGCCGGGTCTTGGTGGAGAAGCGGAGCTTCAGTTCAAGCTTGCAGGAACCTCCGGTGACCCCCTCGCGGAGTTAACGGCAAGTGCGGTCAAGCTGCGCTGGCAAGACCTTCTGATCGTTGACAGTTTAAGCCTGGATGCGCAGCTGGAATCCGGGTTTCGCATGGATACCGAATTGCGGGGCAAGGGTATTGCTGTTGCGGGGCAGAATATAGAGGCTCTTGTGGTCAGGGCTGAGGGTACTCAGAGTGGCCATGCGGTTGCTATTGATGTCCGTAACGAAGAGGTTCGGGTGCAGCTGGATTTTCAGGGTTCTGCCGGTCAGTCCTGGACAAGCTGGCAGGGAGAACTGGCTCGCGGTGTTATTGATTTGCCGGGACCGGAGCAGAGCTGGTCGCTGGAATCGCCCGCTGGTCTGGCTTACGCAGACAGCGGAGAGCTCAGGTTTTCGGCTCACTGCTGGCGCTGGCAGCAGAGTTCTGTTTGTGCAGATGACCAGACCCTGCTGCCGGTACCTGTCATTGCCTACCGTATTGATAGTCTTCCTGCCTCGGCTTTGGCTCCGCTCCTGCCAGAGACCTTACGCTGGCATTCGGAGATTAACGGCGAGGTTGGCTTTACTTCCACTGAAAATGGCCCTGATGGCAACATAAGGCTCGATGCCGGTGAAGGCAGATTTGAGCTTCTTCTGGATGGCGAGTGGGAGAGTCTGAGTTACGACACACTGGCGACAGAACTGCATCTCAAACCTGATGAGGCGGACCTCGCGTTGCGGGTGTCGGGCCCTGAACTGGGTAGTCTTTCGGCAAGTATGACCCTGGATCCTATGGCGGATGGCCGCCCGGTTGAAGGTCAGTTCAGGCTGGAAGGTCTTGATATAGCGTTGGCAGGGCTTTTTGCCGGGCTTGAAGATGTGGCCGGAGAGGTGAATGGTGAGGGTCGCATCTCCGGGCCGCTGATGAAGCCTGCGGTACATGGCGAGGTAAGTTTAACCAAGGGGCGGGTAGTGGATCCGCGCCTGCCTTTGCCCATGGATGAAGTAACCGTGAGTGTTGAACTGGACGGTTATTCTGCGGAGGTCAGCGGACGGATTGGCAGTAACGGCCACAGTGAGGCCCTTATCCGCGGGGGGATTGACTGGCAGGATGCGCCAGGCGGTGAGATCCGTATTACTGGTGACAGGCTGCCGTTCAGCCTGGAGCCATACGCTCATCTGGAGGTGGCGCCGGATCTTGCCATTGAATTCCGCAAGGGTGCCTTGCGCGTGGAAGGCCGAATCGAAGTGCCTCGGGGTAACATCGAGATAAAAGGTTTGCCGGCCCAGGCTGTCTCTGTTTCCGAAGACGAAGTTATTGTTGGAGTAGAACAGGAGGAGCCCCTTGTCCGCTCCATCGATATGGATGTCACTGTTGTTGTGGGTGAAGATCAGGTGAGTTTTGTTGCGTTCGGTGTGACAGGTGATCTGGAGGGCACGCTGAGAATTGGTAACGATATGGACACCCGGGGCACACTACAGCTTGTGAATGGCCAGTATGAAGCCTACGGCCAGGAGCTGGAATTGCGGCGCGCCCGGTTGTTGTTTGTTGGTAGTCTTGTTCAACCCTACCTCGATATCGAAGCTGTAAGGCAAGTCGATACGGTCGTGGCGGGGATTCGCCTGAGTGGCTCGGTTCAGTCACCAACTACCGAGGTATTTTCCAGTCCGGATATGCCCCAGTCAGATGCTTTGTCTTATGTAGTTCTTGGCCGGGCTCCGGGAGGTCAGGCGGATGATGGGCAGATGAGCCGGGCAGCAATATCTCTGGGGCTGACCCAGGTGAACAAGGTAACTGGCGAGATCGGTGAAGGTTTTGGTATTCGCGACCTGACGCTGGAGGCAGAGGGCAGTGGAGATCAGGCGTCGGTTGTCGCGAGTGGTTATCTGACCGACGAACTGAGTATCCGCTACGGGGTGGGGATTTTTGAACCGATCAGCACCGTGGCACTGCGTTATGATCTGGGCAAATACTTCTATCTTGAAGCTGCCAGCGGCCTGGCAGCTTCTCTGGATATTTTCTATACCCGGAATTTCTGAGTTCAGTCCAGTTCAAACGTCGCATTCACCGATGCGCTGATTTCCCGTTCTCCGACACTTGAGATGGAGTCGGCCCCTCTTGCCTCGGATGCCATCATCATTGGCATGGGGCGATGGCCACCATTGACGTTGATAGTTACTACGTCTCCGCATTGCTGGTTCATCTGCTGAGCAACAAATTCGCAACGGGATTTCGCATCGGCGAGTGCGAGCGCCAGTGCTTCGCGCTCCATGCTACCCTCTTCAGAGTGAAAAAACTGATGCGGGCCCAGGTTGTAATTGAGCCCGAGTGCCTGGGCCTGCTGCAGAATTGGGTTCAGCAGCGATAAATCCGTGATAACAAAACTGATGGTCTGCGAAGCAACGGCCCGCTTTTCGGGTTCTGCTTCTCTCGTCTCGACCGGCAGCGTGCGGCTGTAAAGGTTCACCGACGCATCCGTGTACTCCTGAAGTTCCGGCCTGTATTTGCTGATTCCTTCGTGCCATTGCTGCACCATCGATGCCACCTGGGCTGTAGCTTTCGCAGGCAGTTCGTGCTCTGCGGTGGCTGTGAACTTCAGGCGGGCACTGTCGGGTTCATAGCGAACCCTACCCTCTCCAGTGAGAGAGACCTCTCCGGCCATGGCTAAACCAGGTGCCAGTAGTGGTAAGGCCCACCAGGCAAGGGTTTTTCGATTATTTCTGGCCATTACTTATACCTCCCCAGAGACGGGTTTAACGTCAGGTCCCGGTGGATTCAGGCTCCAGCCGGGCGAGTTTGAATGCCAGGGCTGCCTGAACGAATTCGCTGAAAATCCGCCGGTGCCCTCTGTGATAAAGCAGGTACTCGGGATGCCACTGCAGTCCCATCAACCATTGCCCATGAGTGCTTTCTATAGCCTGGACAAAGAGGTCGTTGTCTACAGCTGTAACCTGCAGGTTTTTACCCAGACGCTTTATGGCCTGGCTGTGTATCCGGTTGGCGCCGATTACCGGTGCCTGCATAAGTTTTCCCAGGCGGCTGGTGCTAACAAGCTGCACGGTTTGCATTGGCAGCAGCAACGGCCTGTGCCGGGTGTTTACTCGCAGGGGGGTTACGTTCTGGCACAGGGAGCCACCATGGAATACGTTTATAAACTGGGAGCCCCGGCAGATACCCAGTACCGGAATTCCGACAGATTCGGCCTGTTCCAGAAGGTTATAGTCGGTCGTGTCCCGTGCCTGGTCGTAATGGGCGCTAACCTGGGGTTCCTGGCCGTAGCGGCCCGGGTGTACATGGGTACCGCCTGACAGCACCAGGCCGTCCAGCATTGAAACGTCCACCCGTGCACCGGGCCGGATGTAATAGGGTCTCGCACCCTGCAATCTCAGGCCAAAGCTGATCAGCCGCTGGGCAAAGCGTTTGCGGGTGGGGCCGCTGACGCCAATAGTGAGCTCGGGCAGGTTGTGTTCTGTAAAATCCCGCTCAGACATAGCCTTTTCGGCGCAACCAGTTTTCAGAGGTTTCCAGCCAGCTGTGTGTCAGGTTGTGCAGGCTGATCCTTCGACTTTCCCGGAACAGAGCCCGAAGCTCGGCCAGATCGCCCGCATTGTTGGCAACCTGCTCTACCACAACCCAGTCATTCCACACGTTGGAGAAGTTCCATTCCGGATTGTCGATGTCACAGTCCGGTAGCCGGTAATGAAGAGTGGGTCTGCTCTTGATACGGGGGTCTGTTACGTACTGGTCGAGAAGAGGCTTGTCCAGATAGGCAAACAGCGGAAGAAGATCCAGAGCCCGGTTACGCGTGGGGTTGGATTTCAGGTAATCCTCCATCATCTGATGCTGGTCCGGGGCATACTCCTCGCGCATCAGCAGGTCGGTATATTGGTTGCTCCAGGGCTCAATATAAGGCGTAAACTTTCTGCTGATATCCAGTTGATGCCGGGCTTTGAGCCAGTCATAGGTAGCGGCAAAGGCCTGAAAATAACGAACCAGTGTGCCTGGTTCGAGGTCCGGAAGTTCAGGGTTCAGCTGCAGCCCGAACGCAAAATAGATAGCTTCCCGGCTACCCAGTGCTCCAGCCTTGCGTAGTTCCCTGACCAGAGTCTCGATCTCCGGCAGTTGTGAAAACCGCATTGGCGGGCTGACAATTTCAAGTGGAACAATAAGCTCAGCCGCAGCATCGATGACGTCCATCGCATGTCCTCCGAGTTCACGGAGGACTTCGGGCACGCTGTCATCTGTCAGGTCCAGATCTTTCACCGGGTCTGAATCCAGTTCGATGGTAAAACAACCCAGAGGTGTCTCAAGCTTGCTTACATAGCGGGATTCCAGGGCAGGCGTTCCACCAAGAAGCCTTGCCGTGAGATCTACGAGCTGCTCATATCCGAGCCCGGATAACTCAATTTCAACACCCACGCGACGTTCCTTTCCGTCAGTGGTGTTCAGAATGTCTGGCATTCTGCAGGGAGTAGCTTTGTTCATGAGGTTTACTGCCTATAGAACCAGGTGCCGGTGAATATGATGACTTTTCACCATAACATACTCATGCAGCACTGTTAGTTAAGGGCTTGCAAGAAAATAGGCCACCTGACTTTACACTGGATAAAACACTGTATATAGTCAAATCACTGTATAAAAAAACAGGATGGATGGCGACCTGTATAAGCCGTCAAATATCAGGCCAAGCATGTATCAGCACTGCATGCAGCAAGCGGAGCAGCGCAACAATGAAGCTGACAGCAAGACAGACTCAGGTACTGGAAATTATCCGTCGATCCGTGGATGAGACCGGCTACCCCCCGACCCGCGCGGAAATAGCAGCGGAGCTTGGATTCCGCTCTGCTAACGCAGCGGAAGAGCATCTGCGGGCACTGGCACGTAAAGGTGCTATCGAAATGGTGCCCGGTGCCAGTCGGGGTATTCGTCTGCCGGAAGTTGCTGAAGACCCGGGGTTGCCGGTGATTGGTCAGGTGGCTGCGGGTAGTCCGATTCTGGCCCAGGAGCACATTGAGGACCACTGCACACTCAAACCCGAGTTCTTTTCGCCGTCAGCAGATTATCTGCTCCGGGTCAGGGGAATGAGTATGAAGGATATTGGCATTCTTGACGGTGACCTTCTGGCAGTACATAGCACCCAGGATGTCCATAACGGTCAGGTTGTTGTGGCCAGAGTGGGTGACGAAGTGACTGTTAAACGATTCCGCAAAGAAGGTTCGAAGGTCTATCTGATTGCCGAAAATGAAGAGTTTGCACCGATAGAAGTCGATCTCCGGGAGCAGGAACTGTTTATTGAAGGGTTGGGTGTAGGTGTTATCCGGCGTTCTGATCTGCACTGATCAGCCTGGTATAACCACAGACGCATTGAAAAACGGGTGAATTATGGAACAGCTAAGTTTTAATCAGAACATGGCGTGGCAGCAGGGCATATTGCCCGGCTCACCTTTTTTACCTGATCCGGCGCCGGAACATGCCGTCCGGAAACAACGTACAGTCATTCGAACCCGGCAGAAACCGGATGTCGCTGACTCCACTCCGGCTGGCAACGTAACAGAAATTATTTTGCCAGAAGGGCAGGTGGAGAACTTTCAGCTGTTGCTGCCGATGCTGACTCAGCTCAATCAGGAAAAACGGTGGCTGGCATGGATTGACCCTCCTCAGGCGCTGGTGAGTAAGTGGCAGAAAATGCACGGTATTGTTGCCGGGGAGCTTCTGGTTTTGCGCTCCACCACAGAATATCCCGCCCGTCAGCTTGCTGAAAGAGCGCTGAGTGCGGGTACCTGTCATGCAGTGGTTATGTGGACGCGTAAACTGGGCAAGACGGCCTTCGACTCGTTACAGAAAGCTGCGGCGGAGGGCAACAGCCACGGAGTCGTACTCAGGCAGCGTTGAGCGTTGTTATTAGTGCAGAGTATAAGCGGGCTGTGCGTCTGAAACGTCCAGCTCGTCATCTTCCCAGTCAATGTCGTGAGCAATATTTCCAGCAGCTTCTATCCCTGCAGCAATCATCGCTTTGGCTACAGACATATCCCGATCATCCATCATTTCCCGGGCTTCATCTGAAAACGAAATTCTGACCAGTGGTGCACTGTCGTCGTCAATGCGCCTCAGGGCATAGTCGCCGTTGCTTAATTGTACAATTTCGAAAAACGATGGTGACATTTCAAGAACCTTTTAGTGTTGAATACCGGAAGCGACGATTACCACTCGCCGTGTTGTTCTTCCAGATTTTCGGCAAACTTTTTAATGGCGTTCAGCGTTTTCATCTGTGCCTGTATGGAGCAGTCTGGCCCTGTTTCTGCAGATACAGCAATAATATTTTCCGCATTAACCGTTTTCCGTGCGGTGGGTGGTCTGCTCTGCATGGTTTCCAGCTGGTCAAGATGATTCCACCAGCTTCCGGTCTCCTGCTCAAGGGCTCTTAACTGGGCTGTCTCAGTGGCCTGTTCCCCCATCAGGGTGACAAGTTCTTCCAGGGACCCTGGCTCCTCTGAGTGTTTCTGGTAGAACCGGGCGATCATCACCAGCAATATCCGTCGGGCTCTAAGTAGAAGCTCGATAGAGCCCTGGATAGCCGCTTCATGTTGCAATCGCTGTTGAGAAGTATTAACCGGGTTTCCGGTATCGGCTGCCAGCTCCGATGTTTCAAGAAGTGTTCTTGCCAGAAACAGCTTTTGTGAGATCAGCGAATACCATTGAGATGCCATTACTAGTGTCTGCCGTGGGTTTGGGGAGTTTTTGATAAGCTCCCGACTGCGGAGATTTCGCCGAGAGTCTCTGCTCGAAACCAACTCGATAGAATGATCCGAAATCATATCATTTCGATACGCAGATTTCTTTACCCCTTCTGTATATGACTCTATTGCTTCCGGGTGACAATAAGACACAAACAATCACTTGAAACAGGTGTTTGAATTTGGCGAGAATCAACTTCTGATTATGGGTTTTTGATTGTCTGGAGGGGTTAGAAATGCGAAGCCAGTTTATTGCATGCATTACAGTGCTTTCGTTTGGGTTTTCCGGGCAAGTGTTGTCAGGGGTGTCAGTAACCGAAGCCAACCGGCTCATGCAGGATCTGACTCCCGTCGGTGCTGAGCGGGGAGCAAATGCTTTCGGCAGTATCCCTGAGTGGACTGGCGGGTTGGTTGAGGCGCCTGCCAACTGGCGCGAAGGTGAGGTTGAGGCAAATCCGTTTCCACAGGATGAAGCCTTGTTCGTAATCACTGCAGACAACATGCATCAGTATAAGGATAAGCTCTCTGAAGGGTCGATCCGGATGCTCAGTCAGTATGACCCTGGTTATTTCATGCCGGTTTATCAGACCCGCCGCACCGCCGCGTTTCCAGGGCATGTGTATGAGAAGTCGTATGAGAATGCACTGAGTGCTGAGTTACTGGATAACGGCAACGGAGTACGGAACACTATCATGACCAGCCCGTTCCCGATTCCGAAAAACGGGCTGGAAGTCATGTGGAATCACATTCTGCGTTACCGGGGAGAGGAGGTATCTTTTCGCAGCGCTTCGGCCACGCCGCAGGTGGATGGATCCTACAATCCGGTAATAAATCAGTATGATTACTATTTTGCCTACAGCAAGAAGGGTACAGAACTTGCTGATATTGATAACAAGATTTTCTATCTGAAGACCGATACGATTTCGCCTTCTACGCTCGCAGGTACCATCACGCTTGTACACGAAACACTTGATCAGGTGCGCTCACCGCGCCTGGCCTGGCGTTACGATTCAGGCTCCCGGCGCCTGAGACGGTCACCAAACCTGGCTTACGAGACGGATTTACCTAACTCGTCGTCTCTGCGCTCTGTTGATCAGAAGGATATGTATAACGGAGCCCCGAACCAGTATGACTGGGAACTGAAGGGTAAGCGGGAGCTGTTCGTACCCTACAATGCTTACAAGTTACACGATAAGTCGGTCCGACCGGATGACGTAATCCGTGCGGGTCACATTAATCAGAAACTGACACGTTATGAGCTGCACAGGGTGTGGGTTGTTGAGGCGAAACGCCGCACAGGTATCAAACACATCTACGATCGTCGAGTGTTTTACATTGATGAAGACAGCTGGCAGATCCTGTTATCAGAAGAGTATGACGATGCCGGAAATCTTTGGCGGGTTTCTGAAGCTCACAACATAAGCTATTACCAAGTGCCGGTGTTCTGGACTACCATGGAGATGACATACGACCTCAAGGCGAAGCGCTACTACGTTGACGGACTGGATAATGATTTTCCGGCCTACAACTTTAACCCCGGATTTCGCAGTAATGAGTTTACTGCTTCTTCTGCGAGGCGAGCTGCTCGACGCTGATTGCTTTAATACAGTGTGAGATGCTGGCATTCGTCAGCATCTTCTCCGGGTCGTTCGTTCTTCACCTCTTCGTACAAGGAGAAAACGTCATGGCCGACTCTCAAGATGCCTCCTACTCTGAAAGCGAGGCTTGTCTGGTAAACTTTGATCAGCTCATGGCAGATCTCGGTCGCGCTCTGGCCGCTCAGGACTGGGATGGCCTTGTCAGCCTTAATGCCGGTGTAAAGCCAGCCACTGAACCTTTGATAGCCGCTCTGGAGGCTGGCCTCGTTGAGCCTGAGCCCGTTCGGACCCGGCTTGAAGAATTGCGTCAGTTTCTGGACGCAGCTGGTGAAGGTGCTGCCCGGGCCAAAGCTGAAGCGGAACATGCCCTGAAAGGAGTGAACCGGAATCGCAATGCAGCCAAGGCATATCAGAATATTTCAGGCCCTCGATTTAAATAGCGTCATAAAATTGACTCTTTCAGTGATACCGTCTTAAATATCGCACAAATCCCCAAAGAGAATCTTGTGAATGTCCAAAAACAACAAGGTGCTGCTGCTGAGTGAGGACGAATCGAGGCTCCGAGACATGGCGACGATTCTCGAATTCATTGGCGAAGAGCAAGTGACTGCAGGTAGTGATGCCCTGGCACTCCTTGAATCGGGAGATGAAGAAGGGCTGGCGGACATTTCTGTTGCCATTGTAAATGGCGCAGACCCGGGTGTCGTAAAGACGATTGAAACAGTGTGCAGGGCAGTTCAGGGTGTCCCTGTTCTGTTGGTAGGTGATCCTGAGCTCAAAGGGCTGGCAGAACAGGATGCTGCCCGCGTAATTGCCCGTATGGAATGGCCGCTGAATTATACAAAATTTGTAGATTCACTCTATCGCGCCCAGATTTTTGCCGATCAGTTTCGTCGCTCCAATGAGCGGGGGCAGCAACGTGGGCTGCAGTTGTTCCGGAGCCTGGTGGGCACCAGCCGGAAGGTACAGCAGGTACGCCAGCTGATGGAGCAGGTGGCAGACAAAGATGTGAGTGTTCTGATTACCGGCCCCTCCGGTACAGGTAAAGAAGTGGTCGCCCGTAATCTTCATTATCATTCTTCTCGCCGGGACAAGCCGTTTGTGCCCGTTAACTGTGGCGCTATTCCGGCGGAGCTGCTCGAGAGTGAGCTTTTTGGCCATGAAAAAGGCGCGTTTACAGGTGCAATCACCGCACGGGTGGGACGCTTTGAGTTGGCGGAAGGGGGCACCCTTTTTCTGGATGAAATCGGCGATATGCCACTGAACATGCAGGTCAAAATACTTCGCGTGTTGCAGGAGCGTACGTTTGAGAGGGTTGGCAGTAACCGGACGATTTCTGCAGATGTTCGTGTTATTGCGGCTACCCATAAGAATCTGGAGGATATGATCGAATCGGGTGAGTTCCGGGAAGATCTCTATTACCGGCTGAATGTGTTTCCCATTGAGGTGCCGTCACTGCGGGATCGGGTAGAGGATATTCCATTACTGATCAATGAGCTGATTTCCCGAATGGAAAAGGAAAAGCGTGGCTCCCTGCGGATGAATTCGGCGGCGATCATGAGCCTGTGCCGGCACGACTGGCCGGGAAATGTCCGCGAACTGGCGAATCTGGTTGAGCGGCTGGCAATCATGCATCCTTATGCAGTAATCGGGGTGCAGGAGTTACCGAAGAAGTTTCGGTATATAGATGATTTTGATGAGAACCGGCCGGTTGAGGATTCGGGGATGCCTTCTGGTATTCCCGGGTTGGTGGGGCTGGATGCGCCCGCTTTATTGCCGGTGAATGGTATTGATCTGAAAGATTATCTTTCGAATCTTGAGAAACAGCTTATCCAGCAGGCTCTGGATGAGGCTGGAGGTGTTGTTGCCCGGGCGGCGGAGAAGCTTCGTATCCGGCGGACTACTCTGGTGGAAAAGGTCCGGAAGTATGGGCTTCGGGACGAGGAGTCGGAGGAGTCCTGATTTTTTCGGCCACACATTGAATAACTCACGGATCAGCCTTCCTCTTTTTTCGTGACAACAAGACGTCAAAGGTTTGTAGCCTTTGGCGTTTTCTTGTTTTCAGGCGACGTAAAACCGTCGTTTACCTTTCTCTGGGTTTTACTGGCTATTGATTTTAAAGAAAAAATCCTAGTTGGCACGGAGCTGGCTTAGTAACTTGCTAAACGAATCATCCGAAGGGTGTAGTCCGGTATAACGGGCTGATCGGGAGTCAGGTTATGAGTCAGGCACAGTTTGTCATTTCATCAGTGGAACATGATGCGCAGGCCAATGCGGCGGCGGATGCTAACGATAAGGTGAGAGCGTTATTTCCGCAACAGGATGATCAGGCGGTGGATTCTGCGCTGGAGATGTTTAACCAGATGTCGCGGCAGATTACCGATTCTTATCGCACGCTTGAGTCTCGGGTTAACCAGTTATCCGGTGAGCTGAGCCAGGAGTCTTTGCAGCGTCAGCAAGAGCTTGAAGAAAAGGAGCAGCTGGCTGACCGGCTTTCTACTTTGCTGAAGGCTCTGCCTGCAGGGGTGGTGGTTCTGGATAGCCAGGGAGTGGTGTCCCAGAGCAATCCGGCGGCTATAGCGCTATTGGGTGAGCCGTTGGACGGTGAACGCTGGGTAGATGTGATTCGTCGTTGTTTCTCTCCGCGCAGGGATGATGGTCATGAGGTGTCCCTGAAAGACGGGCGCCGGGTGAGTATTGAGATTCGCACCATGGATAACCAGCCGGGGCAGTTGATCCTGCTTACGGACCTGACGGAAACCCGTCACCTGCAATCGCAACTTGCCCATGCTCAGCGGCTTTCGGCGATGGGTAAGATGGTGGCTTCGCTCGCACACCAGATTCGTACGCCCTTGTCCGCAGCGATTCTTTATGGCGGGCATCTGACTCAGGACGATCTTGATGAGGAGATGCGTCAGCGCTGCGCATCCCGGTTGATGTCACGGCTTACGCATCTGGAGCAGCAGGTGCGGGATATGTTGATTTTTGCACGGGGTGAAACCCGTCTGGCGGAAGAGCTGTCTGCGACAACGCTGGTGTCGGCTCTGGAATCTGCACTGGAGGGGATCAAGCCTGCAGCTGGTTCAAATGTGGTAATGACAAATGACCTGCCTGAAAATTGCCGGCTGTTGTGTAACCGGGATGCTCTGGTTGGAGCCTGTACAAATCTTGTGAATAACAGCCTGGAGGCAGGCGCTACTGCCGTTGCCGTTCAGATGGTATCGGCAGCCGGCGAGCTGGTGATTCTGGTTAAGGATAATGGCCCGGGGTTTGGCAAGGCAGAATCAACCCGTTTGACAGAGGCTTTCTACACTACCAAATCCCATGGCACCGGGCTTGGCCTGGCCGTCGTGCAGGCAGTGTTGAAGGCTCATCAGGGGCAGTTTTCCATTGAATCGCCGGAGCAGGGTGGCGCTGTCGCCACTTTGCGTCTGCCGCTATTGCGTAACAAAGGCTGATCGGAGGTAAACATGGCCAAGGCCCAGATTCTGATTGTTGAAGATGACCGAGACCTGCGCGAAGCGTTGGTAACCACTCTGGAGCTTGCGAAATTTCGCGTGCGCGAAGCTGCGAACGCCCATGATGCGCTGGCGCGTCTGGCTGAAGCTCCGGTTGATATGGTGGTCAGCGATGTCAACATGCCCGGACTTTCCGGCCATGAGCTACTGGGCGAAGTGCAGCGGTTGTACCCGGGATTGCCGATGATGCTGATAACTGCGTACGGGCAGATCAGCCATGCTGTATCTGCCATGCAATCCGGGGCCGTTGATTATCTGGTTAAACCGTTTGAGCCAAAGGTACTTGTTGATGCAGTTACCAAGGTAGTCGGCGGAAGTCGTCAAAAATCTGGCGATGAGCCGGTGGCTGAGGATCCGGCCAGTAAGCGCATATTCCAGTTGGCAGCCAAGGTCGCTGGCAGTGATTCAACGGTGATGATTTCCGGTGAAAGCGGAACAGGCAAAGAGGTTCTGGCGCGTTATATCCACCAGCAATCGCCACGGGCAGATCAGCCTTTTGTCGCAATTAACTGCGCAGCGATTCCTGAGAACATGCTCGAAGCCATTCTGTTCGGCCATGAGAAAGGCGCGTTTACCGGTGCGGTTGCATCTGCGCCGGGGAAGTTTGAACAGGCTAATGGCGGAACCATTTTGCTGGACGAAGTTTCAGAGATGGACCCGGGGCTACAGTCCAAGCTGTTAAGGGTTTTGCAGGAACGGGAGGTTGAGCGGGTAGGTGGACGTAAAACCATCTCGCTGGATGTCCGTGTGATTGCGACAACTAACCGGGACCTTGCAGATTTCGTGCGGGAAGGGCGGTTCCGCGAAGATTTATATTACCGGCTGAGTGTATTCCCCATCCGCTGGCAACCGCTACGAGAGCGCCCGCTGGATATTCTGCCCATGGCGACGTCGTTGTTGAAGAAGCACTGCCGCAAGATGAAGCTCACCGGTATCAGCCTTGCAGCCGATGCCCGCAGCGCGTTAATGCAACACAGCTGGCCTGGCAATGTACGGGAACTGGACAATGCTATCCAGCGATCTCTGGTTCTGCATCAGGGTAATGTGATCCATGCTGAGGATCTGTGTCTTGAAATTGGCACTACCGGGCGTTTTGATGGTCAGGGTATTTCTCCAGTATCTGTGTCAGCTCCTGAGCGTTCAGAACCTTTCAGGGAGGAGTTTGCGCAGCCCACGGAGAGAGCTTCTGGCCTGGTTTCTGACTCCGGTATTTCCGGGGCAGAGTGCACGCCTCCGGTATCGGTTGAAGCCGGGTCGCTCGGTGATGATCTGCGCCAGCAGGAGTTCCGTATAATCATCGAGACACTCAGAAAAGAGCGTGGACGCCGGAATCGGGCCGCAGAGCAACTGGGAATCAGCCCGAGAACTTTGCGATACAAACTGGCTCAAATGCGTGATGCCGGGATTGATCTGGACGTTGAGCTGGCTACGGCCTGAGCAGTTTCGTGTAGTGTCTTTGTTTTAATTTCCACTCATTGTAGTACCCCTTTATTGCGGCACCCTTAATGGGTGCCTTTTTTTTGAGCGCTTTTCTGTCCGGCCCGATATGTATTCTGGTCAATTTAACGTCAGTTGCCGGCAGGCCTCGGTTTTTGGTGTTGTAGGGCACCTGTCCCTGTTGTGTTAACAAGGTTATCCACAGTTGCTGTGGGTAACTGTAATACTCCGGAATTTTGTTTTTCGACTACGGAAATAGAAATATCCTCCGTCAAAACTCCGTCGTCAGTGATTTTTCGCATGTCTTTTTGTCTTTTAACTTCCTGTTAATAAATAAGAAAAAAATCATGGCCTGACCCTTGCTTTGTTTTCATCAATAATGTCAGATCAGCAAGCCTGCCCCTTTTGGGGTTTTGCCAGGAGAAAGTTATGGTTCAGCGTGCCGACATCAACAGCGTTCTGTCCGACATCCGTTCACTGCGTTCGCAAATGAATCAGAACCAGCGTGTTGAGCAGGATCAATCGGTGCGTGGCCGCATTGATGGCCCGCGACAGGTTGACCAGACCCGGGAAACGCCGAGTTTTGGCGAAATGCTTGGTAAAGCAGTGAACAGCGTGAACGAGGTCCAGCAGAATGCCAACGAACTACGGACGGCATATGATATGGGCGATCCCAATGTGGACATTACGCGAGTGATGATAGCCGCCCAGAAGTCTTCTGTGTCTTTCGATGCTTTGACCCAGGTACGTAATCGCGTGGTCAGCGCTTATGAAGACATCATGAATATGCCGATCTGATAACGGAGCACAGACATGGCCAGCGTTCCCGCAGAAACCAACTCGAACATGCCAATCTCTCAGGGCGGCGATGGCTCCGAGGGTAACAGCGACCTGTTTATGGGATTTAATCGCCTCAACCTTTTGCGCCAGATTGGCCTTATGGTTGGCCTCGCTGCGAGCGTTGCGCTAGGGGTTGCGGTTGTGCTCTGGGCTCAGGAGCCGAACTACCAGCCGGTAGTGGGAGACTTGTCGGCATACAACCCTCAGGACGTGACCTCTATCCTGGACAGTAACGGCATCGAATACAAAATGGATACGCGAACTGGCGCTCTGCTGGTGCCTTCCGATCAGGTCTACAATGCGCGGCTCAAGCTGGCTGCCGAAGGCGTAACAGACCAGAAAACCATGGGCTATGAGCTGCTGGACCAGGATCGCGGATTAGGTACATCCCAGTTTATGGAAACCGTCAGTTATCGTCGGGGTCTTGAAGGGGAGCTTGGCCGTACCATCAGCAGCATGCGCGGTGTCCGCAGTGCCAGAATTCATTTGGCCATTCCTGAGCGTTCTGTATTTGTGCGGGATGCCCGTGAGCCGTCAGCTTCGGTATTTCTCGAGGTATTTGCAGGCCGCCGGCCGGAACAGGAGCAGATTGCTGCCATCGTGAATCTGGTTGCCGGCAGCATTCCCATGATGAACAAGGATCATGTCACTGTTGTTGATCAGAACGGCAACTTGCTGACGGGGAAAGAGAGTCGCGGCGATGGCGAGCGCATGCAGGATCAGTATGAGTACACTTCTCGACTGGAAGAGCGTCTGACACGCCGTGTCGCGTCTCTGATTGCTCCAATTGTGGGTGAAGGCCGGTACCGGGCAGAAGTCTCCGCAGATCTGGATTTTTCTTCAGTGGAGCAGGCGGAGGAGTTATTTAATCCCGAACAGCAGGCGGTTCGCAGTGAACGTGACCTGACGGAACAGCGCGTTGCCGGATTTAACGGTGGTATTCCAGGCGCTTTGTCCAACCAGCCACCGGCTAATGCTACTGTGCCGGAACAGGTGAACGGGCAGGCTGGTGACGGGAATGATGAAGCGGCAGCACAGCCTGTCAATGTGCGTAAAGAATCTACCCGCAACTATGAGATGGATCGTACGGTGAGTTACACCCGGCAGGAGCTGGGGCGTGTGAGGCGGGTGACGGTTGCACTTGCAGTTGATGATATGAAAGTGGTCGACCCGGAAACCGGTGTTGTAAGTTATGAGGCATGGCCTGAGCAGGAGTTGCAGCGCCTGAGTATGCTGGTACGCGATGCAGTGGGCTACTCTGCAGCCCGGGGTGACAGCGTAACCGTGATGAATACAGCATTTGCTGCTGAAGAGGTGATGGAGTTTGAAACTCCGGGGTTCTGGGAGCAGCCCTGGTTCTGGGATCTCATGAAGCAGGTATTGGCCGGTCTGGTTATACTTGTCCTTATACTTGGTTTGCTGCGCCCTACACTAAAGAGCCTTTCCGGTGGCGGTCGTCGTGAGCGGGAAGATGATTCCGGCTCTGGTAGTTATGGTGGTTTTGATGATGCTGGTGACAACGATGCTTTGCGTCAGGCCATGGAGCCTCAGGACGACTTGCTGTTGCCAGGCGCGGCAGACAGTTATGATAGGCAGTTGAATGCTCTTAAGGGCCTGATCGCTGAAGACCCTGCGAGGGTTTCACAGGTAATGCGCCAATGGGTGAATGTTGATGACTGAGCAATCCAGAGCGGCGGGGGGTGACTCGCCTCAGAAGCCTCAGCGGAAAATTCCGCGGGTAGAGCAGGCTGCAATCCTGCTGATGTCTCTGGGCGAGGCGGATGCAGCTGAAATACTCAAGCACATGGGGCCGAAAGAAGTTCAGCGTGTGGGTGTCGCCATGGCCCAGATGAAAGACATCAGCAAGGACGAAGTAACCTACGTATTGAACCAGTTTGTGGACGCTGTGGGCGGGCAAACCGGCCTGGGTGTTGGCAATGATGACTATATCCGGGCCATGCTTACCCAGGCGCTGGGTGACGACAAGGCGGCCAGCCTGATTGACCGCATTCTCATTGGCGGTAATACCACCGGGCTGGATACGCTCAAATGGATGGAGCCAAGAGCTGTCGGTGACATTATCCGCTATGAACATCCGCAAATTCAGGCCATTGTAATTTCTTATCTGGATCCTGATCAGGCCGCAGAGATACTGGCAACTCTGGACGAGAAGGTCCGCCTCGATGTCATGATGCGGGTTGCCTCACTGGAAAGTATTCAGCCCCAGGCTCTGCAGGAACTGAACGACATTCTGGAGAAACAGTTCTCCGGTGGTTCAGCCGCTCAGACCAGCCGCATAGGCGGTGTGAAGCGTGCAGCGGATATCATGAACTTTATGGATCGCAGCATTGAAGGCACTCTGCTGGATTCGATCAAGGATATGGATCCTGATCTGGCCACGACTATCGAAGATCTCATGTTTGTATTTGATAACCTCAAGGATATTGATGATCGCGGTATCCAGGCTTTGCTGCGTGAGGTGTCCTCTGAAGTGCTGGTTGTTGCTCTGAAAGGCGCTGATGATGCAGTTCAGGAAAAGATCTTCAAAAATATGTCCAAGCGCGCTGCCGAGTTGCTGCAGGATGATCTGGAGGCGAAGGGACCTGTGAAAGTCAGTGATGTTGAATCCGCTCAGAAAGACATAATTACCATCGCCCGTCGCATGGCTGAGGCGGGAGAAATCACGCTTGGTGGTGCTGGCGAAGAAATGATGTGATGAAAGATTCCTCTAAAGACCTTCCCAGAGACCCCCGGCAACTTCCCAAGGAACAGCTGACAGCCTACGAACGCTGGGAACTTCCGTTGCTGGACGCCAGCGGCAATGAAGTTGCCCGTGAGGAAGAGCGTGAGGTCAAGCCTCTGACGGCAGGCGACCTTGCCGATATCCGCCAGGCGGCGCGGGAAGACGGCCTGAACGAAGGCCGGGAACAGGGGCTGCAGGAAGGCCGCGCGGAAGGTTATGAACTGGGCCACAAGGAAGGGCTGGAAACAGGTCTGGCTGAGGGCCTGGAGCGTGGACACAGCGAAGGCTATGATGAGACGCGGGCAGAAGTATCCGCAAACCTGGATCGCCTTGAACTCTTGTTGAAAGAACTTTTGTTGCCCATCCGTCAGCACCAGGATGAACTTGAAACTTCGCTTCTTAATCTCACCATGGTGCTTGCCAGGGCCGTTGTCTACCGGGAACTGAGCATAGATTCCTCACAGATCCGGCAGGTAGTACGCCGGGCGGTAGAGGCTTTGCCTTCTACGGCAGACAATGTCCGGATTCACGTTCATCCGGATGACTACAGCGCAGTTCGTGAAGTGGCAGAGCGTTTTGAAGCAGCAGCCTCCGTTGTGGAGGATGACAGTATTTTGCCTGGAGGTTGCCGGGTTGAAACCCGTAACAGTCTCGTCGATTTTACCGTTGAAAAGCGCTTTCAGCGCGCTGTGCAGAGCATGCTGGAACAGCAGACAGATGATGACGCAGGCGGTGAGCCCGAAGAGCTGGGAGCCCTGATGGACGATTTGACTGACTTTCAGCGGGATGTTTTGAGTTCACCGGATGAAGCGCCGGATGAAGCACCTGATGAAGAGGCTGTTGAAGAGCCCTCTGTCGAAGACATATCTATCGAAAGCGAGCCCGTCCGGAATAACCCCAACGAAGGCAAGCGTGATG
>Ga0209345_10001715_pt1 | contig 25616 bp, 27 predicted proteins | sample Cruoilmetagenom7_FD_187294 | JGI IMG/M metagenome (GOLD analysis project Ga0209345, IMG submission 187294) | Oil polluted marine microbial communities from Coal Oil Point, Santa Barbara, California, USA - Sample 7 (SPAdes) (version 2) | ecosystem: Environmental > Aquatic > Marine > Oil seeps ...
CAATACTTAAATCTTGGTTTTCATTTATAAACTTCTTTGCATAACGAAGAGCAAGGTGCCCTCTTGAAACTATCATGTTCGCAGTTTTTTTTAGAATACGATTCAGACCTTCTGGTTTACAAACTTAATTTACTAAGCCTATATTTAGAGCCTCTTCAGCAGATATCTCATTTCCAAGAAGCATAATCTGTTTTGCTCGAGTTTCCCCGACAATTCTAGGCAATAACTTTGTAGACGCGTTTGAAAAGAAAAGTCCAACTCCTACTTCTGGCAACATGATTCGTGTATCCGTTGCGGCAATTTTCAAGTCACATATAAGTGTATGCTCAAAACCGCCCCCAATTACCCAGCCGTGATATCCAACAATTATTATTCCCGGATGTGCTAGCATAGCACGAGTGAGGATTTGCCAAGATTCAAGAAATTCAACGGCCTCAGCCAATTTTTCTTTGTTAGTAAGTAAATCATAACCGTATTTCAAATCAGCACCAACAGTAAAATGCTTCCCGTTAGCAGCATAGATAACGCATACATCTCCATTTTCTGCGCTTTGTTTGAAGTAGGCAATTAACATTTTGAGAACCTGTATATCTATAGTATTCCTTTGTTTTGGCTTATTTAGAGTTATCTTTCCAATATCCCCTTGTTTTTCATATAAGACAATATCTTCCATAATCTTTTCCACTTTTCTTCTTTCATTTAGTTAGCAAAATATTACAAATTCTTCAATTAATTTCGGTATAAAAAGTTTTTTATCAGAATTAGTAAACGAAATTAACAACATATTAAGCTAATAAAATTATTTTTACTATTCAAAAATAAAAGATTTCGCATTGAAATATATCTTATGTTAAATAATCTATTAACATGAAAAACTATAATAAATAGCTAATTAGAGGATAATAATGGTATTAGAAAATTTAAAACCTAAAATTGTGTGGGATATTTTTGAAAATATTATTGCAAATACCCCAAGACCTTCTAAACATGAAGAAAAAATCCGTGAAGTGATAAAAGATTTTATATTAGAGGCTGGTAAATCAAATAATACTGATTTTCAGCTTTATCAAGATGGAGTTGGAAATATTTTAATCAAGAAACCTGCAACTTCAGGATTAGAATCAAATCCACCAATACTACTTCAGGCTCACCTTGATATGGTTTGTGAAACTGATAAACCCGAAGGTTTTGATTTCTTTAATAAAGGAATACCACTACACATTCAAGAAAATAATGAATGGGTTGATGCAGATGGAACTACACTAGGTGCTGACGATGGTATTGGAGTTGCATTTGCGATAGCTATTTTAGTTGATACTTCAATTGAATCTCACGGACCCATTGAAGTTTTATTAACGGTAAATGAAGAAGATGGGTTTGATGGAGCAACCTTATTAGATCCTTCAAAACTTAGTATAAAAAGTAAATTAATGATTAATTTGGATGGTGGACCTTTTGGTGAAATTGTAATTGGTTCTGTTTGTGGAAGAAAAGTAAGGTTTTCAAAAAAATTTACTTGGAAAGAATATAAGGAAAGCGATGATTTGGAATTCTATGAACTTTTAGTTCATGGACTGTTAAGTGGACATTCGGGAGAAGATATTAACTTACCTAGGGGTAATGCAAATAAGTTAGTGAGTAGAATTTTATCAAAAATCAATCAAGAAATTAAAATTTATGTCTGTAAATGGCAAGGTGGTTCTAAAATTAATGTTATTCCTTTTAAATCTTTAATAAAATTTGGGATAAAGGTAAAAAATCACGAGAAATTTGAAGAATTGTTAAATAAAGAAATCTCATCAATATATCAATATTATAAGAAATTTGAAAAAAACCTTAAAATTGAAAATAAGAAAGTTTCTCCTGATAATTATCTGTCAAATGAGGATACAAGATTATTGATCTCGACTATTAATATAATCCCTCATGGCGCGCTTAAAAAATCCCATATTTATGAGGGATTTGTAGAAAGTTCAAATAATCTTGCCATCGTTAACACTGAAAACAATAAAGAAATTATTTGGCTTTATCCTCGTAGCTTATTAAGAAGCGAATTGAATTTATTTTGCGTTTCTATGAAACAACTAGGAAAACTTGGAAGTTGGAGAGTTTTTTTAGGACCTATTTTACCGGAATGGTTACCTGATCTAAAATCTAAGTTTTTAGAATACGTTAAAAAGCAATACGATACCTTACTGGGAAAACCCGTAAAAATAAACGTCATTCATGGAGGATTGGAAACTGGAATGATTAATACTAGGATTTCGGGACTTCAAATGGTGGCACTTGGCCCCACAGCGGAGGCTCTGCATTCTCCGAGCGAAAGATTAAAGATTTCTGATGTTGGAAAAATATATGAATTACTCAAAAAAATTGTTTCTAATATCAATGAGTTAAAGACTAATTAAGTAAAAATAGAATACGTATAAAACACCAACCCTTCAAAAACAACTTATAGAAGAATTTGATCTTTAGTTAAAAAAAATTGATTAAGCATCTTCTAACTCAATAACCTTTCTCACTTTTTCTTGAACTTCTATTTTCTTTTCCTCGGGAAGCTTGCACTCTGCAACTTTCCAGAACCTATATTCGTGGTTTAGATACGCAGGACATTCTATTCGCACTTCTTTAGGACAATTTGCAAGGCGCCAACATTGGAAGGCTTTTTGCTCGTAATACTTATGAAATTTTTTTGGTAACTTTTCGTAATCAAATTTAGTTTCTCTAAGATATTTATCCAAATCGTTCGAATTATAAGTATTCCAAAATAGAACTTTTTTGGCTTTATTTTCCTCTTTTTTAAGATAATCTAACATTGCTGCCATCGCTTTTCCCGTATAAGTCGTTTCTAATTTGAAGCCTAACTTTTTCCCCTCTAGCTCGTAAACTAAATCTACCGCTGTTTGTCCCTTAACTGTTTTTACGCCATAATTAGAACCTAAATATTCCTTAATCATATCAAAATCATCTTTATTAACTTGAATATCTGGTATAGATTTATCTCGTTTTCTTAAATATTTAATAGATTTATTTGCGATTTTAATTAAGTTTTTTGGGTTAGCAACAATATCCATAGAAACATTAACAGGATACACTCTAGTTTTTAATCCTGAGAGCTTACAACCCGCTGTGAGCCCTGCTGATGTTCCAATTGATCCTGCCGCTACAAAAATAATATCTGGTTCAGGTATAATCCCTTCATCAATTTGATTCTTTAATTCAAAAATCGCATTAATAAAGCCTATACTTCCTAAAGGCGTCCCAATTCCAAGAAGAGGTGATCCACCAATTGACATTAAAAAATACTTTAGATGAAATAATCTGTAAAATATACTTTTAAGAACTCCAAGCTCAAAATTCTTGTTAAAGTGTAATTTCGCCCCAAAATAATCGTATAGCAGAAGAGAACGTTGAACATGCCATGTTATTGGTTGGAGAGATAAAAATAGTTCACATTTTAAACCGAGTTCTTTCGCTACAATTGCACAAGCTATTCCGTGATTTGTTCCAATACCTCCTAGCGTTATTATTCCTTTCTTCTTTTTCTTTAGGGCTTCCCCAAAAATAAATTCAAACTTTCTGAGTTTGTTGCCACCATATATATTATGATCTTTGTCATCACGCTTAATATATATCTCACCACCTTTTAATTTCAAATGATTCTCTAATTCTGTTAATCTATCAACATTAGAAGGTATTCCCATTAATATTGGGATCCATGGAACTTTTCCCTCTAAATTTGGATATACATCAAATAAGGTTGGCTTTTTATTTTCCATAAGGATTAAAATTTGCAATAATAAAAAAAGGTTACAAATTAGGCTTCTAAATGTGACAAAATTTTCAAAAAATATGAATGTATACTAACTTAACGCTAATTTAAAAGTATATAAGTGAGCCAATCAAATTATTAATCAATTATTTCTTATTTTAAAAAATTTTCAAGGATTTAATAAAGATGGATTTTAGTATTAACGATTACTCATTGTTAGACGAGATTGGACCCGAAAAAATTATCATTCTAAAAAATCCTTCAACGGATTTAAACGCAGTTTTAGTTATAGATAATTCTTCTTACGGAATCCCCGCTGGTGGGGTAAGACTTGCCCCCGACATATCTCTTGACGAGATGATTAGATTATCCCGGGCAATGTCGCTTAAATTCTGTACTTATAGAATGAAAATGGGAGGTGCAAAATCAGGTATATGGGGTGACCCTCTTGATAAGGAAAAAAAGGAAATTTTAATTACAAGTTTTGCAAAATCAATAGAGTCTTTTATTAAAAACGACATCTATTATCCCGGTCCAGATATGGGAACCAACGACGATGATTTATTAAAAATGTTTAGCGTAATGGGTGTACCAAACTTAGCGCCAAAAAAAATTGGGCTTGTAAAACTTGGGGTTCCTGTAGAAGAATTATTTACTGGTTATGGTGTAGTCTATTGTTTAGAAGTAATCTATAATAATTTAGAAAAATTAACTAATAAAAAACTTGATACTTCTAAAAAACCAAAAGTAATATTAGAGGGTTTTGGTAAAGTAGGAACTGCTTTAGCTATGAGTTTGAACGAATTAGGCTTTATTCTAACGGGGGTTTCAACTATTAATGGTGCTATATTTGACGAAGACGGCCTTAATATTGAAGAATTACTAAAATTAGTGTTAGAGTATGGAGACGATTTAGTTAGCCATTATCATAGCAAAAATCTTATTAAAATTCCAAAAGAACGACTATTTGAATTATCGTCAGATTATCACACTGATTTTATCATACCAGGAGCACGTCCAGATGCAATAAATCAAAAAAATGTCGATAAAATCAACGCAGTTGCATTAGTTCCCGCAGCAAATATCCCATACGCGAAAGGTATTACAGATGTATTAAAAGAGAAAGGTATTATTGCATTCCCTGATTTTGTCGCAAATGCTGGAGAGGTTTTAGCAATCTTAGTGAATAAAATTGCTAAAAACGCTGACGAAGTTTTTGAATATATCAAATCTAAAATTACAGAAAAGACATTTGAAGTAATTCAAGGTGCTAATGAAAATAAGGTCACTCCTTATGATTATGCGGTCGCTGACGCTCGTAACGAGCTTAAAAAGAAACTTAGACGAAAAAAAACCCTATTAGAAAAATTAAACAAACGGTACTAAGTTGAAATTGAAAGCTTCCTAAGTTATTAGATTGTTTTTTATTTTCTTATTATTTTTTTTTTGCTAGAATTAAAGGTTGTTATAACGATTTTAAAATGGTATTTTCTTAAAAATTGCAATCAAATTATAGAATTTTACGATATAAATTAAACATTTATATATTTTCTAACCATAAATTAAAGTAATTTAAAATTTAATAAAAATGTAATATTCAATTAGAAAATTAGACAAATTTGTGAAAGAATTATGGTTGAAGATAAAGAATTAAAACGGGGTATTAACTTACCCATAGCGATCTTTATTATTATTGGAATGGTTATCGGGGCAGGGATATGGGTTTCGCCGGCAGCTTATCTGTCAAGAACTGGACCGGGGATATTCATCGCATATTTACTTGCTGTTATTCCCGCTATTTTTGTAGCTTTTCTCATAGCTTACATTGGATCCGCTTTTCCCGTAGCTGGTGGTACGTATGTAATTACTAGTAGACTAGTAGGTGGGTTTGGAGGTTTCATGGCTGTGTGGATGGTGATTTTAGCAGTCGGGGCTACTTTAGCTTTCTTAGCTGCGACATTAGGCGTATTTATAGGACAAGCTTTCGGGATTCCGCCTGAATCGGAATTATTATTTGTATTAATCGTTGGAATTTCTGGTTTAGTTATTTTTTACTTCCTAAATTGGGTAAAAGTAGAAATTTCTGGTTTAATTGAATTAATCCTTACACTTGTCGGAGACGTTTTAGTTATGGTGATATTTATAATAGCGGCGATTCCACATTTTAATCCTTCGAATTTTGAACCTATGTTTCCAATAGGTCTTGAGCCTGTTTTGTTTGCGGCTTTAACCTTCTTTTTCTCTTATACAGGATTTGCTTTAATTCTAGATGTTGCTGGAGAGGTTAAGAATCCAAAAAAGAATATACCTCGTGCGATACTAATTAGTATGGTGGTACTCACAGTTTTATACGTTTTACAAGCGCTAATGGTTGCTGGAATTCATCCATACGATAGTCCAGTTGGGACCGTAACCGAAATTCTCATTCTTGGAGGTATCTTACCTCCCGAAATGATTATAGTTATGATAGTTCTCATTTCCATTGCTATCGCTTCTACTATCCATCCATCTTACATGGCGTATTCTCGAGACATACTTGTAGCAGCAAGAGAGCAAATGTTTCCTAAAGTTTTTACTAAGGTAAATAAAAAACACAAAACACCAAGGCCTGCATTAACACTTTTGCTTGTTGCTGGAATTATCCTCTTTGTAACCGTTATACCATTACTCACACCTTCTTATGGTATCGAGACAGCAAGCGTGCTATTGAGTACCGTTACAGCTACCATTGTCCTCATAATTCAAGTTCCAATAGCTCTAGCAGTATTTATCCTTCCAAAGAAGTTTCCTGAGTGGCACGAAAATGCAGGCTTCAAACCAGCATCTTGGCTTTTAAAGACTATAGGAATATTAGGTTCTGTTACTTCCCTCATATTTGTTCTACTATTGTTTATGGATCCTGATGCAGGGATAATAATTGCTATAATTATTTTTCCATACACTATTGTTGGAGCAATAGTATATTTATTTAGAAGAAAAACTCTCGAAAAGAGAGGAATCGATATTAAGGAAATGATGAAAACGCTTCCAGAATCAGTATCCGTTGAAGAAGGAGTATCTGGCAAGGTGAAAGATTAGCGAAAGAAAAATAGTAATAATATAATAATTTATTTTTTAATTTAAAATATATCCATCTTTTTTTTTCGAAATTATATCGTATTTTTGGAACTTCTCAAAATGTTTTTCAATCATAAGGAGTTCTGCAATAAGCTCAAAATCTTTAAAAGCCGTGTATTTTCGGTAAATAATATTTTTATATTTAAAATCAATTAATTTAATTGGTCTGCTTCTTTCAGGAAAGTAAGATAATATCCTTTCGTCTCGATCTCGCAAGATCGATTCATATTTTTCAATTTCTTCTCTAATTTTACTTCTTCCTTCAATAATCCCTCTATGCCCCGTAACTACAATATTAACGTCTAAATCTTTGATTCTAGCAATTGAGTTTTCAAATTCAATTAAACTCGCATCAATATTACCATAATATGGATATTTCGAAAGATCGATATCGCCTAAAAAAGCTACTTTTGTATTCAGTTCATAGAATGAACAATGTCCCGCAGTATGTCCAGGAGTATAAATAACTTGTAATTTTAACTCGTCTCCAATGTCGATAACTTGATTATCCTCAATTAAATCGTCTATTTTAACATTTTTCATTCGCAATACTTCAATTAACTTTCTAAAGTCATCTTCAATGGGTGTACCTGCGACATTATAATAAGGAATCATCTTTTCGATATCTTCGATAGGTGGTTTATCCTTTAAATGGCAATGAAACTTCGCACCTTTTAATAGATAGCTGCTATTCGTGTGATCCTCATGCCAATGTGAGAAGTTTACGTGATTTATTGGAAATAGTTTCTTCAATTTTCTTAAACGCTTGGATGAAATCCCTGTATCGATAAGATAATCGCCGACTAAAAGAGAATGGGAATATGGATACCGAGCATTCAGTTCGCCTTGGATAAAGTAAATGTCGTTATACTCGTCTGATAAAGGTTGGATGAAATCGTTCATAATATCAAACTTCCTAATTAATGAGCAATTTAAAGCTAGAATTCTATTAAATTTTTGGATTTTACTTCAAAAAATTAACCTGGTAAAATGATTATGAAAAAGGAATATAGTTTTTAAGCAGAATTTTGATATGATTCATTCAATTCTCTTAACCATTCTCTACCTTTTAATTCTATTTGTGAGATAAACTCGTTTGAGCTTAATTTTAAAATATTTTCAAATTCTTCTTCATATTTCTCAAAGAGATCAGAAAAATAATCACAAATCACATTTTCATAGGGTTTAATGCGGATAAAAGGATTCAAAAAGAGTGTAATCGTAAAATGGGTAAAACAAAAGATAGAATGCATTTTTATGTTTGTACCTTTTAATTTAATTCCCGTTAAATTCTCAATACAAATTTGGTCAGAAAAATGTTCCAACGCACAAACAAACATAGGTATAAGCTCGATATCAAAATTATTTCTCTTTTTTATGTCTTTTATATCCTTTTTTATAAAAAAATCTAAAGCACCTTTGAATAATTCAAAAATGGCAACAGTTTTACCATCTTTATCAGAAATCATACATCCAATAAAAGGTGGCACGCTAAAATTAATAGAAGAAGACGCTAATTCCATCCATTTAGCATCCTTGTTAAAAAAATCTGTTAATTCAATAGAAGGGTCTATAGCTGTTTCAGTATTTATTTTTGCCATTTCCTCTTAGATTTAGTTATTATACATTTCTATTAATTAATTTAAGTAAATTTCAAATAGTTGTTATTTAAATCTATAAGCCAATCCCAACCTAACCTTTCTAAAAAGTAAATATCCTCAAACTCATACTTAAACTCTTCAAAAAAATTTGTTAGGTAATTATCTATTACATTTTCAACGATATTAAAGCAAACTATTGGATTTAAAAAGAAGATTATTGTAAATTCATTTTGATAGAAAAGGATATGCATTCTAAAATTTGAATTTTCTATTTCAATATTGGGAATATTTTGAATAATTAATTCTTCCGATAACCTTTTAAAAGCACAAATATGAGCTGGAAAGGTGTCTATATTAACATTTTCCGCGTTCCTATCTTTTTTAATAATATTTTCAAGAGCTCCCTTAACAATTTCAAATGTAACTAAAGTTTTTCCATCTTTATCAGAAATCATACATCCAATAAAGGGTGGGATTTTTTCGTTTGAAAAATCGGAATCTATATCCATATAATAATTTTCCTCACAATAAACAGAACTTTCAGTATTCATTTTTTTTTATTCAACTATTTATTTGTTTTATTGTATCAGAAAAGTAACAATTTATAAATTGATAACAAAAAGTAAAATGTGTGTGCTTTTAACACACAATATCAATTTTTACACACAAAAAATAAAGATTAATAACCTTTGTCTAGAAAATAAGCTAAAAAATTTTAATCTTATTCCAATTGGTTTTAAATAACAAAAATAATACCATAAATCTAAGAAAAGCTCTTAGATAAGACTGAAACATTTTCTATTAACAATAAAAAATAAAGTGATGAAATGAGAGAAGAAGATTTAATGAGATTGTTAGCGGGTATAGGTGGAGCAATTACATTAATTGAAACTATATTAGGTTTTAACGAAAGGAACATGGATACGTCCAAAGTAATATTAATTGTAATTTCAATAATTCTAGCTGTAATTGTTTTGCTCAGTGTTACCAGACCTGATAATCCTGTACCTATGAATTGGCTATTATTTGTAGGATTAGGTATAGTAATAATAATATTTAGTAGCTTAGCTGGAGGAATATTAATCTTAGTTGCTGGATTTATTGGATATACAGAAAGATAAAATAATGATTGGCCGTTAAGGCGTCAATTTTCCTTTTATTAATAACTAATAACTCTTAGCGATATAAACAGTGCATCCTGCGGGTTTTTCACAAATTAAGCAAGTTGCAAATTCATGTTTTTCTTCATCTACTCGTTTACCACGAACCTCTCCTCCAATTTCTTTTTCAACTACTTCGGCACAGTGTTCACCATCTTTATCTAGTGAACAAAATCCACAACAAACTATTTTACCGTTATTTATCGCTTCAATTGCAGCGTCTTTTTCGTAAGCTACTTCAATTTGCGATTCAAAATCAGGATTACTTGAAGCAATGATCTCTAATAAGGGAAAAAAACCACATGGGGCTATTATTTTATCTAAAAATAATGTCGGCTCTCCAAAGACAGAAGATAATAGAAAAAAATAAATACTTTAATACAATATAATTAAAAAAAAAAATAATTAATAATCTAAGAATTGGATAATTCTTAATTAATATTCCTCAGCATACATAACTGAACTAAACAAAGGATTTTCAGCATAGTCTAACTCTAAATCAAAAAGAAAATCAATTTTATCCTCAGATTTTATAGAATTAATAAAGCAGGTCCATGTGTTTCCTCCTGAGTGGGTTAAAGATTTAAACCACCACATCTTTTCATTGTATGCAAAATGAATCTCTACAGAATCAATAGCCGTTCCAGAATCTATTTCTACTTCAAAAGTCATTCTATTAAAAAATAGAAAGTATTCTTTAGTTACGCTTATTAATTCAATTTCAGGTGGATCTGGATAAGGGTTGAGCACACTATCTATAAAGAATTTTACGGTATCTCCAATATTACGTAGTATTAAATGATGGCCATTCGGATTTATTCGTACATATTTATTATCGTGTATAACAGCATTGTATGTACCCTCAAGACAATCATAATGGAAATATTCATCATTAGTACCAAATATCCATAGGATTGAAGGCAAATTTGGTGATTTGAGATAATAAATCGGATCAAGATATAACATCTCATTATTCCAATATGATGGCGGAAGGAGAATAAGGTCATTATAACCCTCTTTATCAGGATGGTTTAAATTCTCTGCAAAATCGCCTAAGGCAGATAAGGAGATCACTCCAGCAATCCTATCCCCACAAATTGAGGAAAGCCACATTGCATTAAATGCACCAAATGATGCTCCTGTTACCATAATCTTTGAGTTATCAATAATTGTAATGCTTTCTAACACTCTTAATCCTTGAATGGCTGCGCATATAGTTAAATATGTATAACTCTCTTCATTGAACACTCCAGTAAAATAAACACCTTCTGGAGGAATTATACCTTCTGATTCCCCGCAACCCGGAGCATCATAACATAAAACCATAAATCCCATTTCTAAATAATGGGCCGCTATTGTCCTTATTGTTGGAATATCTGCTTGTTGATCCCAACCATGCATAGCAAGGCAACCAGGATTACTACTTCCAATATTTTCAGGATACATAAGTAAACCATGTATTCTTATTATAGTATCAGGATCGTTTACCCAATTTGGTGAATCAAAATAGATTTCAGAGTAATCGAACTCAAAATGTTCCCTTGTATCAGGATTTGTATACTCAAAAGAACCAGTATCTCCATATGCGATATTTACGTCTACAGCCTCCACTCTCGACATCTCACCTTCCCAATAATCTAGGATATCAAAATCATCAGCAGTGTTAATCGAATTAGGATTATCCATCTCTAAATTTGAATCGGTACTTATATTCAAAGTATTGGTAAACATTAAAGAATTTGTTGTAATTAAAGAACCACTAAAGAAAATCAATAGAATAACTAATTTTTTGTTTAAATTTTTCATTTTTTACACCAAAATCATAAATAATTAAAATTATTTATAAGAATATTATTTGTTAAAACCTTATTTAAACCTATTCTTTTTGAAATTTTTGGTGATTTAGTGAGTTAAATTAACATTGATAATATAACTCTATTTTTAAAAATAATTAAATAAAATTCCTTTTTCTATCAAATTGGTGCGTTATATTCACTAAAAACTTTTTTAAACTAATTAATACTAATTCTCATGTTATTTGGAATTATTTCAAGAAATTTCCTGAAATTTAGGATTGTAAAGAGATTGTAATTAGAATCAACGATACAGATTTAATGAAAGTTGTTTATTCTAAAAATAATTTTAATTTATTTATAACTAATAAAATTAATTAATATAAATCTAATAACTTTTAGCAATGTAAACAGTACAAGTTGCTGGGTTGCCACAAATTAAACAGGTCGCAAACTCATGTTTCTCCTCATCAACTCGCTTACCACGAACAAATCCTCCAATGTCTTTTTCAACTACTTCGGCACAGTGTTCACCATCTTTATCTATTGAACAAAATCCACAACAAACTATTTTACCGTTATTTATCGCTTCAATTGCAGCGTCTTTTTCGTTAGCTAATTCAATTTGTGATTCAAAATCAACTAACTTTTTCTCTTTTATTTCTTGTGTGTAATTGACAGCAATATCATCTATGAAGCTTTCTAATTCTTTTTCCTTAACAAAGAATTTTTGACCATTGTGTCTTTTAACGATAACAACTTGGTTTTTTTCGACATCTTTCGGACCTACTTCGATTCGAATAGGAACTCCCTTTAATTCCCAGTAATAAAATTTATTTCCCATTGATTTGTCTGATTCATCAACTTTTACAATATATCTTTCCTTGAGTAAATTGAATATTTCATTAGCTTTTTCTAACACTATCTGTTCCTTATTTTTGAATAAAATTGGAACAATAACTATTTGGATAGGCGCCATATCAAATGGTAAAATTAACCCTTTATCGTCTCCTAAATAAGAGATCATAGCTCCATAAATTCGGCTGATTGCAGGCCCATAACAGGTTATATACCCAAATTTCTCTTCTCCATTTGTATCTACAAATTTTACATTGAATGGAACTGAAAAATTTTTTCCTAATAAATGTGTTGAGGGCAATTGAAGTACTTTACCAGAACCCATAAGTGCATCAGCAGCGTATGTGTGAATGGCACCTGGGAACTTGTCCCACTCTGGTCTCTGAAAAAAGATAATTGGGATGCCAAATTCGTCTTGAATCATTTTGTAAGTTACTTCCATATCTTCTTTCACTTGTTCTTCTGCCCCCTCCATTGTGGAAAAAACATCGTGAGCTTCGATCCAGTGAAATTCTCTCCCTCTGAAAAAAGGTCTCGTCATTTTGCCTTCGTAACGCCAGACTTGACATGATAGATACCTTTTAAAAGGCAAATCTTTATAACTTCGAATCCACAAAGAGTACATCTTGTATAACGCAGTTTCACTTGTAGGTCGTAGGGCAAGCTTTTCATTTAACTTACCGGAGCTTCCTGCTTCGGTTACCCAAAAAACTTCTGGCGCAAAACCTTCAACGTGTTCAGATTCTAATAAGAAATTACTTTCTGGAATTAATGAGGGCATTATCAGTGGTAAGTGACCATTTCGCTCTAAAATTTCCTCGTATTTAGCGTACATCTTTTTTATTGTGATAGTTGCCCATTCTCGATAAACGACGAAACCTTTGATGTTATATCTAATATCCGCTAACTCTGCTTTATTTATTAACTCTGTATACCACGCAGAAAAGTTTTCTTCTTTTGACACTGTTATACCCGTTAAAGGAGCTTCATTTTTCTTTTTAGCCATAATATATCATTAAAACAAATGCATTAAAAGTTAAATATTTTTTGAGCTCTCATAAGTATGATAAAAAAGTTCGTGGTATTTTTCAAAAATATAAAAAATATATAAGTAATATTTAACTCATTTTTTACTCAAAGAATAAAATTAAGGTGAAAAAAATGGGAAAGAGAAGTGGAATACTTTTAGGACTCATTGCCATAATGATTAGTGCTGGTGTAGGGGGATATGTTTTATATGACAATTTTATTGTAATTCCTCCAACATTACCTGATGAAATCAGTGGTACGAATATTATGTTGGTAATAGCTATGTTCCAGCCAGCTCCACATGGGGTTTCTTATCAGAGGTTACTATTTATTTCAATGTGAGTTCAGGACAAGCAGTTCATTTCTTATTTGTTGGTATCGTTAGATTTGACGATAGCTCGACTCCAAACAGTTGGGTTGAAATTAAATTTCGGCTAGATGGGGTTACTTTGGACTATCCAAAAATCAACGTAGATAGATTCTTCAGAACTGATCCTGAAGGCCAAACAATAAGTGTATCTCTGCAGCACTACAACAATACTCTGACTCCAGGAAATCATATTATTGAACTTATATACCATGGGAATAGTATATATGATTCAGTCAGAATGTATTCTTTATTTGTTCAAACTTTTAATTATTTTTTTTTTTAAAAATCAATAATCAGGATTTAAATTAGCGTTAGTAATGATCGAACCAGTTAATGAATCTTGCTCCAGTGTAAGATCGGTAATCTCTAGAAGTAAGATTATAGCTTCATAACCTTTTGAAATGAGATATTCTTTTAACTCTCTTCCAATTTTTTTCAATAACTCCTCATCTGTAGAATAAACAGAATAATAAATAATTGCATTTGGATTATTGATAAACTCCGCTCTGTTTAGAATTTCTTCATTATTATGAATCGCTACCTCGTCCGCACCAGCAATTCTGGCGATCTTCTTAAGTTCTTCTTCTAGGGTGCCGAAAGTAAAGAATTGCCTGCTTCTAGCTTCTACTTTTTCTATTAGAACGCGTTCTAAATCTTCACGTGTTTTCTTGTCGTAAAAAACTGTTAACTCGTTAGAACTGATTTCTTTATATTTACCTGATATTAAATTTTCTTTCTCGTTAATGAAGTCAATAATAGCATCGTAGTATTGATCATCTAATTTTTGAAACTCCTCAACACATCTTATATAATGAGTCAGTTTGTCTAGTAAATCGTAATAGAATTTTAATCGAGATTTAATCCTGAGCTTATCGCTAATTTGTTTAATTTCTGGATAATATTTCTTTAGGATGAGATTAATGTTTTTGTTACTAAGAGCGCATAATTTTGCGACCTTTTCCGAATATTTAATGGATTTATAGCCGAATAATTCTAAGATGTCTTGTTCCAATTTAGTGAGATCGTCAAAAACTTCTGATATCTTATTGTTATACTTTTTCTCAATATAAGACATTCCTATAATTATGATAGATTTATCTAATATAACATTATTTCTTGAAGAATTTGATAAGAAAAATAGAAAGTTAATAAAAAATAATAAATAAAAAAAAGGGTTAAAATTAACCTGCTTGCCCCGATTTACGAAGTCTCTTTATACCAGCTTCAGTTTTATCTGTTTGGAGCGGCTTCGCAAAGTGACTTCTGTAACCTTAGCCACAGATGAGACTTCTGCCTGTGTCTTCCGGCAGTTACTTGATTTTGCCGCCATGTAAATAACACTTGCCGCTAAGCCTTTTGGGTCTTTTCCTGTGCGCATTAATCCGTTTTTCGAAGCTTGTGAGAGCATGTTGATTGCTTTCTTTTGGACTTCCATAGGCAATCCTAAATCGTTTCCGAATCGAAAAACGAGCTGTTCTGCCGTAATAGGCTTATAGCGTAAGTTCAGTTCTGGTAAAACTTCTTTCACAATCATGCCTAAGCTTCTGTGGACGGTTCTACGGGGGGTCATTGAAGCGTCGCACACTTCTTCCAACAATCGTGGAAATTCGTGCACTCTGATCGCGGCGTATAATGAGGCAGCAATGAAACCATCAATTGACCTTCCCATCGTTAACTTCTTTCTAGCTACAAGGCTATAAATCTTCCAAGCTGTTTCTTTAATGTACTCAGGGATATTCATCTTAGAGGTGAGCATCTTCAACTTAGGTTTAGCTTCCCAAAAGTTTCTTTCTATGCTAGAAATTAGAGAATTCTGAATTTTTGAAAGTCTAGAGAATAAAGTTTTTCCTTTTGCGTTAATTAAACGTCCTTTTGAATCGATTTTGGAATTTGGGAGCATAGTCCTTGGACCAAATTCTCTCCATCGTGGTTCAGTACGTCTACGCTTGTTTACTTCTTCGACGGTATAAGCTCTCCTTTCGTTTCCTACCAAATTTCTACTCTGAATCATTCCACAGTTTAAACAAACAACATCGCCATCTTTCGATTCAATACAAGGATTCTCGCAGCATTCATCTGCGACACTTTTCTCATCGGAACTAATCTTTGTAGTTCGTAGGCGGTCTTTATATGACATTTTTATTCACTTCTTATTGGTTCTAATGTATTTTATGCAACATTTTTTAATGATTATTCAATAATAATATCGAAAATTATCGTAAATAATATTGATGTTTTTGAATTATAAGTTTTTTTAACAAATTTGTTACTTATAATCTTATCATTATATTGCTAATGTAATAATAAGTTACATCACTATTTAAAAATGTTTTTGTATAGAATTGTTATATGTGACAGAACATGAAAAAGTGTGAAATTTGCGGGTATATAATGGGAAAAGCACAAATTTATTTTTTATAATTTGATATTTAAAAAATGTTTTTCTTTACTTTCATTTGGGAATTCTTATAAGAAATTATCATGAATATGATTGTTATAGAATTATATCGTCAAATTGTATAGTAAATTATTGAATTGTCGTTCAAATTTAATCTTCAATATTCTTAAATTTAAGTAAATAACTTGCGATCTCAAGGAAAGTTTTCTCAATATTGTAGCCAGTTAACGCAGAGATTTCAATGTAATCAAGGTCTAACGCGAATGCGAGTTTAACTGCATCATTCTCGCTTACAATTCTTTCTTTCACTAAATCGTTCTTATTACCAATAAGATAACCTTTAATCTTTTGATCATTTTTAAAATAATTTTTTATATCTTGATGCCATTTGGGAACATTTGCAAAAGATATTGGGTTGGTTAAATCAAATAGTAAAAGAATCATGCTCATTCCTTCATAAAACTTCTTCCTTATGATCTCAAACTTCGTTTGTCCTCCAATATCCCATAATACTAATTCAACAGAGTTTTTATCAATATTAAAGATTTTTTGTGTAATATTTAGACCCATTGTGGGGATGTATGCTCTTAGGAATACATTATCAGTGAATCTAAGAATAGTAGATGTCTTTCCAACGCTGGGGTCCCCTAGTACTACTATTTTAAATTTCCTTTTTTCTAACTGTTTAATCTCAGGTGTTGTTTCGGATAGTTTTTCCGGTTTAGAATTATATTCACTTTTTGAACTTAAATAGTCAGTTAAATCGCATAGTGTACGCTGTAACTTAACAATTTCATCGTGGATTAAATCTTCTTTCAATTCATTATTCTCTAAGTCGATAATTGCATTAACAGCTTTACTAACGTATGAATCAATATAACTCATATATCTATAATAAATATGATCATCTTTTTCATCGAATAAAAAGGTTATAGCCGACTTTGAAAAGCCCCCTATTTTAGTATCATCTTCCCTTTTAAAATATTTAATCAATACTTTTAACTTTAAAGGCGAAATAGGAAAAATCAAGAGAACTTCAGGGATGAAAGTTGAATCTCCTGATATAATTGAATAACATTCGTTACCGATAAATTTTCGGATTCCTTCTGGAAGATCGTGCGGATACCAAAAGTTAATCTTTGGCTTATCTTGGTTCAAATCAAGATAAATAATTGCGTGCGCTAATTCCATATTAATCCTTTTTTAAGTCGACATTTCTTATATAAAGTTATCAATTCTCTGATTTAAATCATGTGTTTGTGAATTCATCACATCTGATAATTATGATATCTTGACTAAAATTATTAACTAAGAAGAATTGGAAGGATTTTTGGTCCATTAGGTAAAATCAGTATCTTTGCTTTAGATCCATGCTTAATTATAGAATTTTTTATTGCTTCTTCTACAGTTTTTGCATATTTTAAACCAATGTTTCCGATCTCATCTTCTTTCATTTTAGAAACGATATATATCTCTGCTATCATCATTATTCGGGTTAAAACTTGAATTTCCCATTGGTCAGGTACTACAATTTCTTTGTTTAGGACTTTTTTGTAAATTTTTTCTGGTGGCATATCAGAAAAAAGTAACTCTCTAAACTCATCTTGCCCACCACCAATTCCCTCAGCACATTCATTGACTGAAATTATCGTTCCGTTTTTTTTAACTGCCATTTCGCCAATTGCCATGCTTTTTACAGCTTGATATAAGTTGAGGTCTAGGGGATATCCACCATTACCACACACAACGATGTCAAATGGTTCTCGAATTTCTTTGAATATATGCCTAAGTTGATAATCAACAAGCTTTTTGTGGACTCCTTCTAATTCACCTGAGGCTACTTGTGTGATCTCGTGATTTTCATTGATGGATACATTTACAACGAAATCTACACCTACTAGTTTAGCAATCTCAGTTGAGTTTTCAGCCATTGGATTATTTTTATAAATTCCAAAACGAGCATTAGGGGAAGCTATATTTTCCGCCGAATGGTTTGCTAAAATAGTTTCAGCACCTGCTATTCCAGGAACAATAGATTTTCTTCCCCCTGAAAAACCGAAGAAAAAGTGAGGTTCGACGTAACCCGTTAAAATTTTCAAATCGCTTTCGTAATAGTGTTTATTGATATAAATGGGAATATTGTTGATAGAATTTCCTAAGAATGTGAGAGAATTTTTATCTCTTGCGATGTGATCAACGATTTTCACGCTGCTTGTTAGATATTCCCCTAAAATTCTTTCTAATTCGTCTTTTCGAGATGTACGATGTAATCCAGTCGCAATTAAAACTAAAATCTTTTCCTCTGGAAGCCCATAATCGCTCAATTCTTTTAAAAGCCCCTTTAGAAGGAGGTGAGATGGAACGGGGCGTGTAGCGTCTGAAACTACAATGCAAACAGATTTTATTTCTTTCTTACTGTTTACAATTTTTTTTAAAGAAGGAGTTCCTATTGGATTTTTGATGGCATTTCTAATATCATTAATTGGGTCTTCAATAACATCTTGTTTCGACGGGCGAAATATTGTCGTGTTCCAACTAGGATCGAGTGAGACTTCAATTCCACTTTTACCGTAATCAAATTTCATTAATATCGCGTAAAACTAGATGATTTATATAGGTAATAAAAATTTTATAGTCTTTTAACTTTAATCAATAAATCCTATAAAGTGTTAAATACCTCGCCCATATAACCCCAAGTTTTTAGAATTTGTTCAGCCTCGTTAATTATATTGTCGATAAATTCTTTTAATGGTAATATTTTATCCACATGCCCTATCGCCATACTGGCTATAGGTGAATCTTTTAATTCAAGATGGAATATTTTTTTGTAATATTTCTCGTCAAATATGTCTTGATTTAATACTTGAGCCTTCCATCTTTTTGAAGCTGGACTCTCTTCTGTGGCTATAATTGAACTTCCTAAACATACAGCGTCTGCGCCCATAGCTAACGTACCAAGAAATCCCCTTGCATCTCCAATTCCTCCCGCAGCAATAATTGGAATACTTAACAACTTACGCGCCATTGTAATATTTACTAAGGTTGTGTTTTGGTTAGGGTTTTTAAATCCTGTTCCCTCAAGACCTACAATTGTAACGGCATCCGCCCCTCTTTTTTGAGCCGCCATTGCGTGCTTCATAGTCGTACATTTATGGAACCAATAACAACCAGCATCCTTAATTCTTTTTCCTAAATATGGTGTTTGGTAAGCAGAAGTCGTGAATATCTTAACTCCTTTCTCAATTGATATATCCAAAATATCTATATAAGATTCTTCAGTTTTCCCTCGTCCCTTTTTTGCAAGATAAGGTGGCGTAATTGTAAAATTTACTCCAAAAGGTTTTTTGGTAAATTTAGACATTTTTTCAAGTTCTTTTTGAAAATCCTCGATTGTAGGATAATTTATTGCCGTAATTATTCCTAAACCGCCTGCATTGGAAAATGCGGCTGTAAATTCAGCACAACCTATCGCTGCAAAGGCACCCATTATTATCGGGTACCTTACTTCCGCCATTTGGGTAATTTTAGTTTTCCAAATCATAATTTTTTTGTTTTTTAATATTATGATATTGTGTATAAAATACAAATTTTTATTTTTTTTCCTTTTCTATGTTTAATATAGTAATAAATTTCTAAAAATGATTTTATAAATAATAAAAACACCATATTTAATATGAAAGTGGGATAAAAGATTAACTGAAACTTGTGGTATTCGTGCCTAAAATATTAAAAGATTTGTGGATCCTTACCGAAACTGGAGTGGTTTTATTCTCAAGAGTTTTTGATCAAACAATTAATCCCCAACTTTTTGGTGGTTTGATGAGCGCTTTAAACACTTTTGCTGAAAAACTTACTGACGGAGGGATATCTAACTTCGAAATGTCGAATCTTCGTTTTGTAATTGTAAAACGAAGAAGGTTTCTATTTATTGGAAGTTCTTTAAACAAAACAAAAGAGAAAAAAGTGATTGATGAATTAAAGCAAATATCTGATGTGTTTTTTGAAGTTTATAGCGACATATTAATAAGTTGGGATAACGATGTGAATAGTTTTTCTGATTTTGGCGATCATATTGATAAATCTTTAGAAAAACAACCTATCAAAAACCTAAAAGACGCTTTTTGGTAATAGTTGTTTGTTATTTAAAATAACCGTAAAAAATTTAAGAACGAAATGATATTAAAAACATGAGCAAAATAAAATAGGTTAGATATTCATCAAATGAACGAAAGTAATAATAAACTTAATAAAGTGCCAGATCAACCCCTCGTAATAAGAGATTATGAAGATATTCTTAACAATAATAAATTAAATTTATTTCCTATAAGCAATCATAATGCTCACCTTAAAAGCTTGACAAAACCTCAATTTTTAGGTTCTTATCACATTAAAGAAGCAATAAATTCGAGATATAAATCAATTAATACATTGTTAAAAGGGGATATAGATATGAAATACGCAAAAGCCTTAAGAAGTACGATTTTTAATCCCGTAACTATAGCTCTGATTATTATAGCATTTGTATTTAATGTTATGTGGTTTTTTTTTGTCTAACTATGAAAATGAATAAATTTGGACTTAATAAATTTTTTCCAATTAATGAAACTCAATTAGAAAATACTAATATTCCGAATAAATTTTAAAGAAATAACTTGTTTTATTACTTAAACTTTTTAATTCACTCTTTAAATTTCGAGAGGTAAATCCCTTGACGGTATATGATATTATAATTATTGGGGGCGGTGTAATTGGTTGTAGCATCGCACGAACTTTATCAAAGTACGATCTTAAGGTTGCTTTATTAGAGAGAGAGGCAGATATAGCTTCAGGCACTACTAAAGCTAATTCTGGAGTCGTACACGCGGGTTATGCTTCACCAAGAGAATATGTTAAGCGAGATATGTGTATAAAAGGGAATAAATTATTTAGTCAAGCTGCAGAAGAGCTTAATTTTCCTTTTCAAAGAATTGGTTCTTTTGTTGTCGCTTTGGAAGATAATCAGATAAAAAAACTTGAAGAACAAAGAAAATTAGGTACTCAAGACGGAGTTCCAGGCTTAGAATTAATTTTAGATAAAGAAAAGATTAAGTACATGGAACCTAATCTTACAGATGAAGTAGTTGGCGTATTACACGCCCCAACGGCAGGAATCGTAAGTCCATATGAGATGACTTACGCACTAGCTGAAAACGCAGCCATGAACGGCGTTAAATTCTTCCGGAACCAAAAAGTAAGACGAATTAAACATCAAAATTATGTATTTGTGATTAAAACTAAAACAAGTGAATTCAAATCAAACAACGTTATTAATGCCGCTGGACTATATGGGTTAAAGATTTCAAAAATGGTAGGATTAGACTATTTCAAACTAATGCCTAGAAAAGGAGAATATATCCTTTTTGATAGAAATGCGATGCACTTAAATAAAATTTTATTTCCCACGCCCACTAAAGTATCTAAGGGAATTTTAGTGTGCCCAACTGTTAGTGGAAATACTTTTGTTGGCCCTACTGCTCTTAATATAACTGATAAAAAAGATACTTCGACTACTGTAGCCGGTTTAAAGGAAATTTTAGAAGGGGGAAGTAAATTAGTTCCTAATTTGCCAGTAAGAGCCTCTATTAGAAATTTTGCTGGTTTAAGGGCGATACCAGGTTCCTATGATTTCATAATTGATAGTACAGATGTATATGGTTTTATCAACGTAGTTGGCATCTTATCTCCTGGTTTAACATCATGTTATGCTATTGCTGAAAGAGTTGTAGAATTTCTGGAATTATTAGGAGCAAATACTAAGATTAAAGAAGATTATAATCCTATACGCCCAAAACCAGATAGGTTTAAAGATTTCACTAGGGAAGAATTAGACCGAAAAATAAAAGAGGATCCTGCGTGGGGAAGAATTATTTGTCGGTGTGAAACTATTCCAGAAAAAGAAATTCTTAATGCTATACACTCACCTGTAGGTGCGACCACCGTGGACGGCGTTAAGTTCAGATGTAGACCTGGTATGGGTCGTTGCCAAGGCGGATTCTGTCGCCCTCGTGTTATTGAGATTCTATCTAGAGAATTAAATATTCCCTATATGGATGTAACGAAAAGGGGAGAAGATACAAACTTTCTTATAACTAAAACGAAAGAAATTGCGCTACGTCGTTTAAAAGGGGGTGTAGGCGAATGAAGAAATATAAAGCGGATGTCGTAGTTATAGGCGCTGGAGCGGGTGGGCTTGCAGCAGCTATAGAAGTAAAAGAAGCGAAATTAAGCGTTTTAATTATCGAGAGAGACAAAGAGTTAGGAGGGATAACCTTACAATGTATTCATAATGGATTTGGTTTGAAAGAATTTGAAGAAGAATTGACAGGTCCAGAGTACGCTCAAAGATTTATAAATGTCGTAATTGAAAAAAAAATCCCTTACATACTAGATACAATGGTAATTGAAATTACTAAAGATAAAAAATTATATGCGGTGAACAAGAAGGAAGGGTTAATTGAAGTTGAAGCAAAAGCAATTATTTTAGCGATGGGTTGCAGGGAAAAAACGAGAGGGGCGATTAATATTCCAGGGTTTCGACCTACTGGTATTTATACAGCAGGACAAGCACAAAGGTTTGTTAATATCGAAGGGTACTTACCCGGAAATACTTACGTAATTTTGGGAAGCGGAGATATTGGAATGATAATGGCCCGAAGATTAACTTGGGAAGGTTGTACAGTTAAGGCAGTGGTGGAAATTCAACCTTATGTAAGTGGCTTACTTCGAAATCAAGTTCAGTGCTTAGAAGATTACGGGATTCCCCTCATAACGAGCTATACAGTAACTCGAATCCACGGAAGAGATCATATAAAAGGAGTTACCATTTCAAAAGTGAGTAGGAACTTTGATAGAATAATAGGTTCAGATAAATTCATTGAATGTGACACTTTATTATTATCTGTTGGGTTAATTCCTGAAAATGAGTTAACTCTGCAAGCGGGAGCTGAATTATCAAAAAACGGAGGCCCTATAGTTGATGAAAATTTAGAAACTACCATCGAAGGTATATTCGCTTGTGGAAATGTATTACAAGTTCACGATTTAGTGGATTTGGTAACTGCTGAGGCAAAGCGAGCTGGAAAAAACGCAATAGAATATATCAACTCAAGGTATAGTAAAGAAATAAAGAAGAAGGAAATAATCAAGTGTATCCCTGGCGAAAATGTAAATTACATTAAACCAGATATTATCAACAAACAAAATTTATCAGAAGAAATAATTTTTACATTCAGAGTTAGATACCCCGACAGAAGAGTTCTTATTCAATTTAAAGACCAAAATAATAGCATAATCTATAAAAAAAAGAAAATTTACGTCATCCCAAGTGAAATGCTTGAATTGGAAATAAACTTAGAAAAGTCCGACATAAAACCGGATTGCAAATCAATAACAATTGAAGTGATTCCTCGACCAGAGGTATTAATTGAGGAGGATTAAAAATTATAGGTGAGTTAAATAATGAGTGAAAGTAGTGTAAGCGTTGTAAAAGTAATTAGATGTATCGTATGTCCCACCGGTTGCCAAATAAAAGCGATTAAAAAGGGTTCCGAAATATCATTTGAAGGGTACACTTGTAAGAGAGGATTAGAATACGCCCAGCAAGAATATTACGCCCCTAAAAGAATCCTTACAACGACAATTAGAGTGGAGAATGGATTCTTATCTTTAATCCCGGTAAGAAGTAATGTACCAATTCTAAAAGATAAGTTAAGAGACGCATTAAACGAGATCGCTCAAGCTGAAGTAAAAGCGCCAATTAAAATGGGGGATGTTCTCATAGAAAATATACTTGAATTAGATGTTAATATTATTGCTAGCAGAGATTTAGCTAAAATATAACAATTATAAGCTCCTTTTTATATTATAGTGTGAAATCAGCTTTGGGGGTATTACAATGGTCGAGTTAGATCAAATTTATAAGGTTCACGATAATTTGTATATAGGTGCTTATTGGCCAAGATTAAATTTCGAAAAGTTTAAAGAAATTGGGATTACGGCCATAGTAAACTTAATGGAAGAAAATTTTTACGATCCAACACGCTTAGGATTTGCCTACCTTTACAGAGGTTTTCCCGACGATTGGTACCCACCACACAGTTATTTAAAAGAGATATTATCCTTTATCGATCAACACATAAAAGATGGAAAGGTTTTAGTACATTGTGCTATGGGTATATCTCGAAGTGGAGGAATTATTATAGCGTGGATTTTAAAGGAAAACCCCACATGGGGTTGGAATGATGCCATGGACTATATAAATAAATCAAGGTTAATTTTTCCTGCCGTTGAAATAAGAGAGTCAGTACTCGATTATTTTGAATCATTAGAAGGAGAAAGAAGAGTATTTTGATAATAAATGTTGATAAGTAATTGAAATCTTAATTTTCTACCTTGAGTTGAAAAAATAAATTAATTTTTTATTATCATTCTTAGATCAATAAATTAATAATTATTATATAATTTTCAATTAATGAGGATTGAATATTGCCTTCGCACGATCATATAAGAAACGAAAGAATACAAATTTATTTTGATTGTATATGTGGTACCATCTGCTCAATATCAGCTCTTATCGGCATATTCTTTTTTACCTTTACTGGTGGTGAAATTAAAGATTTTACATTTTTCGTAATAGGAACTACTTTTTGGTTTGGTTATTTATTTCTATCCTTATTTTTAATCGGTGTAGGAATTTATACTTATTACACAGCAAAGAATTTTTCACCAGATGACCCAGTAAGAAAGAAATTGAAAGCTCCTATAATAAGCTAATTTTTAACTTGTTTTCTTTAATCAACTATTTTTTTTAAGACAAGAGATCTTTTTACAAAAATATTTAATATCGACCTAAGATCATTTAATAAAAAAAGTTTTTTAAAAAATCAAGAACGAGGAGATGTTTAATTGTCCGAATTTGAAGAAAAGATATTAAATCTACTAGTAAAAATAGATGAAAAACTTGATAAAATTTTAGAAACTAAAAGCTCTGGAGGATTAGGAGCGAAAGCAGTAGCCTCAGGTGGGGAAGGATATGTTAAGCCTTCGGTTGTAGTTGAGAAGCAGGAGGAAGAAGAAAAGGCTATAGAGAAGCCACCCGTTGAAGGGAGAAGGGTTTGTCCAGCTTGTGGAGGAACCACATTTAACACTGAAGAAGATAAGTCTCAAGTACTATTCCAACAAGGCGGAATGAAGATTTTTGCAAAAAAATATATCTGTAAGAGCTGCGGGACCGAAGTTTAAATCTAATAAATAATTTTTTTTACATATTCTTTTTTTATTTATTTGAATCTATGAAATCTATTTTACTTCTTAAAGAAGTTAAATATCTTTTCTTTTGGTTATCTTTTTAATTCTAACACAACTAAATGATAATAGTTCATAACAACTCATATACCACATCAAGGTGAAATAAAATCCCTCCAATAAGAGTAAAAAATTTGCTCAGATATATTCGAAATTTCACCTTGAACAAATTCACT
>Ga0209345_10001716_pt1 | contig 25611 bp, 26 predicted proteins | sample Cruoilmetagenom7_FD_187294 | JGI IMG/M metagenome (GOLD analysis project Ga0209345, IMG submission 187294) | Oil polluted marine microbial communities from Coal Oil Point, Santa Barbara, California, USA - Sample 7 (SPAdes) (version 2) | ecosystem: Environmental > Aquatic > Marine > Oil seeps ...
AAATAGCTATATCAGCAACTTCCTCTTTTGTATGTTCTAAAACTGGTTTGGGAAGGTTTAAAGAGTCATCAAAATCAAGCCATTGAAATATCTCATTAAGCTCCCCAACTTCACCTGTTAGTGCCATCACTAGGTTTTTAGGATTATGGTGCGAGTTCCAATTTCTATCATCACTAAATTTTTGTATTCTTTGTTTTATTTTTTCTATGTTCATTTTTTCTCCAATAACTTTTGAAACTCTTTTTTGTTTTTTTTCTTATTAAATTTAATCTATTATTTCCCAATGACCAGCTTTTAGGCTTCCTATTCTTTTAATTTTATTTTCAAGCTTTAATTTAGTTATATCTCTTTTAATTGTTTTATCTGTTACATTTAATTTATTTGCTAATTGTAATATGGTAATATTTTTATCTTTCTTGATAAGTTTTATTATCTCATTAAGTCGTTTTAATGGGACATTTTTAGGGACATTTTTAGGGACATTGTTTTTTTGTGTATTTTTCAATGTTTTTAAAATTACTTCTAACATAAACTCTACAAATGGTGTACTTTCCCCAACGCTTCCAGCATCTTCTAAAGCTTGATAATATCTCTCTTGGTTAGCTCTTATAACACTTTCAATAGGTATAGCACCAAATAACTTTTTGTATTCATTTAGAATCACACTTTGCCAGAGCCGTCCAACTCTACCATTACCATCACTAAAAGGATGGATAAACTCAAATTCATAATGAAATACACAACTCACTACAAGTAAGTGGTCATCTGTAGTTTTAAGCCAAGAGAACAGTTCCTCCATAAGTTGTGGTACCATATTTGCAGGAGGTGCAACATGAGTCACACCATTAGCTCCACCAACCCCTACATTGTTATTTCTATAGTTCCCTGCATTGTTTAGAAGTTTATCCATCAAAAATTTGTGAGATTTTAGTAAGTCTTTTTCATTTTTATAATCATATTTTTCTAAGTAATCATAAACTTCTATAGCTCCCTTGACCTCTTCTATCTCTCTTAGTGTTCCTAAAACAGTTGTACCGTTTATTACATTAGTAACTTTTTCTTCACTAAAGCTATTACCTTCTATCTGTAAAGTACCAGTGATAGATTTAACTCTATTTTTCTTACGAAGTTTTGGAGTATTTAGCTCTTTTTTAATATGATTCAATTCACTAAGTAGCTCCACAATGTCACTAACAGTTGTTAAAATATTGTTTGTAATTGTATAGGGTGGTTTATAATTATTCATTATAATTTATCTCTTTTTATTTCTAAACTTCTATTAAATATTTCAGGTATATTTATTTTTGCCTTAATAGAGTTTAAAAAAGTTTTCTTTTTCATTTCTCCTTTTAATATATTAGCTAACTTAAATTTATCCAAAACTTTTCCTTACATTATTTTATTTTTTCTAAAAACTCTTTAGTAGTTAAAAGTTCTATCTCATCACTAACAAACTCTTTATCATTTGAGATAATTAAATCGCAATCTTCTTTTTTAGCTAAGATATATTGAATAGTATCTTCTAGGTCTTTAAATTTTGGATTTACTTTCATAAGGGTACAAGTTTGATTCACTTCAAAGTTACTAAACTCGATAATTTTACAAAATTGATTGAGTTGATCTATTTGATTTAGTGCTTCAATTCTATCTTTTTTGGATAAAATATAATAAATTGTAGTGATTAAATCACAACTTGTAAATACTTTTATCTCTTTAGAAACTAAATAGTCTACAATTTTTAGTGCTAACTTATCTGGGTCTCTTTTTTCATCATTAATATCTATAAATACATTTGCATCTAAAAAAACTTTTTTATACATCCATATTTGCCTTAATCTTTTGGATAGTTAAATCTCCAAAAAGGCCAGTTCCACTACCTGCAAAAGCATAAAGAGCTTTAAGCTTCTCTTCTTTACTTACTTCACTATACTTTTTCTCTACTAATTCCTCTACAACTTTTGTCATAGATTTATTTTCTCTTTTAGCTATCTCTTCAAGATGATTTGCAACATCTTTTTTAAATACAAAGTTTTTTCTTACATCATTTGCACTCATTACATAATCCTTTACATAAAAATTTATACATAATTATAATACATAATATTAATTATGTCAAACTATTCACTCTTTTTTAAAGTAAATTACCATATTTATAATATGCGGCACAAGCACCCTCGCTACTTACCATGCAACTTCCCAATGGAGATGATGGTGTACAAGCTTTTCCGAATACTTTACAATCAACTGGATTTGCTTTCCCTTTAAGTATCTCTCCACAAATACACAGTTTGTGGTCATCTATAAGTTTGGTAGGGAGAATATCAGCATATTTAGTTTCTGCATCTAAGCAAGCATATTGCTTTTTGAGTTTGAAAGCACTATTTGGAATATCTCCAATTCCTCTCCATCTAAAGTGTTCTCTTCTTTCAAAATATTTATCATTGAGTTTTTGAGCTACAAGGTTACCATCTTTTGATACACTTCTACTATATTCCACTTCAACTTCACATCTATTTTCATTAAATTGTTTTAAAATCATTAAAACAGATTGCATCACATCTAGTGGTTCAAATCCACTTACAACTACAGGTTTTTTATAGTTTTGTGCAAATTCATCATAGATTTTACTTCCACTTATTACACTCACATGAGAAGGTCCTATAAAAGCATCTATAGTATTTGTTTCATCATCAAGTAACACTCTCATAGGTTCAGGTACTGTGATGTGATTGATATGAAAAAGTATATTTTTAATATCTTTTTGTATTACTTGGTTTATAAGAGCTGTTGTCATAGGAGTTGTTGTTTCAAATCCAATGGCGAAAAATATGATAGTTTTATCTGGATTTTCACTAGCAATTTTGAGACATTCAAGTGGAGAATAAACAAATCGAACATCTGCACCTTTTGCCCTTGCATCTTGTAAGTTTCCGCTACTTCCTGGTACTTTTATCATATCACCTAAGGTAACAAGGATTACATTTTCTTGTAAACTAAGTGTGTAGGCATGATCAATTCTCTCTTTAGGCATTACACACACAGGACAACCTGGTCCATGGATAAAGTTTACATTTGATGGTAAGAGTTGATTAAGTCCATATTTCATTATAGAGTGTGTATGACCACCGCATACTTCCATAATATTTATAGGTTTTGTGAGTTTTTCTGCTTCTAGTGAAATAAGTTTTGCATAAGATTTTATAACCTCTGGTTGTCTAAAACCATCATATAAATCTTTTAAATCAAGTTTCATTAATTTCCCTGTTGGGACACTCGTCGTCTTCTAAAATTGCCCTTTGTTTATCCTCTTCATCCATTGCAGTTAAAATCTCTTGATAGGTTTCAAGGGAGGCTATGGCATCCTCTTCATCAATTTTATTCATAATAAAACCAATATGAAGTAAAACATAATCCCCAATCTTTACATCGCCATCTTCCATTAAATCTAAGCTAGCATCTCTAGAAACTCCCATAGTATCTACTGTAGCCATATTGTTTTCTTTATCTATTTTTGTAACTTTACTTGGTATTGATAAGCACATATTATCTCATTTCCATTTTAAATTTTATCCAGTTAATTACTTTTTTTAGTGACTCTTCATCTTTAGTACTTACTTCAAGTATATCTACATTTGGTTTTAGTTTTCTTGCCTCTTTTTTCTCATGATCTACATCATAATCAAAATGGGGTAGTAAGTCAGTTTTCGTAATAAGAACCAAATCAGCACATCGAAACATTACAGGATATTTTTCTATTTTGTCGTTTCCTTCAGGGACACTTACAAGTACAATATTTAAATGAGTTCCAACATCATAAGAAGCAGGACATACAAGATTTCCTACATTTTCTACAAAACATACATCAATATCGTTTAAAGGCATATCATGTAAGCCTTTATGTACCATAAAAGCATCAAGGTGACAAGCTGAGCCTGTTTGTATTTGATATGCTGGAATACCTTTGGCTTTGAGTCTATCTGCATCTCTTGAAGTTTCTAAATCACCCTCTATTACACCAAATTTAAATGGGGAAATATTAGCTAGTTTTTCTAGTAAAGTTGTTTTTCCACTTCCTGGACTTGACATAAGGTTTATTGCTAAGACATTGTGAGAGTCAAAATGTTTTCTATTGTGCATAGCTTCATGGTCATTTTTATCTAAGATTTTTTTGATAACATCAACTGTTTTTTTATCATTTAACTGTGGATTTGCATGAACATTGTCCATTTTCTCATCGTGATGATGATGGTGTCCCCCATCGTCATGACCATGTTCGTGGTCTGTAATACTACAACCGCAATCTTTACACATATTTATTTCCTTATTTTAAATTATTTTTCCATACACTATGGCATGAGATACATTGATTTGATAGTTGGTATGAGGCTTTATTTATCTCACTCCAATCGTTTGTTTCTAGTGAGCTTAAGAGTTCGCTTGTTGCATCATGTAAAAGTGTATCATAAGATAAAAGACTTTTTTTAAAAGTTTCTTGATCTTTTTGTTTTACTATGTACCATGGTTTCTCTTTTGGGGCTGGGTGACTATCTATTAAAAAAACACCTGTTTTTATCAGTGTTTTATTTTGTGTAATAATACCTTTTTGTATTATGGTATATGCTTCACCCATTTGTTGCATCATTTGTCTATAAGTCATATCTGATTTTGTTTTACTTTTTACAAGGTCATTGGCATCTTGAAATACAATATCTTGTGTATGGGGATGTTGATGTTGCTCCAAACCATTTATATTTGGTTCTAACATAACTGCGTGTGAGTGTGGAGTTAGAAGCATATTACCCCCAACAACAACAGAGATAACTCCAACAGTTGCAAAAACTCTTCTAATATTTTGAAGATTATTAAGTAGATTTTGATTGATATAGAGTATTATGACTCCCAAAGATACAAAAACTACACTAACTCCTAATACAAACATCAAGATTAAAAGAAAATCAACATTTTGACCCTCGATAAGACCTAAAGTTATCAACATCCCTCGAACTCCACCAATACCCATCAAAGCACCAATCGTAAATGCTGAGGCTGTAGCATTATTGTCATGTTTATGGTTTTTGCCAAACCAAATATGTATATGTTCTTTCCCTTGGTGATTATGAATTTTTAATTGAATTCTATTTGAAAATACCATGAAAAGTATGTATATTCCCATTGATAGAATCACTATAGAACTTATCATATCACCATAATTTGTGATATATTCAGGGAGATTGTAATATTCTAAAATCTTTGCAAATAAAAAGAGCATTACTCCATGCCCTATGGCAAATGCTATTGTTATTAACAGAGTTTTCTTTTTTGATTTACCAATTGAGAAATCTGCAATTGCAGTAAGATGGTCAGGTCCAAAAGCATGTAAAATACCATACCAAAATATTAATAATAAACCTAGTTCCACTAACATCCTTTCTTATATATTTTATAATTTTCTCCAAATAAAATTAAATAGTATATTAAATAGTAAAAATCTTATATACTTTTGGGACTAATTAGGATAAAATTCAATATGAAATGTCCATATTGTAAACATAGTGTTACCTATAAGCTAAAAACAGATCAAGAAAAATGTTCAAAATGTAAAAGAAAGTTTAGTCCAAAAAAAATCCTTTTAGAACAAAAGATTTGTGACTTTTTTTGTAGTGATAAAAATATCAATGAAACAGTAAAAGAGTTGCAATTGAACTATATAACAGTGCAAAAAAGATATATGAAATATAGAGAATATATCCCCTCGTATTTAGAAAAAGAGTATGAAAAATATGAAACAAAAGAATATGATGAATATGTATATTTACCTAAAAGTAAAAAGAAAATAAAAGAGAATATTTTTGAAGCACAAAACTTTTTGACCTTTTGTTACAATGAAAATAAAGTTTATAATCTCCTTATGCCAAATCTAAATAGATACAAACAACAATTTCAAAGTGATAACTTAGAGGAGCAATATTTTAAGGAGTTTTCCCGTTTTATGATGTTTAATAAAATTGCAAAAATAAAAAAAAGAGACAATCCTATTGTACAATTTTGGAATTTTTTAGAATCTTATATTTTAAAATATAAAGGTATAAATCAGGAAAATTTTTATTACTATTTAAAAGAATGTGAGTTTAAATTTAATTATACAAAAGTGGAGCAAATAGAGATACTATCTAGTTTTTATATTTGAAGTATAACCAAAAGAGAATTTTTTATTTATTTTTGACATAAAAAACGCTCCTATTAGTACACCTAAAATAACACTAATTGTAAAATTGAGTTCATTTACTTCATAATATGTAAACAGTTCTAAAGTTTTAGCAGTAGGATAAACAAAGTCATACTTGTAAAACTTATAGGTCTTTCCAACTCCTCAACTCCTACAACTCCTGTAAAATGCCAACCAAAAGTTATGATAAGACCTATTAAAAAACCATCTTTTAAAGATAAAATTCTTTTAAAACTTTTTGTTAATAACCATAAAGCTACTAATAATGGAACAACAATCAAATATATGCTTACTGGTGTATTGTCTATCTGAAACAAAATTGATTTTTTTGTGCAATGATTCCAAAAAGTAAACCAACAAAAAAACCTAAAGTATTTACTATCTCATATATATTTCATAATTTTCTATATCAAACATATATTTCTTTCGTATAATACATAATGGAAGTTTATCAAATAATCTTTTTGATGTCAAGTAATTCTATCAAATCACTTGACATCAAATTAAAAATTTGATATTATTTCGTCATAGGTTTGAAAAGGGAGTTTAAAATGGCGATAATTTCTACAAAAGGTGAGTATGGTTTAACAGCAGTTCTTATTTTAGCAAAACAAAAAAATGCAGAACTATTACAGACAAAAGAGATTGCTAAAGCAGGAGATATTCCTCAAAATTATCTTGAACAAATTTTAGTAGTACTCAAAAAATCAGGACTTATTATAAGTATAAGAGGGGCAAATGGTGGTTATAAATTAGCTAAAGATCCAAATAGTATTACAGTTTTTGATGTATTACAATCACTTGAGTGTTGTTTTGCACAAACAGATAGTAGTACGAAAAAAAATATTTTACAACCTTTTTGGGAAGATACACAAAAAAAGATAGTAAAGATTTTTGAGATTACAATTAGTGAACTAGAAGAATTTTTAGAAAAAGATTCTTCAAATTTAATATATTACATATAAGGAGATAGCATGAAAATAGCAAAAGATGCAACACAATTAGTAGGAAATACACCACTTGTAAGAATAAATAAATTCTCAAATGAAACAGGGACAGAGATTTTAGGTAAATGTGAATTTATGAATCCTACAAGTTCTGTAAAAGATAGAATTGCACTAGCGATGATTGAAACTGGTATTAAAGATGGAAAAATAAATAAAAATACAATGATTATAGAACCAACAAGTGGAAACACTGGTATTGGTCTTGCTATGGTTTGTGCTACTAAAGGCTTAAAACTTACTCTTACAATGCCTGAATCTATGAGTTTAGAAAGACGACAACTTTTAAAAGCGTTAGGTGCTAAGATTGATTTAACAGAAACAGCAAAAGGTATGGATGGAGCAATTGCAAGAGCTAATGAACTAGTAAATGAAATTGAAAATAGTTTTATGCCTCAACAATTTAATAATCCAGCAAATCCAAAGATGCATAGAGAAACAACAGCTTTAGAGATACTCAATGATACAGATGGAAAAGTGGATATTGTGGTTGCCGCTGTAGGAACAGGTGGAACTTTAACAGGTATTTCAGAAGTGATTAAAAAACATAATCCAGATGCTTATATAGTTGCAGTAGAGCCTTTAAGTTCTGCAGTCATCTCAGGGGAAAAAGCAGCTCCCCATAAAATACAAGGGATAGGTGCAGGTTTTATACCAGAGGTTTTAAATCGACAAATATTTGATGAGGTGATTAAAGTAGCTGATGAAGATGCTTTTGAAACATCAAAACAATTGGCAAAAAGTGAAGGTTTGTTAGTAGGAATATCCGCAGGTGCTAATATTTGGGCTGCAAATAAGATAGCTTCAAGAGCTGAAAACAAAGGAAAAACGATAGTAACAATTCTTTGTGATACGGGGGAAAGATACTTAAGTACAACTTTATACTCATAAGAGTTGTCTTATATTTTAAAAGGAAATGATGATAAAAAGTAGTGTAGCTTTAGAAAATCTCAATCTTTTTATAGATGAAATAGAATTTGAGTGTACTATAAAATTAAGATATCGTACTACAAAAATAGCTTGTATCATCACTATAGAAGATAATAAAGCAATAGTGAAGTTAAAAAAACCAGCATTTGGAGTTGCTTGTGGACAGGTAGCTGTTTTTTATCAAGATGAAAAAGTTTTAGGAAGTGGATGGATTGCTGAGACATTTTCTCATTAGAAAAATTTAGTTATATTTATTTAATTATAAAAAAATATGATACAATAATCTTAAGTGTAAAGTAAAGATGGTTGTAACAAATAAGTTACATTTAAAATGAGAATTTTAAGGGGTAATGATGAAAAAAATTAATAGCGTGTTAAGTTTAACTATATTGTTAGTCGTGTTGGCAAGTTCAAGTGTATTTGCTCTTTCAAAGATAGAACAAAAAAGATTTGATATACAAGCAGCAGTATCTGTTAAAAAGATTATTAAGGAACACAATTTAGAAATTGTTGATTATGAGTATGTTTTAAAAGCAGTTGGTGAGGGAACAAGAAAAGGTGCTAAAGCAATTGTAATTGATGCAAGACCTTTAAAAAAATATCAAGTATCACATATCCCTAGTTCTTTGGTATTACCAGATACAAAATTTGATAGTATGTATCAATTAGTTTTGGGAAAAGTGAATAAATCAAAAGAGATTATAGTTTATTGTGGTGGATATAAATGTGTAAAATCATCAATTGTAGCAGTAGAGCTTTTAAAAAAAGGGCATAAAAATCTCAAAGTATATATTGCTGGTCTTCCACAATGGAAAACAAAAAATTATGTTGAGATAAATTCAAATGTAGCAAAAGCAATATTTGAGAAAAAAAATACACTATTTATAGATGCAAGACCTTGGTCTAAGTTTTTTGGAAGTACAATTATTGGAAGTCTTAATATTCCAGATACAAAGTTTGACAAATACGTAGGGTTTATGCCGACAAATAAAAACACACCTATAGTAACTTACTGCGGTGGTTATGCTTGTAACAAATCTCATATAGTGGCAAAAAAACTTGTTGCACTTGGATATACAAAAGTGAAAGTATACGCAGCGGGATTTCCTGCATGGAAAAAAGCAGGTTACCCAATAACAGGTGGAACTTCTAAAGCAACACAAAAAAAAGATACAAAAAAAGTACAAATGAGTAAAACTGGCAATTTAATGCTTGGTTCTGATACAGGAACTGTTGATGGTGAGTGGTTTATAAAAAACTATAAAAGATTGCCAGAATCTGTAGTTTTAGTTGATGTTCGTTCAAAAGAAGATTTTAATTCAGGTACTTTGTCAGGGGCTATAAATGTTTTTGTTGGAGATAAAAAAGCACCAGAATTTGTGAAAGCTATCCCAAAAGAGGGTGAAGTGATAATGTTTTGTGGTACAGGGACAAGAGCAATAGAAGCTAGAAGTTTTTTTGAGGAGTTGAAAATTGATTTAGATAGAGTTTTTTATCTTGATGCAAATATTGAATGTAATAAAAACAATGAGTGTAAAATGGAAGCAAATGAACCTATAGGTATCTAACTATTTATATAATAATAAATTTGACCTAAACTAACCCCGCCATCGTTTGGTGGGGTTTTTTCATTTATGTAGTATTTTTTACTGTTTGCTTTTAAATCTACTAAAACTTTTTGAAGAAGTGTTTTATTTTGAAAAACACCTCCTGAAAGAAGAACATCAAAATTAATTTTAGATGAAAGTTCTAAAATAATTTGAGATAAAGTATTTATTAACACAGAAGATAATAATTTGGTATCGTAACTATTTTGAAGAATAAATTCAACTATTTTTATATCTATAATATCATTTGAGATATTCCAATCAAAAGTTGTAGATATAGTTTCATCATAATATGATTCAAGTAAAAGTCCACTTTCTCCCTCATAAGATAAAACTTGAGATAAGTCACAAAATGAGGCAATAGCATCAAATAATCTCCCAACAGAAGTTGTATCAAAGCTATTAATATTTTTCTCATAACTTTGATATAAAAGTGATAGTTCTAATTGTGAAAATGTTTTTGTAACAGAGAGATTAAACTTCAAAATCTCTTCTAAAGTGTAATGTTCAAATAAAAGTGCAATTGCAATACGTCTTGGCTCTTTTATCGCTTTTTCACCACCTAAAAGTTTCATAGGTTTGAAGTGGTAAGCTCTTTTATCATTGATAAACACTTCTCCACCCCATAAGGTTTCATCAAGACCATAACCAGTTCCATCAAAACTAAATCCTATGTACTCTTTTTTTTGTAGATTGTGTTCGGCTTTTACACTATAAATATGAGCTAAATGATGTTGTACTGGAACAAGTTTTATATTTTGTTGTTTAGCCCATAAAGTTGTTTCATAACTTGGATGTATATCGTGTACTATAGTATCAGGTTTAAAGTTATAAAACCTCTTGAAAGTATCAATAGTTCTTGTAAAATATTCAAATGCTTTAATATTATCCAAATCTCCAATATGAGCACTCAAAATTAAAGTATCTTCAAAAGCTATAGTGATACTACTTTTGTTATTTGCTCCAACACATAGTATCTTTTTATCTAGTTTAAAAGGAAGTTTAATAACTTTGGGTGCATATCCTCTAGCTAATCGTAACGTTTGTATTTTATTGTCAATGACTTGCACAACACTATCATCAATGGCATTGATAATATCACGATTGAAATCAACAATAAAATCAATAAAAGGCAACTTTAATTCAATCTCATCTTTAGTAGTAATAATAGGTTCCCCACCCATATTTGCACTCGTTGCAACTATAGGAGTATCAAGATGTTCAAAAAGTAAATAGTGTATAGGAGTATAAGGTAAAAAACATCCAATTTTAGTAATATTTGGGGCAATCAATTTACCAATATGAGTTGTTGAAAGTTTATTAAGTACTACAATTGGAGCTTCTTTTGAGATAAGAAGTTTTTCTTCTCTATTAGTAACTTTCCCTACAGCTAGAATTTGTGCTAAATCTTTACACATAATAGCAAAAGGTTTTGCTGGACGGTTTTTGTAAGTTCTTAACTTTTGTATAGTATTATCATTTGTAGCATCACAAACAATATGAAATCCACCCATCCCTTTTATAGCACCAATCTTTCCCTCTTGTATTAAGTTTGCAGTTTTTGAAAATATCTCATTTTCATTTGTAGTTAATATTTTATTTTTGATACTTAGCGTTAATTGTGGACCACACTCTTTACATGAAATTGGTTGTGCGTGGTATCTTCTGTTTTGTGGGTCATCATACTCTTTTTGGCAACTACTACAAAGAGTAAAATCAGACATTGAAGTATTGATTCTATCATAAGGTAAAGTTTTGATGATACTATATCTAGCACCACAATTGGTACAGTTTGTATTGAAATAGTTGTGGTATTTTTCTTTGTTTTTTATATCTTCAAGACAATCATTACATACTTTTATATCAGGAGAGACGAGGGTGGTTTTACTGTTTGAATTATTTGTTTGAATAATCTCAAAAGTAGTTTCATTTTCTATACAAATGGGATGTTTTTCAAAACTATCTATATGAGCCAAAGGTGGAAATGACCCTAAAAACTCCTCATCAAAAAGCTCTATATTTTTTGGGCTTCCTTGAAGTTCTAAATTGACACCATCACTGCCATTTGATACATTTCCCATAAGGTTAAATTGGTTTGCTAATTTATAAACAAAAGGGCGAAATCCAACACCTTGAACAACACCTTTTATTTTATATTTATATCGAACCATTTATTAACCTTTTTATTAATAAATGATTTTATCATAATTAGCTTATATATCATCACCCCAAGGAGCAGGTTCTCCTACTGTTTTAAATACTGGATTTAAAACAGCAGCACACACATCAATAGCAAGATTTTCTAAGCCACCATATGCACCATAGCTTATCTTTTTTTCTTGATTTACATCCACGAAAGCCACTTTTTTCTTAATAGCTGTATATAAACTTCTTCCACCTGCAAGAAGTATATCAACTCCGTGTTCATCAATAAGTTTGGCTTGTTCATTTGCAGGAACTTTCATCAAAATAGGGACATATTTTTTTGCTATTTCTATATCTTCAAGGGTTGATTTTCTAATACTTGTAGCAACTACTTCGATTCCTATATCTTGGAGTGCTGAAGCTATTGACCAAGATTTGTTTCCACCTGTGTTTAGTATAGCTTTTTTTCCAGCTAAAATTTTTCTATATGGAAGAAGTCTTTGCTCTAACGCTTCCTCTTCCTCTTTTATAATTTCAAGTGCTTTTTTTGTAAGAGCTTCATCTCCAAAAGCATTTACTATAGACATGATGGCATTTGTAGTGTCTCGTTTACCATAAAATGAAACAGAGATATGTGGAATACCATATTGCTCTTCCATTTTTCGCACCAAGGTTATGAGTGATTTAGCACATACTATTACATTAAGTTTTGCACTATGAGCCATTTGGATATTTTCTATTCTTCCATCACCTGCAAGAGTTGATACTACTTTTATACCTATTTTTTCTAAAATAGGAGTGTATTGCCACATATCACCTGTTACATTATATTCACCTATAAGGTTGATACCAAATGGATGTACTTCCTCAGGTTCTCTTGTACCTATAAGTTGGTGCAAAACAGCTTCTCCACCAAGACGGCTACCTAAGTTTTTACTCCCAACAAATCCTGGTGCGTGAACCACTACGATTGGGATTTTATATTTCTCTTCCATTCTTTTGGATACATTATCCATATCATCACCAATCATAGCAGTTACACAAGTTTCATAAACAAATACCGCTGTTGGTTTTTTATGTTCACAAATATAGATTATACTATCTTCTAGTTTTTGATCACCACCAAAGATAACATCATTTGTTGTTATATCTGTACAGTATCCTAAGGGTGTGTTGTTTTCACCTTCCCAACTAGTAGGCGTTGCCCGTGTCTCCCAAGAAGCACCTTGACAGGTTGCTGGTGCATGAACTAGATGTGCTGCATCAGCATAAGGAAATAGAGCTATTTGAGCTCCTTCAAATGCACAACCACCACTTGTAGCTCCTGGTTTTGGTTTATCACAACTTGATTTTTTCTTTTCATTGTGGGAACATGCTGATTCATTTAACAGTTCTCTGATTTGCTTTTTATTTACCATCATTTTTGTACTCCACTAGTAGTATTATATATATGTATGCATAAGATATTCCGTTGTTTCTTTGGGACTTTAATGGTACTACTTTATGATAATATTGTTTAAATTACTTTAATGACTTTATATTACATAATAGGCTATCTAAATAAAGGGTCATTAAATATTATAAAAAAATAAAAAGAGAATTAAAAAATGAATGTTAATCTAAATAAAACAATGGAAGAACTGAATAGTAAATGGTTTAAAATTGATAATAAAAAAATGTCTTTGAAGAAGAAAGGGAGAGCATTAGAAAAGTTGTCTAATTATGAGCTTACTCAGCAAAAAACTTTTTTAGGTTATCAAATGAATGAAAAGTTTGATTATAAGAAAAACTATTCTAAATATTTAAATATAGGTATGAATAATGTGGGAGATTCTTTTGTAGGTGGAAATCTTACTTTAAATACCAAAGCTGTTGAAACTGAAGTATTAAGTTATTTTGCAAAACTTTGGAATAATAAAGAGCGTTCTAATCCTGTAAGAAAAAATGATTTTTGGGGATATATTGTTTCTATGGGGTGTACTGAAGCAAATATTTTTGGACTATTGAGTGGAAGAGATTATTTAGAGGGGAAGTATTTATTAATAGATGAAGATAAAGAAAAAAAAGCTAAAAAACTTAGTAACTCTATGAAAGATAGAGAATGTCTTCTGGATACAAACTTTATGTCAAAACATGCTACTTCTAAGAAAGAGAATGAATTTGTTCCTATTGCCTTTTATTCTCAAGATGCTCATTATTCAATCGTAAAAGCTATGGGTGTAATGAAAATTAGTACTTTTAATAGTGAAGCATCTGATAAAGGATATGCATGCCCTTTAAAAAAAGCTGATTATCCAAAAGGTTTTTCAAAAGAGTATTTAGATGAAAATGGTTGGCCAAAAGAGGTACCATCAAATGATGATGGCTCTATCCATATTCCTGCACTTGTAAAACTTATTGATTTTTTTGCTTCAAAAGGACACCCTATACTTATCTCTTTTAATTATGGGAGTACATTTAAAGGTGCTTATGATTATGTTAATGAAGCAGTAGAGCAGATTGTACCCATACTTAAAGAATATGGTCTTTATGAAAGAGAGATAGAATATGCTGATGGTAAAAAGGATATTAGAGATGGATTTTGGTTTCATGTAGATGGAGCTTTGGGTGCAGCTTATATGCCATATATTGAAGAGGCTTTAAAACAAAATCTCATAAAAAAACCTAGTAAAGATTATGATTTTCCTATATTTGATTTTAGAATTAAAGAGGTACATTCTATTTCAATGAGTGGTCATAAATATATAGGTTCCCCTTGGCCTACAGGTATTTATATGTCAAAAGTAAAGTATCAATTAAAACCTGTTGATGATCCAATGTATATAGGTTCTCCTGATACCACATTTGCTGGTTCACGAAATGCTTTTTCACCGTTGATTTTTTGGGAATATTTGTCAAATAACTCATTTCAAGATCATGTAAATGATGTAGTAATTTGTGAAAATATGGCACAATACGCTTTTGATAAATTAAAATCTTTGGATAAAAAAGATAAACTATGGATTCAAAGATCACCATTTTCTTTAACCATTAGAATGAAAATGCCAAATAAGAAATTGGTATTTAAATATTCATTATCTACTGAAGAGTTATATGTAAATGGAAAAAAGAGGAAATATGGACATATTTATATTATGAGTCATGTTTCAAAAAAATTAATTGATAGTTTTATAAAAGATTTAGAAAAATCAAATTACTTTATGGGATGAGCTAATGGAGAATAAAAAGATAACCCTTTTACAGCTTTTAAATAAAAATATAACCTACGCAACAATTCTACCAATTATATTGATATCTTCAATTATATTAGTGACATATTATTTTATGATAACTTATGTCTCATCCGAAAATAAAAATAACATACTTAAAAATTCAAGAGATTATTTACAATATGCAGTAAATAGAGAATCTAATATTATAAAAAACAAGATGAAAAGTATAACAGATAGTCATACAAATATTTTTACACAAGTTGAACATTTTTATAATAATAAAGAAAAATATATGGTATTAAGCAACAATGTAATGTATGATAAAAATAAATATGGATTATATTATCAACAAAATGATATAGGTGGTGCTGATACTATGTCTTTTTCATTTACTAAATTATCTCGTGATCAAATAGTGGATTATTTAAATCAAACACAATGGTTTGATATCTCTCTAAAAAATGCAGTTGAAGCACATAATGCAGTTGTAGCTTCATGGATAATTGATAGTGATGCTCTTATTCGATATTATCCTTTTATTGGTTTACATCAGTATCTCTCTGATGCATCTAACTTTTTTGATTGGAGTTTTTACTATGAAGCAGATCAAAAGCATAACTCATCAAAAAAAGCTTTATGGAGTTCTGTTTATTTAGATCCTGCTATGAATGGGTGGATGACTTCTTATATAGCACCAATATATAACAATAAAGATGAATTTAAAGGTGTTGTAGGGTTGGATGTACCTATAAAACAGTTAGCCGATGAGGTTTTACCAAAAGATATACCTTTTAATGGTGAGGTATTTTTAACAGATGATGATGGTATGATATTTGCTATTAGTGATAAACTAAATTTATTTCTTGATTTAGTAACATTAAAGAAAAATGATAAAAATGAATTGGTTATATATGAAATATTACAACCCAAAGAACATAATCTTTTAAAGCATCAAAATAGTGAAATATCAAAACAGTTTAAAGAGTATTTTAAAAACGGGCTACAAAGTGGTTTTTTTACATTTAAAAATAAGAATTTTCTAGTTGAAAATCGAGAAATCAAAGGGACAAACTGGAAAGTATTTTTTTTAATAGATGAAGATATAATTATAAAAGACATATTAAAAACTCAAGAGTTTTCATATAAAGTTTCTGTTTATGTTTTTATATTCATTCTTCTTAGCTTGTTTTTTATTATATATATTTTATATAAAAAATCTAAATTACTGTCTAAAAAACTATCATCCCCTATAGAAACACTTTCTAAAAAAACAGAAAGTATTGATAACTATATTGATGATGAAAGTTCAAATATTAGGGAAATAAATCGGTTACTTAAAAATTTTAATAAAATGATTATCGAGGTTAAAAGTAATAGGGAGAACTTGGAGCAAAAAGTTGATAGTCGAACAAAAGAGCTTGAAATTGCCAAAATAAAGGCAGAAGAGAGTACAAAATCAAAATCAGAATTCCTAGCCAATATGTCCCACGAAATAAGAACACCAATGAATGGTATTCTTGGTATGTCTCATTTAACACTTCGAACAAGTCTAAATGATAAACAAAAGAATTACATTCAAAAGATAGATAATAGTGCAAAAATACTTCTAAGTATTATCAATGATATACTAGATTTTTCTAAAATTGAAGCTGGAAAACTTACTATAGAAAAAGTTGATTTTGATCTCTTTAAAACAGTAGAAAATGTGGTAAGTGTTATAGAGTTTAAACTTCATGAAAAAAATCTTGAATTTATTGTAGGTTATGATACAAATATAGGTAAGAGATTTTATGGAGATAATTTACGACTTTCACAAATCCTCACAAATCTTTTAGGTAATGCAGTAAAATTTACACAAGAGGGTGAAATTGGCTTATATATTTCAAAAGTATCTCTCAATAGATATAGATTTGAGATAAAAGATACAGGAATAGGTTTAACACAAGAGCATAAATTAAAACTATTTGAGTCCTTTTCACAAGCAGATGGAAGTACCACAAGAAAATATGGTGGAACAGGATTGGGTCTAACCATATCTAAACAACTTGTAGAGTTGATGAATGGTAAAATATGGGTGGAGAGTGAATATGGAGTTGGTAGTGCTTTTATATTTGAAATTGAATTAGAGGAAAAAAATGAAATTAGAAAATACAATATTTTCCCTGATAAAAGAGTGTTAGTTGTAGATGACAACGAAACTTGGCAAGAAGTTCTTGAAAATATTTTGGGTATGTTTAATATTAAAGTTCATGGTGTGAAAAGTGGAACTGAAGCGATAGAACATATAAGAAAAGGGAATATTGATTATGATTTAATACTTATGGATTGGAATATGCCACAGCTTGACGGTATAGAAACCACAAAAATTATAAGTGAAGAGTATAAAGACAAAAAACCACCAACAGTAATAATGGTTAGTAGCTTTAAACAAGAATCAATAGTTCAATTAGCAAAAGAAGTTGGTATAAAGTTATTTTTACAAAAGCCAATCAATCCTTCTTTGTTAAATGATATTTTAAGTGATATATTTTTGGAAGATTTTAAAATAGAACACCTAAATGAAGAAGTGCTAAATAAAAATCAAGTTCAGCCATTATCTTTTATTGGGAGACCTATATTATTAGTGGAAGATAATACCATAAATCAAGAGATAGTAATAGGACTGCTAGAACAAAGTGAATTAGTAATAGATGTAGCGTCAAATGGACAAGAGGCAGTAGATATGTTTAAAGAGAATATAAATAAATATCAATTGATTCTTATGGATATCCAAATGCCAATTATGGATGGATATGAAGCAACTAAACAGATAAAAGAGATAAATAAAGATATACCAATTATAGCATTAACAGCGAATGCAATGAAAGAAGATATAGAAAAAACAAAAGCAATGGGAATGCAAGACCACCTTAATAAACCAATAGAAGTAGAGAAACTCTATACAACATTATTAAAATATATTTCAATAGATAAGAATGTGAAAGAGAAAAAGACAATAGAGATACCAGATTTTAAATATATAGATACAGCAAAAGGATTAATACATTTAGGTAATAATAGAGAGTTGTATCTAAAAGTTTTAAATAGTTTTTATGTAGATTATAAAAATTTTACTATAGATAATTTAGAAGAAGAGGAGCAAAAACGAGCATTGCATACACTTAAAGGATTAAGTTGTAATATAGGAGCGATGTGTCTTAATAAAATAGTACAAGAGGTAGAAATCAAAAACAATGAAGCCTTAAATATTCAATTTTATGAAGAAATTAATAAAGTTATGGAAGAGTTAGGGCAATTAAATTTTTTTTACAAATTACCTAGTAAACATAAAGTGATAGTTGCAAAAGCGAAGAAAAAAGAGCTATTTGAAAAAGTCAAAAAAACGTTACAAACAAAACGACCTAAGAATATTAAAATTACTATGGAAGAATTGGAAAAATATCAATTTTTACAAGAAGAAGAAAATAATCTTAATATCATTAAACAACATATTGAGAATTTTGATTTTCAAAAAGCTTTAGATCTTATTGAACAAATATAAAGGATAAGTAATAGAAACCATATTAGTAGTAGATGATACAAAAATAAATCTGAAAATATTAGTAGAGTTATTAGAAGAACAATATGATATTATTGTTGCACTAGATGGACAGATGGCTATAGAGATTGCAAATAGTGAGCTACTAGACTTAATACTTCTTGATATTATGATGCCCAAAATTGATGGGTATGATGTGTGTAAACAATTAAAACAAAATCCTCAAACTCAAGGAATACCAGTAATATTTCTAACTGCAAAAACAGATGAAGATAGTATTGAAAAAGCTTATGAAGTTGGAGGAAGTGATTATGTATCAAAACCATTTAAACCTAAAGAACTAATGGCAAGAGTAAAAACTCAATTGGATTTACAAAGTATGATAAAAAATCTTGAATATCTCTCTTCTCGTGATACTATGACAGGTATTTTAAATCGTAGAAAGTTTTTTGAATTAGCCCAAGAGAGATTTGAGATACAACAAAATAATTTATTTGCAGTGATGATTGATATCGATAAATTTAAAAATATCAATGATACTTATGGACATCACGTAGGAGATATTGTTATAAAAAAAATGTCTATGATGATTGAAGATATGCTTCCTTCTGAAAGTATTTTTGGAAGACTTGGTGGTGAAGAGTTTGCAATTGTGTGTAACTCTGAAAATAAAACAATAATCTTTGAACTTATTGAAACTATACGAAAAACTATAAAACAAGAGAGTATAGTTGCAGAATCTAAATTTATACAATTTACAATAAGTAGTGGAATTGCTCAATATCATAAAAACTTTATAACTATTGATGATTTGTTAAAAGAGGCAGATACAATGCTTTATGAAGCAAAAGCAACAGGACGAGATAAAACAATAATTAGGGAATAGTTTATGCATATATACTAACATATAAATGCAAGAAAGGATTTACAATGTTAGCAATTCCAATTGATACAAAAGAATCAACAACAATTTCAAAGCTTTATGGAAGAGTTCCATATTTTGCACTACTTAATATACAAACAGGAAATTTTAAAGTAATTTCAAATGAAGTTCAAGGAGAAGGTCCTAAAAGTGGTGAGTTTCTTAAAACTAAAGGTGTAAGCTCTACTATATATTGTTATATGGGGGAAGGTGTTTATAAATCATTTATAAAAAATGGGATGGAAGTATATACCGCTGATTACAACAATTTTACGATTGAAGAAATTTATCAAAATTTTCTTAATGAGAAAATAGAAAAATTAACAAATGATAATTATAAATCATTATTAAACCCAGGTGAGGGTGAAACTTGTAGCTGTGGTTGTGAGGATAGTAAATAAATTATGGAAGTAAAAGATAGATATGTAACATTTAACAATATTGATTGTTATGAGAATGCTGCTTTAGTACTTGATGTAATGAATGAATTGTTCTGTTTAGAGCCTGATAGTAAAAATGAACTTTGGGTTAATTTTATGGATAAAATTCCTACAAATTATAGAGAAGTTTGGAGTAAAGGTGAAGAAAAAGATACATTGTATTTAATATGTGCAAATGTATTTTATATTCATGATCTTTTTGAGGAATATGATTTTCAAAAAGGGACAGACCTTTTAGATCAAATTGAACTAGAGTGCTGTTAGATGCAAAAAAATTTAGAATACTATATGAACTTGGATTATCCTATTGAGGTGTATCCAGGTGAACATGAAGTTGGGGATGCTTATTTAGCAGTTTATACTGATTTTGATATAAAAGGTTCTAGTGAAGACTATTATGAAGCTATAGAGATAGCTCGTGAGTATTTAGAAAAGCATATAAAAAAACAATTGGAATTAGGTAAAGAGATACCAAATCCAAAAGAAGGGATTAGATTTATGGAACATAGAGAAGCATTAAAGGCATATAGAGCAAAAGATTTTGGAACAGCGTTAAATATTTGGACAAAAGAAGCAGAACTAAAAAATGATCAAGCGATGGCAAATATTGGGTTGATGTATTTAAAAGGTGAAGGGGTAGAAAAAGACTTTGGCAAAGCTCGTGAATGGTTTGAAAAAGGAGCAGATTATGAAAATGACTCAGCAACTTACAATCTAGCACTTATGTACCAATCAAAAATAGGTGTAGAGGAAGATGAAGATAAAGCAATAGATTATTTTAGAATTGCTGTAAAAAAAGATCATCAAGGTGCTAATTTTAGATTAGGATTACTTCTTTTAAAAGATAGAACAAATGAAGATAGAGTGCGAGAAGGATTTAATGCTATGTTAAATGCAGCATTTTCAGGTCATCCTATGGCTGTAGCTCAAATGGGTGGAGTTGATAAAGAACCAAATACAGCTTGTGAAGCGAACAAAGTATTTCGAGCAAAATCTTACAAAGAACAGTATGAAATCATATCTGATGCTCTTGATAGATTTATTCGACCTATTTTGGTTAAAGATGGTGGAGATATGATGATTTTAGATTATATCAATGAACCAGATATCCAAATAAGACTTGCTTATCAAGGTGCATGTGCTGGGTGTAGTTTAGGTGCAACTAGTACTTATGATATGATTAAAAATACACTTTCTCAGATTATTGATGAGAATATACAAATATTTATTATCTAAGGTAAAGATATGAAAATAGCATTTGCATCAAAAGATAATATTCATGTAAACCAACATTTTGGTTGGTGTGAGATGTTTTATATTTATGAAATTTCTGAGAATGATTATGAGCTTATTAATGAAGTTGATTCTTCATTAAAGTTTGATGATGAGGTAGATAAATTAGAGTATAAAATTAATTGTCTTGAAGATAGTGACATAGTTTATGTATCACAAATAGGACCAAAAGCAGCTAGTATGGTACAAAAATGTGGAATATATCCTATGAAATCATCACACGAAAGTGAATGTATAGAAGATGTTATCCAATCACTACAAAAAATGATGAGAGGTGATGCACCTCTTTGGTTAAAAAGGATACTTTTAAAGAATTCAAATTAGTAACCATTCTTTAAAGATTATATTTATATTACGTTTTCAATAGGAGTTAATAAAGTGCCAGCTAAATCTAAAAACTTTTTAGAAGCTTTTAAATTGGCAGATTTAGCGCTTTATGAAGAAAAGGCAAGTGGAAAAGATGTTATTAAAATTTACGAGAAATATAGAGTTTAAAACTTTATTCTTTTATCAATAAAAATCTTTTGTATTTTTTTATAAGTTTCCTTGCTATAGTGTGCTAAATTTCATTTTACTTTATCCTTATTTGTATTGTAGTAGTATATCCAAATAAAATAATCTGGAACGTTAAAAAATGGATAAAATAAAAAAAATATTAGAACCTTTAAACTTGTTGTATTATGAGTATGATATTGTATCAAATACTCTTTTTGTTGATAAAAGAGCTTCTAAAGAAAGTGCTTATCAAGAGATGATAAAAATTACATATACTTTATCTAAAAATGAACTTGACTTTTTCATTGATGAACATAAAGATATAGTTATTTCATGTGAAGATAGATTTTTTGTAAGATTAAAGCAGAGATTTAAAAATGTTTTTAATGGGATTAAAAACAGAAATAAAAAAATATATCTATTAAATGATAAGAATATAAAACATACAAAAAGTATTCCTGTAATTGAAATAAAATACAAAAAGCAAGAGATAGATTTACAAAAATATGATGCACTTATTTTTACATCCAAAAATGCTGTTAAAGCTTTAGATAGTATGGATGATAGCTGGAAAAAAATACCAGCTTATGTTATCGCACCACAAACTGCAAAAGTAGTAAAATCACTTGGTGGGAAACTACAATTAGTTGGGAAAGAACATCATGGAGATGAGTTTGCAAATGAAATAGCAAATGATTTAAAAGGGAAAAAAGCTCTCTATATTGGAGGAGCAAAGATAGTATCAGACCTTCTTGATATATTAAAAGCAAAAAATATATCATGTGAAAATTTAGTTATTTATGAAACAGTGTGTAAAAAGTATAAAAAGAAAATAAAAATACCTAAACATTCTACAATTATTTTTTCTTCACCTTCTACAATTGAATGTTTTTTAAAAAATGTTAAATGGGATGAAACATATACAGCAATTAGTATAGGATATACAACAGCAAAATTTTTTCCAGACTATATAAAACCAGTACTTGCGGAGAATACTTCACTTGAATCTTGTGTAAAAAAGGCACTTGAACTAAAATAGGAATAGTTATTGCATAAAAGTAACTATGAAACAAGCAATACAGATAAAAAAAGACCTTTTTTATATTGGGGTAAGCGACTCAGACATTAGAACATTTGATATCATTATGAAAACAGCAAATGGAACTACATACAACTCTTATTTACTAAAAACACCTTCAGGTGTTGTAATATTTGATACAGTAAAACTTGAGTTTCAAGATGAGTTTTTCAAAAAACTAGAATCTGTTTGTAAATATGAAGATATAAAATATATAGTTATGCATCATTTGGAACCAGATCATAGTGGTGCTTTACCAGAACTTGTAAAACGTACAAACAACGCCAAAGTGTTTATCTCACCTATGGCACGACCCATGTTAAAATCTATTGCTAAAACAGATGAAATGAATCTTGAAAATGTATGGACTAACAAAGAACTTAAAATAGGGAATAAGACTTTAAAGTTCTTAAGTACTCCGAATCTTCATTGGCCTGAAACTATGAGTAGTTATTTAGTTGAAGATGAGATATTATTTAGTGGGGATGTATTTGGAAGTCACTATTTTGATGATAGATTATTTGATGATTTAGTTGGTGATTTTGATTATGCATTTAAATACTACTATGATCATATTATGAGACCATTTAAAACAGATGTTTTAAATGCTTTAAAACTATATGAAAAATTTAATATTGATATGATATGTAATCTTCATGGTCCTATTATGAGAAATAATCCACAAAAATATATAGATAAATATGCAAAATGGAGTAATAAAGATGATTTACGACATGGTAAAAAAGTTGTTTCAATATTTTATGTAACGAGCTATAAAAATACAAAAGAGATGGCAGAAAAGATTTATGATGGTATTGAGTCTAATGATAATTTAATAGCAAATATTTATGATTTAACTGCTTTAGATGAACAAAATATGCTTACAATTTTGGAAGAAAGTACAGGTATTATTATTGGGAGTCCAACAATTAATGGAGATGTTCCAAAGCCAGTTTGGGATCTGCTGAGTTGTATGATGTTATTAGAAAAAAAAGGAAAATTTGGTGCTTCTTTTGGTTCGTACGGATGGAGTGGAGAAGCTGTTGATATGATGAATGTAAGATTAAAAAATCTAAAATTTAGAGTTCCTCTTGCACCAAAAAAAATAAAACTTATTCCAACAAAAGAAGAATTAATGGATTGTTTTGATTTTGGAGTAGAGTTTGGTGAAATAGTGAATGGAAAAATGATAGAGATGACACTATGAGTATAAAAAGTGAAATACCATTAGATATCTTAGAATACAAAGTTATAAAATTTTTACAACAATATGCAAACAATGAAAATACAAGAGATGTTGTTTCTGTGCATCTTGCAAAAATATCTTTAATGGAGAATCATCTTTATCAAGATTTGGGATTTTCAAGTAGAGTGGAGATGGGACGATTTATGAAAGAGCATTTTCCAATATTAGCTCAAAATAAACCAGACGATAAACTATGGAAAAAATATATATATGATAGTATTAATGAAGTTGCACCTGCATGTGAAGAGTGTAAAGACCAAATCAATTGTTTTAGATGTAAAGTTTCAGAATAAAAATTAATTAATAAAAGGAATATAATAAAATGGAAGTATACTTAGATAATAACTCAACAATGCAAGTAGACCCAAAAGTACAGAAAGTTTATTGTGATAGTATAGAGAATTTTGGGAATATAAATGTAATATTATGAATATAGGGTGAGTAGTTATGGGAAAAGATATTCTCTTCCACATAGTAGAATTATGATACATCAACCACTTGGTGGTACACAAGGACAAGCTACGGATATAGCTATTCAAGCAAAAGAAATTTTGCGAATAAAAGAGGTATTAAATAAGCTTTTATCAGAACAAATAGGTCAAGATGTTAAAACAATAGAAACAGATACAGAAAGAGATAATTATATGAGTGCAGTTGAAGCGTGTGAGTATGGTTTAGTTGATAAAGTAATAGAAAAAAATAAATAATTACAATGTTGTATACTATATATACAACAAACTACTTTTATTTTATTTTATTTTATGTCATTATTATTTTGTTAAATTAATAAGAAAATAAGGGAGAGAACAAATGGGAAAATTTGTAAACAGTACAGAAGAGTTTTTTAAGTTTTGTGATGAGAATGAGGTTAAATTTGTAGATTTAAGATTTACAGATATAAAAGGTGCATGGCATCATTTAACTTATATGTATAGTGCAGTAAATAAAGATAACTTAACAAATGGTATGCCTTTTGATGGTTCAAGTGTAGATGCATGGCAACCAATTAATAAATCAGATATGATATTAAAACCAGATGTGGGTACAGCATTTTTAGATCCATTTACAGCAGATAGTACAGTGATATTATTTTGTGATGTATATGATATTTATAAAGGTAAATTATACGAAAAATGTCCAAGAAGTATTGCTAAAAAAGCTCTAAAACATGCAGAAGATTTAGGTATTGCTGATGCTGCATATTTTGGACCTGAAAATGAATTTTTCATTTTTGATGATGTACAATTTTCTGATAACCTTAATGAAGCTGGATACAAAGTAGAATCTTCTGAAGGTGAATGGTCTGACTCTTATGAGCTTGAAGGTGGAAACATGGGTCATAGACCAAGAACAAAAGGTGGATACTTCCCAGTACAACCAACAGATTCTATGGTAGATCTTCGTGCTGAAATGATGCAAGTTCTTGAAGAAGTTGGATTAGAAGTTATTTTAGGACACCATGAAGTTGCACAAGC
>Ga0209345_10001717_pt1 | contig 25602 bp, 29 predicted proteins | sample Cruoilmetagenom7_FD_187294 | JGI IMG/M metagenome (GOLD analysis project Ga0209345, IMG submission 187294) | Oil polluted marine microbial communities from Coal Oil Point, Santa Barbara, California, USA - Sample 7 (SPAdes) (version 2) | ecosystem: Environmental > Aquatic > Marine > Oil seeps ...
AGCGCCCGGTGAAAGACCCTATGCTGTGATAAAGAACGTATTCAAATCCGGTCATGTGAGGGTTACAACGGTAGCCAGAGTCCATGTAAAGATGATATTTGCAGCTTTTTCCTTCAACCTGCATCAATTATTGACCCTGAAGAAACAAGGGATGGTATAGCGGTAGCTATCTATGATGGTTTGGAAATTAGAGGGATAAGGAGTGTAAAAGGGTATAAAAGGAGTGGGATGTGTTGATGATGGAATGAGAGTAAGAGGATTTCCGGTGGGTTATGTGAAAAAGGGAGTTTTTCGAAATAGTCTTTAAATTCGTTTACAAGCACGACGTCAATACTATCAACGGGACTTGCATATTCTATCGATTTTGCCATTGCGAGTTCATGTGTGCACAGTCCATCTTCGTTATCAAGCATTTCCAGATGGTGCTTTTTGATGTGTTTTAATAATCCTCTTTCAGCTATATCATTCTCTCTTCTGTTCATGGAAGTATCCATCACAGATCTGATGAAATCTATGTTCAAGTCCCACGCAGTAGCTATCTCACCCTCCCCTATTCCAAATAGAGTTTTAATAATCTCTTTTCTCATAGCTCCAATTTCAGATCATTCAACCATCAGCAATATTCACCATTAATTTTGCGATGATATTAAATAAAAAAAGGACAATAAAATGACAGTGAAAGATGGAAAAAAGAGGATTTCAAGTATAGTCAACGGTTTTTTCATAGGCATCGCCAATACCACACCGATAAGCGGGGCGACTGTTGCTCTTATCCTCGGCGTATACGAGGAGCTGATCGATGCGGTAAAAGAGATGAATATAAGGTTCTTGATTCCGATTGTTATTGGCGTTGTGATCGGGCTTCTTGCAGGCGTCGAGATGGTTGTTCCGGCAAATGAGAACTATCCACTTCATTTGTCTGCTTTCTTTGTGGGGCTGGTTATAGTGTCCGTGTACAGGCCCATCTGTGAATGCAAAAAGAGAGGTCCGAAGGAGCTTCTTTCAGGAGTTGTAGGGGCTCTTGTACCGATCATCATAACTGTATCTGCTTTTGGTATGGGGGGTGGGGGGGCCTCGAGTAGTTTACCTTTATGGTATCTCTTCATCTGTGGCTTCTTTTCACTTATGGCTATGGCAATACCGGGAGTAAGCGGATCTGTTGTTCTAATAATTCTTGGAGCTTACATATTTATAATGGAGACAGTTGACAGATTTATGGGTATCTTTCTCGGTTCCCTTCGTGATTTGAGCGCTGAGTCACTCTTTGGAATATTCAAGACAGATGAGTTTTCAGTACTCTTGATATTCGGATTGGGGGCGATATTTGGCTTACTTGCAGCCATCTTCGCAGTATCCTCCGTCATAAAAGAACATCGTGATACAGCCATGCCATTCTTCGTCGGAATGATCGGTGGATCTCTACTCGCAGTATCGATGTCACTGATCGAATCACCGGAAGGGATAACAATCTATGTTCTACTCAGCTTCTTTACCGGAATCGCTTTTGTCTCTTCTTTACTCATGATGGAGAGACGATTAAGAGGGGCAACTGAATAATTATTGAATCGCCGGGGCTAGGATTCGAACCCAGGCGTCTCGCAAGAGACAACAGGTCTCGAGCCTGTCGCATTAGCCTCTCTGCCACCCCGGCACAGATCACATTACATCTTGGTTCTGTCTGGTAAAATAAGTTTGCTACTTTGAACGGCAAAAAAAAGTCATTTGGACTCGGTAGCCCCCTCTTTGAGATCAGCTTCAATGACAAACTCACAGTGCCCATCCCCACATGCCTTGCACTTCACCTCTCTACACTCGATACCCTTGCCAAGTAGTGCACCTGCACCACCGGCGATCATACCTGCGATAAAAAAACAGACTGGTTTATCTTGCTCTTCGTCATAACTGTCTGCAACTACAGAATCTTTAACGCAGAGACGGATGAATCCCTCTTTTGTATCAAACTCTGTGAGTTCCATGGCACCCCATCCGAATTGGCTCATCAAATCTGTGACTCCCATCTTCAAGAACGACTCTATCGTCTTATCGTCAAATTTTTGCCCTTCCTTGATCTTAAATCCGGTGGTCTCAAAAATTGCATTTGCACTCTCTGCCGTTTGCTTCTTCACAGCATTATATATGATCGTACCTACGACAGGGCCAATCAACCTATCAGCCTCTTTGAAGATGATGCTAAATATCTTGAAATCTAACATCCCTACCCTTACACCATAATGGAATATCTTCCCATCTTCCATCTTTATACCGCTAATTTTGTCTTTTGGCATATTATATCTCCCGGCAATGTCAGCATATCTCCTTTTGATACTATAAGTTTTACTTCCACAAAATCAAGCCAGTGCGGTGGCATTTTGGATGACAACGTCGGCAACTCCTATCCCTACGTATGACCAGAATGTGAATGCTACCAACCTGCCTGTAAAGCTGATGCCGAGGAAGAATGATGGTTTCATCTTGTAAAGCCCACAGAATAGAGCGAATAGATCAATAGGCATGAGTGGTACGAAACAGAAGAAAACAAATATTGGGGTACCCCATTTATCCCATAATTCTTTGATATGGTAATATTGTTCCTCATATCTCCTTTTAATGAACGGTTCACCAAGCCGGTAAGCAACGATATAGTTGATACCACAACCGATAGTAAAACCGGCTGACGCTACAACAACAAGTGCAATTCTATTTATCCCTGCAGCACCGGCAATTGCTATGATCGCAGGAGTACCGAGCGGTAGGACGGTCCCACTTATTACAGTGAGAAGGAAGACTCCCGGTATACCATATTCGACTATCTGACCAATATACTGATTCAACAGCTCAGGATCAGCCGCATCGAGATCCTGAACGTACATCACAAGAAAAGCACATAACACAAGCACAATGACAATCATCAATATTGATACGCCTACCCACCTTTTCATAGTTTCACCTATCCTTAAATTTTTGACGATAACTCATCTTTTATGGATTTGATTGCATTTATTGCATCTCCTCCAAAATCGATCGGTGCCTTACCCTCCAGATCCGATTTTACCATTACATCGTCGTACGGTATGATTCCAATAAGCGGAATTGAAAGCTCTTTAAGCTTCTCCTCGATGATGCTGGACCCATTAGATTTGTTGATCACGGCCACAACCTCTTTTATACCCAGATCTGTTGCAAGGCCTTTGATCCTCTTTGCAGTCTCAACAGACTTAGAACCAGGCTCGACAACTATCACCATGATGTCAACATTTCTGGATGTGCCTCTACCAAGGTGTTCTATCCCTGCCTCCATGTCGAGGATAACCGGGTCTTCTTTGAATATGATATGCCTCAAAACAGCACCCAAGAAAGTATTATGAGAACAAGCACAACCACTTCCACCCTTTACGATCGTACCCATAACGAGCATCTTGACCCCGTCCGGTCCAACTGAACCATATTTATCGACTATGTCATCGACCTTCGGATTCAGTTTGATCAGTCCGTCAGAGATCTCGGCACGTTCTTTTATAAGCTCCTTCAGCTCTGAGAGTGGCCTGGGATTCTCTTTGATACCTATCGCTGAAGCCAGATTCATATCAGGATCGGCATCAATTGCTATCACATCACAACCATCCCTTGCAAACATACGGGCAAGAGTTCCGGCCAGTGTAGTCTTACCAACTCCTCCTTTACCAGTTACTGCTATCTTAATGTTTTGACCCCCGTCAGAATATTGAGAAAAGAACAGATAAAATTATCGTTATGTAAATGGCATTGAAACTCCCTGACCCCCCTATATTGAAGAATGCACTTCCATCATCTTCTTCTATCGAGAGTAATTTTGTGACGATTCCAAGAAGTATGCCACATACCCCTGTTATGAATATCACCGGTGCAGCATCCTCTGCCAGTACAAATGCGAGGGGCACCACCAGAAGACCGATATAATTCGGCACCACCACCCCCACACCATCTCTGATCGTCGAGAAGAGGTGGGTTATGACTACCATTATGAGCAGTATCACAAGTATCTCTATCATGGGGTTAACCGCAAGCAGATAAAACGAGAGAATGATAGGTAGGATGGATCCACCAACATTGAGTGTGACAGATGATTTGTACGCAGCAGTCCCTTCCCTAAGTTCTTCTGCTACCGGGACTGAGTAGATCTCTTCGAGCAGTTTCTGCTCTTTGGAACTATATTCAGGTTTCTTGGTTCTGAACCTATAGATCGGAACCTCGATGACACTAAAACAGAGCATCGCGGTGACCCAGATGAAAAGGGTCAAAGGATTCAAATTAAAACTATCTCCAAGCAGTCCTTCATAACTCAGAATAAAGATTGGTATCAACAAGAATATAAAGAAGATTAAATTGCCGATATCCGGCTTATTAATTATCCCCCTCATTTGTTTCACCAATCTACATTAGACCTATCCTATTTATAGTCTTTTCCCTGTGAGATCATTCAGCAGATATCCTTCAGCCCTCTTATCATCGCTTCGAATGTGAACTCCCTTGGAACGAAATCTACCTTGATCTTGTTTTTTATCAGTGCCTCTTCTGTGGGATTTCCAATGGCAGAGACTATCTTGTTATTCATCGCCTCTAAGATCTCACTTTTTACCCCTGCACTCTCGGCAACCTTCAGGAAGTTGAGAACAGTCATCCTGCTTGTGAAGGTAAATATGTCTACCTCGCCTCTTGCAGCTGATTTAAGGACCTCTTCTTGACGCGTAAGATCCTCGGGTATTGTTATCGAGTAGACCTGAACCTCATGAACATTTGCACCCATACCTTTGAGTTCACTTACCAATATCTCACTGCCATGCGAGCTCCTCAATATCTCGATATTTTTGCCTTTTATATCTCTTCCTGAGAGCGCGGCAACTATCCCACTGGAACTGAAGTCTTTTGGTACCAGGCCTACGGTCATCCCCATATCCTCAAGAAAACGCCTTGTCGGCTCACCTATGGCGACAATCTCTGAGCCGTTAACTCTTCTTTTGAAATCAGCCTCGTCATCAACCTTCGTCAATGTATACCTTATCCCGTTTATGCTAGTGAATATTACGTAATCAACAACGTTATCGATCAGGTTCTTGAAGAAGAATTCAAATTCCGGGTCCATCTTCTCGACTAGCTTGATCATAGGTGCTGACACGCCCTTAAAGCCATAAGACTCGACGATTCTCATCGACTCTTCCATCCTCTCTTCCGGCCTTACAATTAGTATCTTTTTCATCTGATACTACTATATTTTGGCATAACATTATAAATAATTGGTTTGATAAATCATTCAATAGATTACTATGCCAGTCTACTCCTATTCAAGAATTAATACATTTGAGAACTGTCCACTCCGGTTCAAGTATCGGTACATCGATAGGATCAAGGTCGAGACGGAAGGTGTCGAGGCATTTTTGGGCACCATGGTACACGAGAGCCTGGAAAAGTTATACGATAACTGTATGAAGGAGAGGGAGACATCATTGGACGAACTCATCTATTTCTACCAGCTTAGGTGGGATAGTAAGTGGCATGATGGAATTGAGATTGTCAAGAAAAATTTCTCTGAAGATAACTATAAGGGCATCGGGGAGAGGTGCCTCATGGATTACTACAAGAGATACGCTCCATTCGATCAGGATCGGACGATAGCACTTGAAAAGAGGATTGAAGCCCCTCTTGGAAACTTCAGACTGGTGGGTTTTATTGATAGATTGGCCCAACGGGAGGACGGCACATACGAGATCCACGACTACAAGACAGCTTCCAGGCTGCCCACTCAGGACGAGGTGAATAGAGATGACCAGCTCGCGCTCTATCATCTCGCACTCACTACTATGTGGGACGACGTCTCCGATGTGGATCTCGTCTGGCATTACCTGCAATTTGACAAAGAGCTCAGATCGAGAAGGGATGCTCAGGCCTTAAGCGATCTTGAGAATGCATACATATCAAAGATCGAGAAGATAGAGTGTTCCACAGACTTTGAACCTAAAGAGTCTGCCCTATGCAATTGGTGTGAATATCAGAGTCTATGCCCCGTGAAGAAGCACGTCTGTGAAGTCGATCCCCTGAGCCCTAGTGAGTTTTGTGAGAATGATGGCGTCAAATTTGTGAACAGGTACGTCGAGTTGAGTGCCCGATTGAATGAACTGAAAGAAGAGCAGAATCGCTTGAGGGAAGATATAATTGCATATTCCAGACAGAACAGAGTTGAGACTATCATAGGGAGTGGTTCCAAGATCCGTGTCAAGACAACACAGAAGAACAAATACCCGTCAAAATCGAGTGATGAGGGTAAGTATAATAACCTGGTTAACCTGGTCAAGGGAGCGGGAAGATGGGAAGAGGTCTCAAAACTCGATTCCTATACACTCGCAAGGATTTTGGATAAGGGCGAATGGGATGAAGAACTCGTCGAGAAGATAAGGGTAGAATTTCAAGAGACGGTTGAAGCTTCGAGAATATCGATATCGAAAATTGAGCAAGAGGGTAATTGAGCATCAATCGGACCTGATGGCAACTTTTTAAATCTCATCATTAAAAGTAAAGTTTATATAGGGGTATAATACCATTATAATTCATGTACAAATGGGCATTTGTATTTTTGGTCGTAGTGCTACTCACGACTATGGTTGTACCGGTAGCATGCGCAGGAATAGTGAAAGGAAGTATAGCAGACCATATTGTGATAAGCGAGGTGCAGATAAAAGGTGACGGTGATTCAAAGCACGATTTTGTGGAGCTATACAACCCAACAGAATATAACATTGACCTGAACGATTATGAAGATAGTTACATCAGGTTGGTTAAACGTACGGTAAGTGGAACTTCAGACACAACGTTAAAATCTTGGTCTACAGGAGAGTCGGCAATTGTTCCGGCCCACGGGTACTACCTGTGGGCAAGTAGTACGGATGGTGCTTATCCCGGTTCTATCGGGGCGGATGTATCAACAACAGGGACGATAGCTTCAAACAATGCTGTTGCACTGAGGAAAGGAGACGAGAACAGTGGCGCAATTATTGACGCGGTTGGTTGGGGAACGGCAACAAATGCATTGGTAGAAGGATCGGTTTATGCGACAAATCCCACAGATAATAAGAGCATACAAAGAAAGGTGAACTCGACAATAGATGAAGATATGACACATGGTCCTGCATGGGATTCAGAGAACAACAGCGCGGACTTCTTCATTCATTCTTCCGATCCGAATAATATTGGTAGCAAACATATACCACCTCTACCGGAATTTAACACAGCAATCCTGCTATCAACAGGACTACTATTACTTGCAGGATATTTCAGGTTAAAAAAGAAGAAGGGATGACTTGCTCCTTAGAGCAAGTACCCGGCCACACGTTTGATCCGTGGATAGTCATCGAGCCATTCTAATTCCTCGATTGTTTCATCAAGCGGTGGCATATTATCTATCTCTATGCGAGTATATAGCCTTGCGCCGTTGATTGCTTTTCCCAAGGTGATCTCGTCACCTTCCAGAAGCTTCATCCCATCTTCAGCCTCTTTTACCGTCATTTTGAAGGTTGGAATGTTCTGATCTCCCAGGATGTCATCTCCCACTTCACCCTCATCGAGGATCCCTTTGTGACTCACCACGTAGAAAGTCTTCAGTGTTTCCCCATCATTTCCTACTATAACAATCTTGACTGCGGCGATCCCGGCATCATCCATGTTTTTGTACAGGAAGCTCATCTTCCTGGCATCATTCTCAAGGGTTTCGATACTGGCCTCCAGAGCGTCCAAGCCATTTACTTCATCTACTCTACCCCAACCCAAACCTATGAAGGATCCTAAACGCCCAGCTGCCAAAGCGGGAGCCGGAGCAATCACAACAGCAAGCATAGATATCAAAACCAATAGCCCTATAATCTTGTTAATCTGCATAATCTCACCTGATTTCTTTCATAAACGGTTCGTACAACCTACTAAAGCATAAGGTTTATGGATGATAAGGTTGTCTATATCCCCTGACATGATAACCGCAACTGTAGTAAGCGCAGCTTCAAACATGCAAAGTGGATTACCACTTGAGATTGGTGGTGTCCTTGCGACAATCTCACTAATATTGTTCCTCTCTATGACGGAGCTGTTGTCGGATTCGGATTGGTGGGACAAGTGGGTATCCAGCACGCTCAGTATGGGTACGGCCCCTTTTATCGTCGTATTTTTGGGAGTTGTGATCTCCAAAATGCTTGTGGTTCTTTGAACCATTTTTTTTGAGGGTTATAGAGCCCGTCTCTCAATCCAATAAAAAGCTCCCGACTTTAGATGCCGGAAGGCCATAACGGTCTCCTTACGCTTTTTGTACGTCTCTTTACCCACCTCTGAGTGCATCTTTGCAGCCATCCTACGGCCGTAGCCGTCACTGGTGATCACCCTTATTTTGCCTTCACCTGCAGCTCGTCACCCCGCTTATCCCAGTAGAGCTCATCCTCTTCTTCGTCTATCACGATTCCGCGCTCTATTATCTCCCTTATCGCTTCATTTGATGCATCGGCTTTCATCTTGATACCATCGGGTCTAGAGGTGCCCAACTTTAGCACACCTGCTGATCTGGCAATCGTAACAGTCTTCTTGGACACCTCCTCAATCTTTGTGGCTGGAATAGAGAAGAATTATGTTTGGCAGGGTGTATATTTGGTTATTGGGTAATTGTGGGACAGGCTCTATACTGGTAAGTAATGTATAAAACCGAAGATGAATACGTTGATTGTCCCGTGTATTGTCACTATGAGCGGTAGGCTGCGTGTTCTCTGGAATAGGTAACCGAGGATCAATCCTACAATCATTGTGAATATTATCTCGTATATCGTCCCATATCCTGAGTGCATAATCCCGAAGAGAATACTTGAAAGTATAAGTCCCTGCCATATTCCTATCGCTTCTTCAAATCTTGTCATAAGTATCGACCTGAAGATGATCTCCTCTATCAAGCCGACAAATACGAACATGATTATGAAGAGAACAGTGATGTTAGCAATACTCGGATTCATAAGAAGGGAAGGGGGATCGATTATCTGGTATTCCACAAGAGCCATAATAAAGCCTATGAGGACCGCGGCGGGTATGTATAAAAAAATATACCGGGTTGTAAGGCCAATATCTTCAAGCGTAATACCCTGATTCCTGATCAGTATATAGATTGATATAAACAATGGGCTGTAGATTAAGGGATACCAGTACAGTGTTATGGTGAAGAATATCGGCATCGCCACATTGATTATCCTAAGCTGCAAGAGTAACATCAGGGATTGGATGAGTTGTTTTCTAATTCTGTCTGAATCGAATCCAAAATCCTCTTCTTCTTTTAATTTTTTCAGATTATCATTGATAACTGCTGCTGACTCAATTAGATCGGTTGTTTCGTCTGATCTACCCAACGGTACTAAAGAATCTATCTTTTCGTATATTTTTTCGCGATCTGCTGATAGTCTCCTCTTTGGAACTGATTCATCTTCATTCCTCATAGCGATCATCAAAAATATCAGTGCGTTCAGGTTGATGATGTGCAGTATGATGCCTGTGTTCAAAGCCTCAAAGAATATCAGTAGCTCCCCCAGTATGATCAAGGCCAGGGATGGTACTACCATCATCACATTTGATTTTAAGCTATTTGACAAATCAGCTCTTTTTAAAATATTCATGCTTAGTTTACCTGTAATACTACAGTTCCTTTGGCTCCGGTATCACTTCAAGTTCCTCTTCGATCTCTTTCAGCTCATCTTTTAGAGATTCAACCTCTTCACCTAGTCCACCGTCTTTCATCTTCTGTATCTCATCCGTAGTATATATTCCCTTTAATCTGTCGGATTCCAAGATAACCTCATATTTTCCGGAGGCAATGAATTTTCGTAGCGATAATAGGTATTCCACTGCGTCATCCGGGTCAATATTTGTGAATTTCCCTATCTTGGATATGAATGGTATCACTCGTGTAATCTGCATATTTATTGATGCTCCATCATCACCAAACGCAATCTTGGCCGTACTCCTCTTCCCCAACTCATTCAATGATTCCAGCCATGCGACATTTGACTCGGCAACCTCTTTGAAGCGTGCAGGATCATCCAAATAGTGTGCAAGCCGATCCTGGGAGTAACGATAATATTCAAGCAATTTATAGACTGGTTCATCTCCAATCTTTTCACTCCTCAAAAAAATGTAGAGTTCGCTAGCACTTTGTTGATCGTACGGGTGGGGAAATCTCAGTTCAGGGTGGTAAAGGGCATCAAGTCCCGTCTTTATCACCTCGCGGGAAGAACTCTCCTGCACAAAACCCCTCATAAGCTCTGAGATCTTCAAATTATAATCCTGTAACAGTTCCCTCTGAAGCGCAATATCCTCTTCATCCACGTCGGGATACTCAACCAGACCCTCAAGCCTCGATATCTCTCTTTTTAGGGTTTTTCTACGTTCTTTCAATCTATTATGCCCTTTTCGGTAATCCTCGACGAGGCCCTTCTTTTTGACCCTGAGGCCTGCGAGCGGTTCGATCGTCTTGAGGGCATCTTTTGCAGATGTAAACCTCCATTTCTTAAGAAAACTCAATACCAGATCGAACTTTTCGATATCTTCCGCAGATAGTTTTGATGAGTTCTGAATCTTTCTTGCAATCTTGTCGAGCTGTTTTACGAGTTCTACTCGGTATACGTATTTGTTCGGTTTCCCATCAAATTCAACAATCGTAGAGTTGGTCCTGCCAAAAATATCCTCTAACTCTACTAACCGCCCATCACCGACGGCTTCTATCTCTCTTTTGATCTCGTAAATCCCTTCAATATCCATAAATCAAGTCTTCTGTATCTCTCTACGAAGATCACCCAACTTTGCAACCCTTTCTGCAAATGCGTTATGTTTGTGAATACTCTCCTCGTTGATCTGCTTGATCGTGATCACCGCCTCATCCGGAAGGTCTTCAAAATCAGTCACTATCTTTTTTGCCATTATCCTGACGCAGTCTTCTACGAATGCAGGATTTCTGTGGGCATTCTCAACAACATGCGCCTCATCCATCCGCTTCAGCAGTTCAAACGTCTCGGAACTCATGGATTCGTGAATTACCTTGATTATCTTATCCAGAGACACCGCATACCCATCCTGCACGTCGATCGAGATGTAGCCCCTCCCCCGTTGATTATGTGTCGCCATAGGCACGCGTTTAAGGAAACTATCTATCAGATCATCCCCCACACCCAGTTTTTTAAGCTCGTCAGTTGCCTTATCTTGCATTATCTGTTGTGCACAAGGGCATGTGGTTATTCCGGTCACCTCTGCACCTATCAATTTTCTGACAGTGCCATTTCGCTTGGCCCTGGCCTCTGCAAATATGTCGACAACCTCCTGACAATTTATCTTGCTGACTGGGGTCTTTCGTTTTATGACATACTCGCTCTTCATACACACTTCGGCATCTGAGGCATACTCATGTCGATCAAGAAGCCTCTTCACGACTTCTGAACAGAGTTCCTCGATCTCATAGACCGGTGATTCGATCGCCTCTTCGAGAACCTCATCTATAGCTTCGAAATTTCGTGAGAGGTTGGCTCCTTTAATATTCGCCGGGAGGTCCACAAATATGTCGAATGATGATATCAACACAATCGGTCGCTTGTTACTTCTAGCCACCTCTACCAGCTTCTTCACGTCCGTTACACCAACCCGAGTCAGGTTGATCTGAATATCAGGATTGTCCGATTGTACATCTGAAAGAACCATATGCATCAGCCTTAAAAATCGTTTGGAATACCCATTTCCTAATTCTGCCTACGATCTTACTTATAACTTCCTTTTTAGCGTTACCCATTTACACATGACAGATCAAAATTGGGTGTATTTATCGCACCATTTTCTACTATTTTTTACAATCGGCGTGGTACACCAAAGTATTTAATATAACACTGCCCAAATTAGCCTCCAATGCACAAAATGTCAAAGAGGGCGAAGAGATGTGCCGATGCCATCAAGGGACAGAAGAGGGCTCTGGTCGTTTCACATATAGATGCCGACGGACTGACCTCGGCCGCAATAATCTGCAAAGCACTCGCAAGGGCCGGTATAGAATCAGATGTAAAATTTTTGAAGCAACTGGATGTTTTAGCCCTAGAGGATATCGCCAACCAGGGAACAGATCTCGTGATATTCACCGATCTGGGAAGTGGGCTTGCAGGCACAATATCGGAATATCAGTTTACACCGGTTATCGTGGATCATCATCAGGTAAATGGTGAGATAGAACATCATCTGAATCCACACCTCTTCGGCATAAATGGGAGCTACGAACTTAGCGGAGCGGGGACAGCATTCATTCTTGCCCAAGCGTTGGGCGACAACAAGGATCTGGCAGATTTGGCAATCGTCGGTGCAGTCGGAGATCTTCAGGCAAGAAGAGATGGAAAGCTTACAGGTATGAATCGTGAAATTTTGAAGATGGGAGAAGATGCCGGTGTGCTACACTCCGAAAAGGACGTGATGTTCTTCGGAAAGCAGACGAAGCCGATCTATATGCTGCTTCAGTACTCAAATGACCCTTACATACCTGGAATAACAGGAAATGAACTGGCATCAATCAATTTCTTGCAGCGAATAGGTATTGAGCTGAAGAGAGATGACTGGAGGAGATGGATAGATCTCTCCCTCGATGAGAAGCAGAAGATCGTCTCAAATCTAATCCAACACTGCCTATCCAAAGGGGTCTCCCAGCGCGGAATAGGGCGTTTGGTCGGTGAAGTTTATACGTTAGAAAGAGAGAAAGAGGGTCTCGAGATGAGAGATGCCTCGGAGTATTCCACTTTACTCAATGCGACTGCAAGATATGATTTCTCGGATGTCGGGCTCGCAGTCTGCATGGGAGACAGGGAAGATGCATACAAGCGTGCACGCAGTCTATTATCCGAACACAGAAGAAACCTTGTAAAGGGCCTTGAACTCGTCAAATCGCTAGGTGTCACTACACTTGATAATATGCAGTACTTTTATGCAGGAGACCAGATAAGGGAGACAATAGTTGGGATAATTGCCGGAATGAGCATGAGTACCTACAGCAAAAGCATACCAATAATTGGGATCGTCGATGCTGAAGACGGGATCAAGGTATCTTCACGAGGGACTCAGAGCCTGGTTCGAAAGGGGCTCAATCTGGGTGCCGCCATTTCAGAATCAGCCGCGATTGTTGGTGGTATGGGAGGAGGGCACGATATTGCTGCCGGAGCAACAATTCCCAAAGAATCCATGGATGAATTTTTATCATTATTTAATCAAAAGATCGGTATGCAGATAGGATGATTAGAGAAGTCCTTAACAAGATAAGATTGAGTTTATTCACAGGGGCGTGCCCGGCGATAGAAGAGTTATCTCCTGTGAAAGGATAACAGATATCAGAAAGGGGTTCTTTTCATACCAAAATGGTATGGAAGTTACCATACCCCATCATCGTGTGAGGGTGATCAGAATGAAATCATGAGCGATCTATTCTTCATTAATTTCAAGAGCGATAAATTAATATATTTTGAGGCCATTCAATCGGTAGGATAAATTATTATAATATATAAAAACGCTATATAACGTCTATGATGTGAAAAAGGAGGGTGAAGATGGCTAAACTGAGGAATAGGATATTGGGTGTGCTGCTTATAGCAGTCGGTGTTGTAGTGATGCTGTTGTATGGTCTGATTCCACTTTTGAGATGGGCAATATTTGAGTTGTTGATACAGTTTATGGGAACAGCTGGGCTTATCGACCTGATAGTCTGGATCGTATGGCTCGTCGTTGGTGGTATAGGCCTACTCGTCGGATTGATCTTATTCATGAGAGATTGATTCAATCGGTCAATATAAACCGAAAATGACCTGTAAGGGGGCCATTTGATGATGGGGCCCCTACATATCTTTTTTCTTGCTGTTTAATATCTTAGTACTGCGGCGATTCCACCGAATGCACGGTATATCTGGGAACCTTCTTCAAAATCAGTTGATACTATTACAACTTCAGCCCCCGTACGCTCTGCAAGTGCCGAGAATTCCATAACGATATCCGACTCCTCTTCCAACACTAGGTCGGATCCGCATTTCGGGCAATTCTCTAGATCAAGATTCTCAAAGTCGAGATCTTTAAAAGTTTCATCTCTTTCGTAGTCACAACTTGCACAACCAATCTTTGCCCTCGTCCGCCTGAGATCCTCTGATATAAGAAGAACGTCAACTGCACCTTCCTGTAGTTTTCTTCTCACTTCCTCTTCACCATAGGCTGCCAGATTTGAGTTGACCAGCTCACGCATGAACTTGGAGGTCGCTCGCTTCTCCTTCATGAGGTCTATCTCGTAGAGTTTCTCCCCTGCCTGATCTACAAGTTCACTCAAACCGGATTCATCTGTATAAGAGACATCGAAAGCCCCAAGTAGCTTCTTCCGGAGTTCATGATGAAGAAACTCCCCCTTTATAAACTCTTCCTTGGTCGGACTGGGACCACCAATAATAACGCCCTGTAGAATATTATGGTCGATAGGTACGAGTACGTCGTTTGCATGAGATGCGATTCTGTTGTAGAAATCTTCAATCGCGATCTCTCTGAGCCTTTCAAAACGCCTCTGAGATTGACCACCTCTACCCTGCTTTCCCGGTACTGATGAAGTCATATGCTTCAGCATTTCTATACGTTTTCCGACAAGTAGGCCCACTGTGGCTTCTCTTTTGTCAAGAACGATGAGCCCATAAGTCTTCTTCTCCGAGAGCATATCCTCAAGTGGTTCCAAGAAGAATCTGGAATCGCAATGGTACTTGTATGTACATATCGGTTGGGGTGGTTCAACAATTGTGGTCTCCATATCCGTTTTATCACCACCGATATCGATCGCACCACAGAATAGAACAATTCCGTTCTCCGGAGCCTTTCTTATGTACTTCAATCGAGATAATATGGAATCGAGTGCACTCTGGACGTTCGTTCTCGTCGATTTGCTCTTTATATTTGATGCTTGACCATGTTCATCTCTCAACTGTGCCACGACATCGGAGATCTGTTTATCTGGAGGGATATAAAGAGATACGAGTTCAGTCCCCCTACCGCTCTTCTCCTCAAGCACTTCCAGGCGCCTCTTGAACTCGTATTTATCTGCCTCATCCATAAAATAAATCCTCGGTCGAGATATATCTCAGACCCTTCATACTTAATTGCTTTATCTTAATATATGTTGCCATATAAATTGGGGATTGATGAGAGCAAGCGATATTACTGAAAAAAAACTGATCGAGCTTGTGAGCAGATCATTTGGCAAGGGTGATGGCATAGTAATCGGTGCCAGGGAGGACGATTGTGCAGTGATTGATACAGGCGAGGGTTGTATAGTACTTACGACCGACATGCTCCACAGAACAACAGATTTTCCAGAGATGATGACTGCACATCAGATAGGATGGATGAGTGTGGCAGTCAGTCTCAGTGATATCGCTTCAATGGGTGCAAGACCTATAGCAATTCTTGTCTCGATCGGCCTTCCGGATGATACCGAACTTGACTTTGTGGAAGAGCTCGGGGAAGGAATGAATGCTTGCGCTTCAAAGTATGACGTGAGCATCGTCGGCGGGGATATCGATTCCCACGATGAACTCACACTCTGTGGAAGTGCCATCGGTACTGCTGCCAAGGAGAGGATTGTCAGAAGGGGAGGTGCTGGTGAGGGTGAGCTCCTCTGTGTAACAGGATCCCTTGGGGGTGCTGCCGCAGGTCTTAAGATTGCCCTTGGTGAAGCGAGCGCATCTGACAGCGTAAGAGAAATATTGTTGAAATCTCTCTTCGAACCGGAACCAAGAGTACTTGAGGGACTTGCACTCGCGGGTTACGCGACCTCTATGATTGACATAAGTGATTCACTTGCAATCTCCTTACATGAACTTGCAGACGCAAGTGGGGTCGGTTTTCAGGTAGTTAAAGAGCAAATACCGATAAGTGACGGAGTAAAATCCACATTTAAGGATCCACTGGAGTTGTCCATCTACGGTGGAGGAGATTTTGAACTCCTCTTCACGATAAAAAGAGGAGATGTGACATCGGTAAAGGATAAAGTGCCTTTTAGTGTGATCGGAGAAGTCACCTCAAGCGGCATACATCTTATGGGATCGGACCAAGAGATAGAGTTCAGAGGATACAGACACTTTTAATAACATATTTATATATGATAAAAACCCTTCTATTAAAGGAAGGTGTGATCATGCAGAGAGATAGGAGGAATATCCTTTTAACGTCACCCATCGAATGGTGGGATCGAAGCGGCTGGGGGACATCAATCGACGTCCCTGCACCGATATACGGCCTGGATTTTCTGTCTGAGAATATTTCAACACCCCACAAGCTCTTGCAGTTTCCAACATGGGAAGAGTATATCAGTCATCTGAAGAGTGGGGAATTTACAGACGTGGGTATCTCATTTCTTATAAACCACACGGACATCGTGGAAGAGATGATCCGAAAGACCAGGGAGATCTCTGATGTCAGGATTGTCGGAGGGGGTCATGGGGCATTCAACTTAAAGCCTGTCAACGATCTATTCGATGGCGTATGCACAGGATGGGGTGTGGAATGGTTGAGAAAGTGGCTAGATGAGCCTTTGAATGTGCATTCATACCGCATCCCCGTATCTGACATGGAATTTGGTTTCGGACCTGTGAGAACGACGGTAGGATCGATTATCGGAACCGCCGGCTGTACAATGGGGTGCGACTTCTGCCAGATAACAGAAGAGTATGAAAGCCCCCTACAGCTAGCGACACCATCACAAGCAGTAGCCCATATAAAAGAGAATAAGAGGCGTTTTTACTTCTTCCAGGATGACAACTTCTTTTTGCACAGGAGGTGGATCGAGGAGTTCTTCTCGGAGCGGCAAGTGCAGGGAGTGGATACACCGTGGCTTACATGGGGTGGGACCGAGCTTCTTGGAAAGTACGACATACCTCATCTTGTAGATAATGGTTTTACCGGGGTGTACATAGGCTACGAGAGGAGTGATCTTAAGAAGACCTCTTCAGCCAAAGAGGTGACAAAGGAGTTGATAGATAACGATGTCCTCATATTGGGATCCTTCATCCTCGGATGGGAAGATCAGACGAAGGAGGATGTACAAAAGGAGATTGAATGGGCAAAAAGTCTAAACTGTGATCTCTACTACTTTGCTTGTTACGTCCCGTTACCAAACACAAAAAATTGGAGAAAATTCAAGGATCGTATAGTGGAGAACGATCCGAGTAAATGGGGAACCGGAGAGAATCTGGTATGGGATCACCCGAGTATTGAGAGGGAGTGGATCGAGGAAAAGATAACTGAAGCCTACGAGATGATAGATTCCAACTTCATGAGGATCGCAAAGATCGTGGCGAAGTCGCAGATGAATCAGAAAAAAGCGAGTTCAAAGGAGGCCCCAAGACTTCTTCAAGAGGGAATCCAATAAAAATTTTTCAGCTCTTGGATCATCTTTTACCGTCTTGATCACCCTCTTTACAGGGGTTTGAAGGGCACTACTTAACTTACCCATCTTCACGGATCTATCAAGATCTTTTCCCATCTCGCTCATCCATGCATCCTCATAGCCCGATAGGAATTCCCTACTGAAATCACCTTCAGATGTAGCTCTTGTTGCCCACTCGCTGCTGATCTCTCCGCCTGCCATTGCGTAGTATATCCCCTCACCGGAAGTGGCCATCGCATGTCCTGCGGCTTCCCCTATAAGAAGAGCGCCGTTGAAATATGTTTCAGTGGCAGTCCCAAGACAGGTTATCCTGCCACCTTGATTCATGATTATCCTGCCACCTTCTAGCTTCTTGCTCGCTACAGGATGGCTCGTTATGAACTTATTCAACCGCTCATTCAAACGGAGATTCTCCCCCTTCACTTCCGAGACCATGGCCCCTAGTCCTACGGTCACGATCTCTCTCTTAGGAAATATCCATGCGTAAGCGCTATTTGATATCCCTTCTCCGAAGTATATCTCGATCCTGTCGCCTATCCGCTCGTCAATCAGATCCGACGTGAGTCTGATGTGGCATGAAGACCACAAAGAGATCCTTTCAGGGTTGTCCACAAATGCACCCAATTTCCGCCTCACAACGGACGTATTTCCATCCGCGCCAATGACGAGATCTGCCTCAATACTCTCGGTTTTTTCACCACTCTTTACAACAACACCTTTCACAAAGTCATCTTTAACAATCAGATCAACGACCCTGGAATTCTCCCTGACATCTGCTCCGGCTTCTTTTGCATCTTGGACTAGCATGGAGTCAAATTTACCCCTACAAACAAATGCACCCAGCCTCTCAGTATCATCGATTGTGATCGAGTCGTCATCAAGAGTTATCGTTATTCCATTGTAATATCTATCGATAATGTCTTCAGGAGGGTCAAATCTGTCCAACACCTTCTTCGTTAGGCCGCCGGCACAGGGTTTATTCCTATTAAAATTCTTCTTCTCCAGAAGTAGTGTTTTAAGTCCGTTCTCGGCGCATCTTCTAGCTGCGATCGAACCACCGGGACCCCCTCCAACGACGATAACATCAAATTTCATTGTTAGTTAGAGATTGCTCTCCTACATTAAGTTTATTTTGGTGCTATCAGGGCATTCTTCCGAAGTTCTCCCATGCATATTCAAAATTTTCTCTCACCCATTTTATGCATTCTTCATCCTCGGTGGCCAAAAGAGCGTCATGTCCCGGAACACCTTCAAGGGTTCTAAAACCGAAGAGGCAATACTTGTCATCGACAATATATGCCCCTAAAGACTGCCCTTTTACATCAGTCACCTTCAACTCCATGTTGACAAATTTTAGAGCCATTTTTAGGAATGTAATCTCTCTTCCGAAATCGTCTTCAGAGAAGAGTCCCATCATTTTTGGTCTATGCCTCACCATTCCGATCAGATACAAAAAACCGGGCCTGAATAATTTGTCGACAGCTACGATGACCTCCCTCTTTGCGACAGGGAGGGTGGCGATTGCATCATTCAGTAGGTACGTCATCCTATCAGCAAAATCCGGTTCACCGATGATCCTAAAATCATCACTGTATTTAAATTTTGATAGTAGCTCCTGTGGGATTGTGGCCGGAATTCTCGTTCGGAAGAAGTTGAATATGTCCTCTCTACTCGTTATGGACTCACAAACATCATACAAATTCAATGAAGAAAAGATACCAAGAAGTGTCACCGAACTACCATCCCCATTAGAAAATATTAGCCCGGACTCTTGTAGCCCCTCAAGTAAAAGAGTGATCTCCTCTTCAGATACGTCTATACCTCTCGATCCCAAAGCTTTTGAAAGTTCTTCCACATTCATCCCCTCATCAGATAGTGTAGACAAAATTACTTTTTTTGTATCCATGATCTCTTCCCTCATATACTACCCACCACTGTTGAAATTAAAAAAACAATTACCGGGAGCAGTAACATATAGGAATACTTTCTCCCTTCACTGAAATCTCTTCCGAAACTCAGCATGGCGAAGATTGTGATAATTACTGCAAATGAGACAATTATTGGGTAAAATATGTTCAAATCCCCGACAAAGTAGAGTGTAAATATCATGATGAACTCAAAAGGGACCAATATAGCAGAGAAACTGAAAGTCCTCTCAACACCGATCTGCATGGGAAGTGTTAAACGCCCTGTATGTATATCATCTTCAACGTCGGCAATATCAGCAACATTTTTTGCAATCACGGATGCAAAGATGATCATTAGAGATAATACCCCAATGGCAGGATTATATTCCCATCCCCTGACTGCAGCCCAACCGCCTGCAAGGGAGAAGATAAAACCGGCTGATATAGTAAGTGGACTCAAGATGCTCCTTCCAACCATCCTCAGTGGTGGGGCCGAGTAGACGTATGTAACTATGAGAGCTAAAATGGCAAATGTTCTAACGACCCAGTTCGGCGGGATGACAGCAATCATTATTATCATGATCGCGTAGTGTATTAAAGCTATATATTTTACTTCATTTAGACTCAGCGATCCTGAAGTAAGTGGGGCATCTTGCTTGAGTGATTTGTCAGTCTCTCTATCGAAATAGTCATTTACGGGGTGCGCTGCACACATACCAAACCAGAAGAGCAGTGATAGCTTAAGAGCCATCACATAATCGATAGCATTTATGTCTCCCCTATTTGCAAGAAACATTCCGGCAAGTACACAAAGAATGGAAAGTACACCAAATTGCGGCCTTTCCAATAGGATTATTGCTTGTATCTTATCAACGTTCATCCCTTAACGTTATGCATTGAATATCTATATATTTAACTAACAAAGATAAACAATCAGCTGACTTGGTTTCATTGCATATAAAAAGACGCATATGTACGTGTATTACGGAAATATCCGTGTATTAAAACCACCTATTCAATGTCATCTGACCCTGAACGTCTGTAGCATCTTTCAACCTGACCACAGCTTTCTGAATGCGATCTTCTGAAAACCCATTCTCTTCGCAGAGGAACTCAATGATCCTCACTTCATCCGGACTCTTCCATTTTACATCATAATCAAGAGATATATCAGGGTGTAAAAAGATCGCTCTCACATCCAAAAAAAGATCGATACTCGTATCAAGCTCACTTAGCGCCCCCTCTATACCACCATGCTTCTTGATGAGCTTGAGTGCCCTCTTGGGGCCGATACCTTTTACACCTTTATTGAAGTCCGTCCCCATAAGAATCGCCATATCAACAAGCTGTTCCCTTGTGATCTCAAGTCTGTCTAGTCCGGCATAGAGATCAATCAGCTCCGGTTTCACATCTACATAAACCATCTTCCCAGGAAGCTTCCTCTTGCCAGTTACCGTTAAGTTTCTGAGTAGCATCCCTGAACCGAATAAGAGAGAATCATAATCCTGAGAACCCACATAATCGACATCACCGTTCATCGCCATGAAAGATGCCTGGGCTTCACCATCTGATGGGGCCTGGACAATCGGCATACCCATATAACCAAGGAGCCTCTTTGTACTGCGAGTTATATCTTCTGTGATCCTTGAAGTGGACTGAGCATACTTGAAGGCATCACCACTACCTGTTGCTTTAGCCTCTTCCCATCTCTTTTTTGACTCTTCCTTGATCCTTCGCCGCTCCTGTAAAGTCGCCGCCTTCAAATCCGGTGGTTTTCCATCGAAGACAAAAACAGGCTTAATTCCTGCCTCGATCATATTTATAATTCTGTAGATCAATCCGGATAGGTGGGAGGTGACCTCACCTGAAGCGTTCAAAAGAGGTGTGCCGTCCGACTGCCTTATTGTGCTGAGAAATTGGTATAGCATGTTATGCGTATCGATTGCCACCATCCGGCCTGATAGCTCACCAAACTCCACCTCATCCTTCTCAAAAAGACCCCCAAGATCCACACCCATCTGATCACCACTTGGCAAATATTTTAGTAATATATCAAAAAGTGAATAGTTCCGGATATCCCAGGACTCTGTAGATCAAAGCCATGTTCATACCATAAACCTTCGGATACAACTCACCAAATATGTGCCTGAAATCCGAAGCATTAAATTGTGCTTTCGCAAACCGGTACATACTCTTCACTCTATCTTCAATTACCGGAGGTACTCTTTCTATCCCATCGATAGTGAATACAGACTCACCTTCATAAGTTCCATCCCGGTCCAAGAACTCATTTTGTTCCATGACGTGGAGGACCTTGTCGTAATATATCGCGATGTTTCTATCCCTCTTCGGGCAGTTGATGAGCGAGCTGTGTACACTCCACCACCGCTGCGGTTCGTACCACATACGCATGGCTGTTATTAGTTTCATCCCGTAACTTGGAGTGAGCAGGGCACCTTCTGGTTCTTCTATCTTCTTTATACCCTCAATGAGTAGTTTGTTCATGCAAAGCACCTCAAGCTCGTGAATCTCCTTATGCCCTTCCAGGGGCTTGTTAATCTTGCAAAATTTGGTAGTCAGGTAATTTCCGCAGACATCTGATTCTATATCGTCTTCTATTATCTCTCGGTTTGTCTTGAGGATAGAGACCTCGATCTTTCCAGACATCAATTGTTCATATACAACCTTGCCATCGTCGTAGACCTCTATGACATCCAGATCGCTTGACCTTCTCGGATTTCCATAAACCCTAGAACCATGTAGCGCCACACAGTCAGGAGATTCACTTCGGACATCTTTGTACAGCCTTTCGGCTTCTTTCACATCAAGAGGCTGTGATTTACCAGATGGTACAAAACGAGGATAACACAGCACTTTTTCCACCATAAAATCAACCGCTTTACTAATTACCACACAGCACTATAACTTTTTTCGTAGTTATGCCGTAGCTTCGAAAGAAAGAGTTAAGGGTGAGAAGTACCGTTGCTTATAGGTTCTGAGGTGAATATGTTGAAAGTGACTGTGTCCGGCGGTGCCGGTGCCATGGGCCAATGGTTTTCAAAATTATTCTTAAGTCAATGGTGTGATGTATTCATCTGTGATACGGATACAAGTGCACCTGATGTTGCAGGTGAACTGGATTTGCTTATGAAGAAGATGTGGTTGATGCTGTATCAGATAGCGATATAGTCTTTGTCTCGGTCCCCATAGAATCTACTGATGGCGTGATAAAGGATATATCTGCGGCTATGAAGAACGGTTCCATTCTTATGGAGATCGCCTCAGTGAAGGGTGATATCCCAATGACGATGAAACAGAATGCGGCGAAAGGAGTTGAGGTGATCAGTGCCCATCCCATGTTCGGCCCAAACGTTACTGATCCGAAAGGAGAACTCATTGTCCTGGTTCCTGTTACCGAAGGTGGAGATTGGCTTCAGGGGACAAGGAGTATCTTTGAGGATGAGGGGCTTGAAACCGAGTTATTGGGCTTTGAAGAACATGATGAGATGATGGCGGTGATCCGGGGACTGACGCATTTTGCATACATCGCGATCGGAACCACGCTGAGAGATCCAGACTTCGATGTAGAAAGATCAAGAAGATATATGAGTCCTATCTACGAAGCGATGATGGACAATATAGATAGGATACTTGCACAGAACCCTGAGATGTATGCGAGGATTCAGATGAACCCGGATACAGAGAGAGTCCATGATATATTCATATCACAATGTAACCACCTGACAGATCTTGTGTGGAAGAATGATATTGATGGTTTTATAGAAGAGATGCAAAAGGCCGCAAACCATTTCAAGGAGGCGAAGTCGGCACTGACAGAGCAGTATAAACTTAAAAATCCTACGGGCAAGCTACCGCGGGAAAGAGACAAATTATCTCGCTATAAAAATTCAGAAATATAGATTTAGACCCGTGATTGAAACAGCAGCGATTATACCGCTTACCATTACAACTTTAGGATTTATCTTGACTGCGGATTCCTCGTTATCAAAGTACCTCATGAGCCCGGCCGAGGACATCATGCCGCCTTTGGATTCGCTCTTTTTTGCCATTATACCTAAGTTGTCGCCCCCGATTAATTAATCTTTCGCATCAGCCCTTTATGACGCCTATGGCCCTGAATGCCGCAACCTTCTTTCCGATACCTGTCGTCTCGCAGCAGTCTACCACAACCTCGGGATCTTTGTATGCACCAGATGCCTCTTCTGCCAGTTCACCGTACCTATCAAATTGCCCATTTCTCTGTTTCCTTTTAGTCTCCCTGACCTTGACTGCAATACCCCTACTCTCTAGATCCTTCTTAACTTCTATACCCCTGTACGTCTTCGTTGCCTTGGTCCTGCTCATCATCCTTCCGGAGCCATGGGCACATGACCCAAATGTCTCCTTCTCACCTATCTTGGTTCCTGCAAGAAGGAAACTCCTCGTCCCCATGGAACCCGGAACAAGTACTGGCTGCCCGACACCCCTATAAACCTCAGGAACCCTCTCATCCCCTGCAGGAAATGCCCTTGTAGCACCTTTTCTGTGAATGCATAGCTTCCTCTTCGAACCGTCCACTTCGTGCACCTCTGCCTTTGCTATGTTGTGCGCCACATCATAAACGAGGTGCATCCCCATATCCTCTGCACTCTTTTTTAACACGTCCTCAAACGTCTTTCTTATGAAGTGCGTCCCTATCTGCCGGTTTGCCCAGGCGTAATTTGCGCACGCACTCATCGCCTTGTAATAATCCATCCCGAGATCCTGGCTGAGGTAAGCGCAGGCAAGCTCACGTTCCAGGTCTAATATCTGTGAAAGGACCTTGTCTTGCCTCATAGCTCGTTCAAACTCCCTGAGATAATATGAACAGACACCGTGTGAAAGTCCCCTGCCCCCAGTATGTAGTAGTATGGCAACCTGACCGACTTCGTTTATTCCAAACTTTTCAGCAGTAGTATGATCAAATATCTCATCAACGACCTGCACCTCAATAAAGTGATTCCCAGAACCGAGCGTGCCAAGCTGGGGTGTACCTCTCTTCTTCGATTTATCATCTACCTTACCAGGATCTGCCTCATCCATCCTCCCACCATTCTCGGTTCTTTTCAGATCCTCTTCCCAACCATATCCATTCTCCACAACCCACTCGGAACCGGCGCTCAACACCTCACTCAGCTCCCTTTGTGAGAGCCTGAGCTTTCCCGATAGTCCGAGTCCGGCAGGAATAGTCTCAAATAACCCATCCAGTATTTGCGGAATGTGTGATCGGACGTCTTCTTCCAGAAGATCTGTCTTAACGAGCCTGACACCACAGTTTATGTCATAACCGACACCGCCGGGCGATATGACACCATCATCAAAATCGCATGCCACAACCCCACCTATCGGGAAACCATATCCCTGATGACCATCTGGCATTGTAAGCGAGTGCTTTACGACACCAGGCATAGAAGTTATGTTTACTGCCTGTTGTATCGTCAGATCAGTCTTGATCTTATCTAACAGTTGTGAGCTCGCGTAAAACCTTGCCGGGACCCTCATAAACTGCTTATAATCCGAACCTATCTCCCATACATCATCACGAACTTTATTCAGCGGAATATCCATCTTATCACTTCGAATCTACTTCAAAAGAGAAAAAATATTGGAGTGCCCTGACCCGGGTTCGAACCGGGGACAACCAGATCTTCAGTCTGGCGCTCTCCCAGGCTGAGCTACCAGGGCTCCTCTTTAAAGCTTATTGGTATAAGCCAGTAACATTATACAATGTTATATATTTTTCTGTTGGGGTAGCTTTGCACCTAAAGTCATGTTTGACCCTAAAGTATGAGTTTTGACTTTAAAGTAATAGGATCTCTGGTTTTATTTCATCTTTAAAATATTTTTTACATGTTCTTGTTCAGTTTCTTTAAATTTTAGATTGAACTCACCTATTTTTCTTTAATCAGTACAAGACTTTCTCATCTTTCCTAAATTAAACCTTCCCCTGACTTAATGCAACTGCCTTTTTAAATCTTTTCGTGAGAATCTATATGGTAGATAGTATTATACCAATCCGATACAATTTGGAATTTTGATAGTTACTTTATTTGCGGTAATTGTTGCACTTTTCAGCGGAAGATTTTGGGTACTGTCCTAATAAAGATACCTTAATATAGTCTTATTACAATATACATAAATGTGATAAGATGCCGCGTCCTAGAGGAAAAATTGAAGTCAATTGCC
>Ga0209345_10001718_pt1 | contig 25601 bp, 14 predicted proteins | sample Cruoilmetagenom7_FD_187294 | JGI IMG/M metagenome (GOLD analysis project Ga0209345, IMG submission 187294) | Oil polluted marine microbial communities from Coal Oil Point, Santa Barbara, California, USA - Sample 7 (SPAdes) (version 2) | ecosystem: Environmental > Aquatic > Marine > Oil seeps ...
CTCTAAATTTATTATAAGCTCCCATAATACTCCACGCTTCGCCTTTAATTACAGCAGCTTTATAGGCCGGTAAGTATATTTCATGTAATGCTCTATCACTTACCTCAACATTTACTTGATTTCGCCATAACTCTTGATTATTAAGCGCAAAATGCTTAACACACGCTGCCACACCATTTTTTTGAACACCTTTAATGTATGGGACAACTAATGTTGAAGCTAAAAATGGATCTTCTCCCATATATTCAAAATTTCGTCCATTAAGTGGTGTTCTATAAATATTTACTCCAGGACCTAAAAGAACATCTTTTTTTCTATAACGGGCTTCTTCACCAAGACTAAAACCATATTGACCTGATAACTTTGGGTTGAATGATGCTGCCAAACAAGTAAGAGCTGGAAACGCAGTGATTGAATCATTTGTCCAACCTGCATAACTCCAATCATCCCAAGAAATCTCAGCTCTAACTCCATGTGGGCCATCTGACATCCATATTTCTGGAATCCCAAGTCTCTCTAGTCCTTTAGTGCTAAATTTTGATTGTGCATGACACATATCCACTTTCTCTTTTAATGTTAGCAGAGAAAGAATACTATCAATTTTAGTCTCAATATCATTAGAAGATTTTGAGCTTATTTTCTCCTTTTTAACTTTAGTTGAACAACTAAAAAATAAAACTGAAATTAGAATAATTTGTAATATGTTTTTCATTTCTTCATTTATTAAAATTAGTCCTCAACTTTAAAGTTTAAGGCTTTTGTATATCCTTTATTCACAAAATTGTTTTTATACAAACTATTCTCTAAATACTCATTTAAAGCTTTTTGTACTTCAGAAATCACTGGTCTATTTTCTCTCATTTTGGAATAAGAAGAACGGTCACTTTTAGCATAATCAGAAATTAAATGATAACCTTCAGGCTCTTCAAAATTCATAATTCCTCTAGTGTTATTCATTTTTTTATACGGCCAGAAACACCAGTTTACTTCGTTTTCATCTAATAATACTCTAAATTGATTTACCCATTCATCTGTGTTCTCACCTGTTTCTCCAACATAAATAGGAACTTGATGCTTATCTCTAAAATCTAAATATGTTTGTATTGCACCCTGATTTACATCAAACCAATATTTATGAAATTCATAAACAACATTATCATCTAAAATTTCTTCAAATACATCAAAATTTCCACTCCAATTTGAACCATTTAAGAATATTGTATGCTTTTTATCTACCCCTCTAATTTCTTTAACTATCCTTTTATATAGTAAAAACAATTCGTGGTTTAAAACATCAAGTTCATTGTTAAAATAATGTGCAATTGGCTCATTTACAATATCATACCCAATAACAATTGGTTCGTCTTTATATTTTTTAGCTATACGAACCCAAATTTCTGTCATCAAATCTTGGGATGATTTACTTTTAAAAAGAAATGGATATCCATAACTATCATCAATATTATCACCTGTTTGACCGCCAGGTGCACAATGCATATCAAATAAAACATATAATTCTTCTTCCTTACACCATTCTATTAATCTATCAAAGTATTTAAAGCCTGAATTTCTTTCTCCCATATACAAATCATCAGTAAACATTTTATAATGAAATGGTAAACGAAGATGGTTAGAGCCAATACTTTTTAAATATTTAACATCGTCTTGAGTTATATAATTATCTAAAAAACCTTTCCAAAACACTTTTAAGCTATCTGGGCCAACAAGTTCATACAATAATTCATCTATTTTTCGAGGTGAGTTTACTTGCTCCATTTTAAACATATACCCCTCTGGCACTAACCAATTTCCAATATTTGTTCCTTTTAAAGTGATAGCTTCACCATTTGAATTTACAAGTTTTGTACCTTCTATTTTAATAAAACTTAGCGTATTTAATTTTGAAACTGGTTTGTTGAAATTTTTAGTTTCATTCTCTTTACAAGAAAAACAAATTAAGACAACTACAAGTGAAATAAGTAGCAGGAAATGTTTTTTCATTTTAATATTTTTTTAAAAATTATCAACTCCATTCTAATAAATTTTTATGTACCAGGCTCAATATTTAATTCTGTTTTTGGAATATACCAAACATCGTTTACTAAGTTTACCCCACCTTTCATTTCATCTTGAACAACTCTATCAACAACAAAAATTCCCATTTGAGCCATTTCACTAAAACTATAAACACCTCCCTTTGGGAAATTAATTCGAGTTCTATGTATATTAAATTTTTCTGAAAATTTCCTTCCAAAAGCTTTTTCAACACCTTCTTTACCAATTATAAAACCTAAAAGACCACCCCAAGTAGCTGTTGGATTGTCAGAATCCCAACCACATAAAGTTCCTATTTTAATGGTTTCTTTAATATCACCTTCTCCATATAATAAACTTATAATACTAGACCCAAAATTAATCCCTGCAGCAAAACAACCATTGCAATACATTTTTTTTGAAGTAATTGTATAACCATCTTCTTGTGCTACCTGATATTTTTCATATAACTGATCCCTAGTTTGTTCCCAAGGGATTTTATTTAAATAATTATTATAAACAAAATCAAACATTTTTGCTGAATATGAATCGCTTGGTAGCCTTTTTCGTGCCTGATTTGCCAACCAATGAGTTTTATCTTTTATTGATAAATCTAATCTATCATATGAGGCTAAAGAATACATAATTACATTAAATTCTGAAATCCATTGTGCATTTTCTCTAGCCGTAGTTTGTATTGGAAGTTTTGCAAGTTTTAATGCTAAATTTGGTTTAGAAGGAGCAAATAAACCAAAAATTTCAGTGGTTAATTGTGCATCTATCATTTCAAAGTGTTCATTGTTTTCTGGCAAACTGGTAGTTGGAGGAAGCATTCCATTTTGCATTAAATCAAATGCTTTTTGATTTGAAACCCATAAAAAATTTTCTTCTTCTAATTTAATATGTTTAAGCCAACCATCTCTTATTTGTTCACCACTTAAAACACTTGTTTTATTTTTAAATAATAAATATTGGTACATAAATTCAATATCTGTATCATCATCAGAGCCCCAAATACTATCAACATCAGCATAAACAAAATCAATTGTTTTAGATAATGCACTTGGTATTCCTTTACCCCAAATACTTGGCAAATCGGGTTTTCCCCAATCTTCTCTAGTATAAAATTTACCGGTCTTAATTTCGCCAATATTCCCGATTTTGTCCATTTCGGTTACCAAACCCGTCCAATTAGCAATACATTCTCCAAGCCAAAACCCTTCTAATTTTTTTAAATATTCTGATCTTGAAATAATTATGTCAGTTGATTTAGGTGTATACTCCTTATAGTCAAAATTTGGATTAGACAATATATTATTTGTCTCCTCTTTTTTTACACTTACTAATTCTTGACAAGAGATTGAGGCAATAAAAAGAAACATTGTTAAAACAACATAAATTTTATTTTTTACTAACTCACTCATTGTATAATACCTAAATTTAATTAATACAATTATTTTATAAATTATTATATGCTCCCTGTAACCAATCCATTCTTTGAGAATACCAGTTTTTTAAATGACTAACTTCTTCGTCGTAGGTATTATAAACCACTGGGTTTGGCCAAACATAAACTCCAAGAGTATTCCAAATAATATCATTTTCTTGCTGAGACCATTTTAATTGCTCCGCATAAAAATCCATTTTATCTAGTATAAACTCTTTATTGTCCATAAAATAAGCAAAACGTATTTTTACTTTCTCAACAAAAGATTCATCTTCAAAAAGTCTTGAATACCATTTATGATCTTTCACCCAAAAACCTGTTGAAAACTCACATTCTGAATAATTTACATTACCAAAAGATAGATCAAAATCCCAAAGAGGGCCCATTTTAATTTTTTCGCCAGGAATTATATTTAAAAATATACTTGAAAAACTTTTGGAATCTTGATTTTTAGTGATTTCACTTATCAAATACCAATCTATAAAACTATCAATATCAATATACTTAGCATAACCTTCAGTTGCGTCTTTAAATTGGCTACTGTATAAATTTGCTTCAAATTCATTTAACAAATTTTTTACATAATTAAATTCATTACTATCGTATTCTAAATCAGGCTCTTTAATATTTATTAAAAAATTACCCGTATAAAAGAATACATCATCAGGGTCTAACCTATCTAATTGATCTATTTCTAATAAATATCCGTTTCCTTCTAAATTAACTCTGTTAGCTCCTTCTTCTACTTTTTGGGTAATATTATAAGTTCCATTATAACTTTCATTAATAAAAACTTCAGCAAAATTTGATTCTGGTGTCCAATCTAAATTACTTAAATAGCCCATTTCAAAAGCTATTGTGTTACGCATCATCGTTTTGTCTGAATATTCTGCTAAAAAAAGCCATTTTTTTTCTGTAGGCATCCCTAAAAATTCACTCTCATCACTTAGTTTTAGCTGGTAAGGTTTTTTTGGGTGAACATACCAAGTTGAGTTTCCTCTACCTCTAATTTTCATTGAAGAATTTTCTAAATCGTCAAAGTTTCTTCCTCCGTCAATAAATACATCACCTTCAACATAATCTTCTTTTGAATCTATTGGAGCATTGTTATCTGTTGAAAGATATATTATAGGTAAACCTGTAAATCTAGTAACATCAACCTCATAGTTTTTAATTTGATTATCGCTTGTTTTGACAGAGTATGAAAGAATATCTGAAAAATTATTTTTGCTAATAGAGCTTATTTGCTCTAGGGTATTTACCAATACTGAAGATCCTTCATACTCAAATGTTGCAACAAGTTGTGAAATATCTATTAAGTCAGGAATTCTACCTGTAATCTTATTTCCATTAATATCCAGCTCTAAATTTGTAATAAGATTTGGATTAGTCGTAGTTAAAAAAGAAAATTGAGAGATTTCTGGGCTTTCAATAATAACCTCTTCTACTTCTAGCTCATTATCATTACTACAAGCACTAAAAATTAATGAAATAATTATGAATTTTAAGTAAGTACCCCAATTTCTATCAATTGATTTTAAATCCATTTTTTATTTTTTTAAATAGTTGTTATCGATTTATGTTGACTATTATTTTTTGAACTTCTCCAGTTCTCTTAAATAACTTTTTACTAATCTCATTAATTAAACATTGATCTTTAATCTTAATAGAAGAACCATTCGTAAATACAACTTCTATCATCTCTTTAGCTGAAATTTTATAAATTATAGGAACCTGACAATAGGTGAATGCTAACATTTTTGGTTCCAATAACAATTCTTGTTGGCTTAAACTCACATCAAAAAAAGCAAACTTACTTTTCTCGGTTATAAACTCATTTTCTTTTAACAAATAAGGTTTAAAATGAATTTTTCCATGGCTAACAAAAACTCCCAATTCAAAAATTCTATTTAAAATATCCTCTTTAACCTGTCCAGTCATCCCTGGTTGTTGAGCTCCTTTTCCTGCTGGCGTATGTGAATATGGGTCTGTAGGAAAAGCCCCATATAATTCGGGTGATTTATGTACACCTAAACCCTTATTAATTTTATAATAATGATTGTATAATTGTTTTTTTACATCATCATTATCTTTTAAGTTTCCACTTTTTAAGCATACTTCCTGAGCAGCTAAAGCTAATTTGGAAACCATATGCCAATAAGTAGAGCCTAACCCTTCATATCCAAAAAAGGAACCTGATCTACCTGTAAAATATTTATGATTAAAAACCTTTTCATATATTTCAAAAAGTAATTTTTTATCCTCTTCAACAAGTTTTATATACTTATTAGGTAAATTGTTTAAAGCCTTTTTTAAATAGTTAACATTACTAAAAGAAGCGTTAAAATGAATTTCACTTAAACTATCTGAAACTACAATTTGACAGTTTTTATCTTTTAATAACTTTTGTAATAGTTTTGATTTTTTAAAATCACTTTTAGAAATTACATTTTTAGATGTAAATTCTTGCAACTCTTTATTTGGATAAAGAATATAACTTCCAATATCATTCCTATACAGCTTACTTTTTTCTAAGCTATCTAATAACAATAAACTTTCTTTTGATGTTAAATAACCTGATTCTAAAATTGCTGCCTGACCTTCTAGCATTTCATTTAAATAACTAATTGAAACTTCTTCATCAGTTACAGTTATTAAGTTGTAGGAATGGTATAAATTATCAGGTCTTTTATTTAGTTTTATAGAATGATTTATATAGTCTTGAGCTATTGTAATAAAATCTAAGATTCTACTCTTAGTTATTTTTTTTGTTGATGAAGAAAACCCATTGTTATAAATTTTATTTCGAAAGTTACTAGCCGATTCTCCTACTCCATTAATAAACAATTTTCGTTCTTTGTCATTGAAATCTGAAACAAGTAAATTTTTATACTTTACAAATACTTCAAAAGTTTCATTAAAAAATACTGCTAACTCTGATGAAATTTCAAATTCTAAAACTTCTGAATTTGATAAAATTTGATTCATAAAATTTAAAAATCTTCTCAAGTAATATACCGTTACCATTGAAGTACCATTACCTACAAGTGCATTGTTAGCATCATTCCATTCGGGTCTTTGAGTATTTAACCAAATACCTGCACCTGGTACAAAATTGGAAAATTTAGCTAAAGCCGTTGCTAGTATTTTTTCAATAAAACTAGCGGTATGAATTACATTATTCTTGTTTTTTAAGAGCGTTCCATCTACACCTAAAGCACTTCTCTCTTCAAGAATACAATTATGAAGTTCGTTGTCAAAATCTATAGTATCTTTTGGATTCTTTAAAATTTCACCATAACTTTTAATTTTATATGGAACATTTGCATAAACAAACAGCGGCTTATTAAATAGCTTTTCTAACTTTTTAGGATAGTGTTTTTCACATATTTCTAACAACTTCAGCAAATAAACTATTTGATGATCTCCCCAATAACCAATATATGACCAAGGGTTATCTGGTTCAACAATTTCCCAATCAAAACCATCTTTTGTTATTCTGTATGGGTTATAACCATCAAAAGTTGAAGCGTTTAAAAATTTTAGAATCATACCCTCAATAAATTCTGGGTATGAATAGGCTAAAGCTTCCCAATTTTGAAATATGTCTCTCCAATTTCCCTGATAATCTAAAATTTTAGACCCATCAATTTCACTATGTGTATTTATTAAAAACTTGTTCCAAGGTCTACTTGGGTCTCCATGTCTTCTACTAAATTTTAATGGTAGATACTCTAAGCATAATCTTTGAAAATCATGATTTTCTAAAGACTTAGCTAGCTCTTTTAAATCCGTATATTTAAAAATTGGAGGCATTTTTTCCAAATTCCCCGAAGCACTTTTATAAACAAGCTTATTTGCTTTGGATAAATATTTTTTAAAATCTTCTACTTCAATCGTGTAGTTATTATCAAAAATTCCACCTCTCATAATGTTAAATAACACATTTGAAAAATGACGAGCATTTATCAGTTTATCAGATGTTAATTGAATTCCATCAGCAGCAGCTACTAAGCTTATTAACTCTTTAGTTCCGAGTTTTACATCACTAATTACTTCATCAATTAAAGTTTTCGAATTTTTTATTTTTTTAATAGTATCAACAACTGCTGATTGATCTTGATTGACATTTGCCACCAACATCCATTTTTTTTCTGAATGAGCCTTAATCGCAAATTTAGAATGTGTAAAAAAAGCTCCTTTTTCGCCTTTCATACTATCTTCTGAAGTAATAGATGAACCTTTCCTAAAATTAGCTAATTGAAGTGATGATACTAAATAATTGTTTACCTCTAAACCTAAAGAATAAGCTATTGTTGCTTTTAAAGCTTCGCTTGGTTCAGCCTTATCAATAATCATTGAGCTAAGTGAGTAAACGCCAATATTATTAATTAATTCATTTTTCTTATAAGCATCTACCAAATTACTTTTTCCATTTTGTAATTCAGCTGATACTCCAAAAGGAATAATATTTTGAATACCATCTATTACTGAAATAACAATATCCTCTGTTGTGTTATTTGTAATTTCTGATTTTTTAATAAACCCAAATAAATTACTAAAATTCCATTCATAAGTAAATGATAAATTTAAATCTTCATTTATCTCTTCAAAAATTATCTTATTCCCGTAAGTACTTTTATATAAATTTATTTTAGTTTCATAAACCCCTTTATATCTACTCGAAAAGGGCTCCCATAAATATATTTTATTATTCTTATGAACTTGTAGAATAGTTTTACTGCCTGTAATTTCAGAACTTTCCGTTATTTTATCATCTGTATAATAAGGAAACAAAGCTAAATCACAATCCTTACGGCCAGCAGTTAACCCACCATTACTTGAAATGAACATCCAATGATTAGAATTACTAACTATACTCATAAAAAATGGTCTCATTTGATCAACATTAGAAATTTTATTAAAAATTTCATTATCAATCTCAATCAACTCATTTTCTACTTTAGAAGAACTGATATTTAATTTATTCTCACCAATATAAATTTGATTTTCACTCATTTTATATTTCCAAATTATTGTACTCTAAATGGTATGTTTGCGGCTGCGGCATTTCCATTACCATCGTAGGCATAAACAAATAACCTAAAGTCTCCAGACTCGTGCATTTTAAAACTTATTCTTCCATTTTGTTCATTAATTGATTCAAACTTTACAGCTTTTGGTTTTTTCTCAAAATCTCCTCCATCCTGTAAATTAGTACTTTCCGGAAGGATTTCCCACTTATATACTATTTCATCATTTTCAAAATCATGAATTTTAAGCTCAGCTTTATAAATTTTGTTATTTTCAATTTTCACATTCTGGTAAGCTGTTTTACTATTTAAAGTAAAAGAATTAATTTGAGGTGTTCTGTTTGTTGGCCAAGAATTATCATTCCATAAATAATGCATTACATCTACCGATTCAGTTTCATTTCCATCTTCTAAAAAAACACCATACCAAGTAGGTGTTCTTTCTTGCTTTTGTCCCCATAAAAAAACGTAAGAACCTATACACTGCGTAGAATCAGCTTCAATACCTCCTTTATACCTTTTTAAATAATTAGCTGCTTTTAAGCTGCTATTTTCTTCTATTGGTGCTCCCCATTCAGTTTTTGGGACTTCCCAATGACCTGTAGCTCCCCATTCAGTTACCATATATGCACCATCCCAACCATATTCTCTAACCAGCTTTGGTAAATTTGGTAAATCACCATACATTTGAATTGAAAGAATATCTATGTCTGAGCAGCGTTCTTTGATCAAAGAAATTTCATTAGCTGAAATACCTGCTAAACTTGTAGTAGTTAAATGATTTGAATCAACTTCATGAATCATTTTTGAAATATCATTTACAGCATTCCAAACTTTTGGATTAGTATATCTTAAATTAAGTTCGTTACCAATTCCCCATATTAATAGAGCCGGATGGTCTTTTAATGCAATTACTTCTTTTTTAATTCTATCTAACTGTTTTTTTACAGAGATAGAGTCATTATAATCAAAACCATGGCGCTCTCTAGCAACTTCAATTCCCATAGTAACTTTTAAGCCATATTTATGAGCTTCATCTAAGACTTCTTTACCACTTTGCTGCCCATTGTCTGTTCTCCAAGTTCTAAATGAATTTCCATGATGTTCAGCTAAAGATTTAATATTTCCAAACTCTAATCCCGCACCTTTTATATAAAATGACTCATTGTTTACTAACAATTCAAATTTCCCATTGTTTTTAGTTAAAGTAACTTTAACTGGGGTAAAATCTTCATATACTGGGCCTTTTTCGTTTGTGTTTTTGCATCCGTTCAATACTATAAGACAGCATATAACTATTAAAATATTTTTCATTTTGGGTTATTCTTTTATTAATAATTCTTGAACTTCTTCTAGCGTTTTCCCTTTTGTTTCAACTACATATTTGTATACAAATAATACTGATAAAGTTGCCATCACTGCATAAATTGCAAAGGTGACTGTTGGGCCTAAATTCGTAAGCTCCCAAGGGAAAAACTGAGTTACGGTATAGCTTACCAAAGAATTGAAAAAACCAACTATTGAAATTGCAATTCCTTTAACATTTCCTGGGAAAATTTCAGATAGCATTGTCCACATCACTGGGCCTAATGAAATGGCAAATGCAGCAACATAAAGTAAAATTGCAATTAGCACTAGGTTGGCATTAATGTTAATGAAGTTTTTCACTTCATTTTGTCTGAATATTGTGAATTGAGTTTCGCTTAATTTGGTTTCAACTGTAGTAAATAATTCATTCTGAGAATTAAATGTTGTTCCATTTAAATCACTCAACGCTGATTTAATTTCTGAATCTCCAATTTTTTCAATTGTAATATCATTAAAAACATAAGTTGCATTATTAAATGATATTGTTGCCATGGTAAGTGCAATTGCCATAGCTGAGGTACCAATAATAAGTAGTGGTTTTCTTCCTAATTTATCAATTAACCAAATAGCAACAAAAGTGAATATTAAATTAGTAAGGCCTACAACTATTGCTTGTAAAAAAGATGCGTCTGTACTTCCTCCAGCTTGTTCAAAAATGGTTGGTGCGTAATAAAAAATTGCATTTATACCTGTTATTTGTTGAAAAAATGCTAGTCCAAAAGCAATAATTACAATAATACGCATTCTATTACTAAAGAAATCTGCATAGTTTCCTTTTGCTTCTTTTTTAGCTATTCCTCTTTGGATTTCACCTATAGTTTTATCAGCAAATTCTTCACCTCCAATTTTGACCAATATTTTTTTAGCCAATTTAACTTGGTTTAGCTTTTGAATTAACCATCGTGGACTTCTTGGAACTAAAAACAGTGCTAAAAAGTATATCAATGCAGGTATCGCTTCAACACCTAGCATCCATCTCCAACTTTCACCATCAAGGTCTTTCAAAAAATAATTAGAAAAATAGGCTACAGAAATCCCTAAAACTATATTTAATTGATTTAAAGAAACTAAACTACCTCTTAATTTTGGAGGTGCTATTTCAGCTATGTAAATTGGTGCTATTAATATTGCTCCGCCAATACCAACTCCACCAATAATTCTTGCTATCACAAAAGTAATGTAAGTTGTTGCTGTTGCAGACCATATTGCTGAAATTGTAAATAGCATTGCTGTAATGATTAGCAACTTTTTCCTTCCATATTTATCACTCAAAGGGCCAGCCAGAATATTTCCTGCCATAGCTCCAAAAATTACACAACCAACAGAAAAACCAAGTTGCCAATCAGTCATATCAAAGTAAGTTCTAATTCCGTTCACTGCACCGGAAATAACTGCACTATCGAAACCTAAAAGAAAGCCTCCCATTGCTACTACAAGACTAATTGAAATTGTATATAATTTATTCATAGTAAAGTTTTTAATTAAGAATAATTGTTTGAATTGAATGCTCTGGTAAATTTAGCTGAGCAGTCATACCATCTATAGTTAGCATATAATTAATTGCACTATCATTATCGTTTAAAGCAACTATAACAATACTCCCATCTGGATTAACAAATGAAGTTGCCGATACATAATTTGAAGTAGTACCTGTAGAAACTCTTCTAGCACCTGGTCTAATAAATTTTGAGAAATGACCAATATAGTAGTACGAATTAGTAAATGTTAATTCATCTGTTTGTGTATTTCCATGAACCGGGGCAAAACATAAATTCCCTACATGATTTGGCCCTCCTGTTTCATCTAATAAAATATTCCAATCTGTCCAAGCAACTGTACCATTATTAAAATCGTTAATCATAGCTTTTCCGTAACGCTCAGCTAATTTAGGATCGTTAATTCTTTCTAAGTTGTAGGACTCATTGGTGCCTTCAGTAAAAATTAAATTTTTAGTAGGAAATGCTTCATTAACTTTGGCAACATTATTATACATTGGTTTACCATCTTTCCAATCTTCGTACCAGTGAAATCCCATTCCCCAAACATATTTACTTGCTTCTGGGTCACTTAAAATTATTTGTGCTCGTTCAAATAATAAATCTCTATTATGGTCCCAAGCAATTATTTTTTTATCTCCTAATCCTTCTTTTTCAAGTGTAGGTCCTAAATAATTTTTTAAGAAATCTCTTTCTTCTTCAGCTGTGTATATGCAAGATTCCCAAACTTGTGTAGCCATAGGTTCATTTTGAATTGATAACCCCCAAATAGGAATTCCTTCTTGTTCGTATGCTTTTATAAATTTGGTATAATAGTTTGCCCAAGACTGATAAAATTCTGGTTTTAATTTACCGCCTAGTAACATATTGTTATTAGTCTTCATAAATGCAGGTGGGCTCCAAGGGCTAGCATACATAAGTAACTCTCCTCCAGCAGCTTCAATTGCTTTTTTTGTAAATGGTAATCGATATTTTTTATCGTGTTCAATTGAAAATGTTTTCAATTCTGAATCTCCTTCTTCAACATAAGTATAACTGGCACTTGAAAAATCACAACTATGAATAATTGTTCTTGCCAAAGAGTAACCAATTCCTTTGTCAACACTATAATATGCATCCATAAACAATTGCTGATTTTCTTCACTTAACTTATAAAAAGTTTCCGCAGATGCATCAGTCAATGCTGCTCCAATACCAACAAATGTTTGAAATTGCTTTGATGGTGAAATAAGTACAGAAACTTCTGTTTCTAATGGTTGCTTAAATTTTGAAAATACAACCTCACCAGTAAGCTTTAATTTAGCCTCACTTAATGCACTTGTAGTATAAACTTTGCTTTTAAGTATTTCTGTATTATACTTATTTACTGAATTCTCTTTTTCAATAGTGCTTTTTTCATTTTTACTACAGCTAATTAAAGCGATAGCAACTATTAAAGCATATATTATATTCTTCATGTTTTTCATTTTTAACATATAATTAATCTATTAGACTGGATTTAAATTCTGAACAAATCACTACTAATTAATCATTATACCCTATGTCTATTTTTCACGTAAAAAAGCTATTTCCAACTATTTAAAAACTCTAACATCAAACTTCTTTAAACGTAAATTTTTGAGAAATTTTTTATAATAACAGGTTGTAATTAATCTATTTTAAAACATACGTACTATCCTTCTTACATAGAAAATTTAACTCATTTTTAAATTTTACTGATAAACTCTCACGTAATCAATTTCCATTGTTGAAGAAACAAAGTTTGGATCAATTGCACCTCCAAAACCACCACCCATGGCAATATTTAAAATAATAAATTGATCTAAATCATAGGGCCAAGTACTATTATCTTTTGCAGAAGGGTTGTAAGTATAATGTTCTATTCCATCAACTGAAAAGACCATTTTCTCACTAGTCCATTCAACAGCATAAATATGGAATTCAGTAGAAACATCATCTAAAAATTGTGAACCATGATTTACTGTCCCTCCATAACTTGAAGGAGTGTGCATTGCGCTTTGAACTGTTCCTTGGTTGTTACCTACGTGCTCCATAATATCAATTTCACCACAAGCTGGCCAACCAACAGTATTTATATTTGAGCCTAATAACCATAATGCAGGCCAAGTTCCACCACCCGTAGGTAGTTTTGCTTTTATTTCAACAGTACCATACGTAAAATCAAATTTTCCTTGAGTTAACAATCGTGTTGAAGTATAATTAGCACCTTCATAATTTTCCTTTTTAGCAGTTATGATTAAGTGTCCATTTTCAACTTTTACATTTTCGGTTCTACTAGTGTAATATTGTTCTTCTCCATTTCCCCATCCATTATCACCTCTACCAATATTGTAATTCCATTTATTACTATCTGGACTACCGGTATAATTAAATTCATCAGACCATAAAAGGCTTGAATTAATTTTAACCGTTACACTTATATTTGTTGATATAAATTTATCTCCATTATAGGCAGAAATATATGCTGTAAATGTAGAAGTTCCAGTTCCTAAATAAGTATACGTAAGTGTGTTCCCTGTAGATTCTAAAATATCACCATTCCCAAAGTTTATCTTATAAAGGTTTGTATTATTTGCTGAAAAGTTAAATATAACTTTACCACTTCCATCTCCATAAGGGTGTGTATCATCTTGACCTACAATTGTAGCTTCAACAATTAAATTTGAAGGTGTTTCAACAACAGATACATCATTATCTGATGAACCTCCACAACTTATTATAATTGTCATTACAATAGCTATAAAACCTATAAAGCTAGTGCTTCTTTTAAATAAATTTATCAAACTCAAAATAGAAAATTTTAATTCATTACATTTTAAAACTTCTTGCATACCCAATAAATATTGAGTATGCTAGATAGTTTTAATTAGTTTACAGCTGGTCTTAATTTTAACCACCAACCATTACCTGTTTCAGTCCCCTGAACTCTCAAATACATATAATCTGGTGTAATCTCTAAAATTTCATACTCACTTTGTAAAGCACCATAACCTATATAAGCATCATTAGTTGCTATAGACATAGCTACTTGTGTTGAAGGGTAATCATCAGAAGGGCTTATTCCTGAACTTGATGGTACAAAGTTAAAACTTGAAGATCCACCTGTATATTCAGAATAACAACCTTCATCACCTTCTGCAGGAATACCTGGTATATTAGTTAAATCGCCTGTTTTTGTAAATGCTCCTTCAGGCGCATCTACTTCTAATAAATAAGTACCGTTTGCATTTTTAATAAAAGTAAATGTTGTGCTATAAAAACAACTACAGCAATCTAATTTTTCATCAACACCTGCTGTCCACCACTCTGGATTTGGAGCTCCCCAAGGCCCTACACCAAAATGTCCTGGAACATCCTTATCAACAACCCATGCTTTAGAATCATCATTTGTTATTGAAGTAACTAACGCTGCATCAGGAACAAAATCACTACGCACAGTTATTTCTTTAGAAGCATTTGTTGCTGTTCCACCTGGACCATAAGCAACAACAGAAATTACATACGTATTTACACCTGGATCAGTAAATTTTTTATTTATAACACCCGATGATAAAACATTATAATTAATGTCTGAATAATCATCAATCTTATTAAACCCTATATGATAGGTTATTGCATTGTCAGCAGAAAGTGAAATTAATACTTCTCCTGATCCATCTCCATTTGGATTCTCATCCGTTTCCCCTATAATTTCAGTACTTATGACTAAATTATTAGGAGCAGTTAAATCTCCAAACTCAAAGGTGTCTTCTTTACAACCAACAATAACCATTGTTAAAGTAAGAATTAACCCAATTGTATATTTTAAATTTTTCATTTTTAAAAATTTTAGTTTTAATTAATTTTACTCTGGTTGACTAATGTTATCAAAGTAATATGTTCCTGTGATATCATAAACGCCTCCATCTACAAATAAAACAACAGTGTTATAAATACCTCCTGATGTAAAATCAAACGTTAATTGAGACCACCCTGTATTTGAAACTGGTACTACAACTTCTTCAAATACTGTTGGATTTCCATTTCCATCTAAAGGTGATGTTGAATCTTCTAATTTTAGTAGCACATCATGAGCAGCACCGTCATTATAAAAATCTATATTAACTATAGAATTAGCACTTGTATCAATCCATTCATCAAGTCTTAAGCTAACTCCTTCCCAGCCCCAGCCTTGACCATAATTTGTAATCATTCCAACAGAATTATTAGCATCATCAGGATCAACTGCCAATGCAAATTCTGCATCTAAAAATGGTTCAAATGTTTGGCCTGGAGTATCCATAGTTAATGGTAATGCTATGTGTTCTTCGTTCACAACATTATCAAAGTAATAGGTTCCTGAAATATCATAAACCCCACCATCTACAAATAGCACTATTGTATCATAATATCCACCTGAAGTGAAGTTAAAGACTAATTCATTCCATCCTGTCTCATTTAAATCAACCCAAACCTCTTCCATAACTGTCGGGTTTCCATTTCCATCAAGTGGAGATGTAGAATCCTCTAATTTCATCATTACAGAATGTGGTGTTGTAGTTGAATAAAAGTCTAATTTCATTGTTGGTATTACACTTACATCAATCCAATGATCAAGTTGCAATTTAATTCCTTCCCAACCCCAGCCTTGACCGTGGTTTGTAATCATTCCAACAGGGTTACCTGCGTCTTCAGGATCTGCACTAATAGCAAATTCAGCATCTAAAAATGGTTCAAAAGTTTCAACAGCAGAATCAAAAGTTATTGGAAGATCTGCAAATTCAGTAGCTGTTTTGTAAAAGTAAAAATTATCAATAAATACTGTTCCAGAAGCTAATCCTTCATCAATCCAAGATTGACTAACAAATTTCAACTGATAAATGTCTGCAACTGTTAATCCTTGATCTGTAAATTCTGAAATTGGAATATCTATACTTGTCCATTCATCTGCATTAATATCTCTCCAAACAGGTTTTTCGCCATTTGATTCACTAATTAAAGACAATTCAATTCCAGGCGCATCTGCTGTCCAAATATCAAAATGAACAAACTCCATAGTAGAAACATCAATAGGGCTTTCTAGTACAATCCCTTGGTAACTAACATTTGTATATTGAAGCATTTTATCTCCATTTAGGTCAAATTCTGCATAACCACTTCCTTGCCATTGTTGTCCCCAATCTGGATTAAAATTAGTTCCAGTTATATCATTATAAACTGAAGAATAAAGTGAAACATAATTTGATTCATCTCTATTTTGAGGTGTTGATGCTGATGCAATAGGTTGTAAAATTTCTACAACTTCAAAGTCATTTAAAATAAATTCAGCTGTGGCAATTGCCCCACCTTTTAAAACTACTTTAATATCAACTACTCCCGGATTCTCATACGTATATGATACTGTTTCTCCAACATTCCCAGTGATGATAGTTTCAATACCATCTTCAACAAAGTACACATCAAAAAACATTGCAAACTGTGCATCATCAGCAACTGTTACATTTACTTTTTTTGATACTGCTGGATCATTTTCAATTATTGGTTCAGTTCCAAAAACTGGTGCCTGAAAAGAAACCACTAACTCTTTTGAAAAGTTTGTTGTTAAACCGGTAATTCCCTTCGCTAAAACACCAACAGTATAAGTACCTTCATCATAAATATGATTTGACTTCTCACCTGCTTTAAGAACAACAGGATTTGCTGTTCCATCTCCAAGATTAATTTCAAATTGAACAGCACCATCGGCGCTAGGAGCAATTGACACTAGCCCTGTATTATCTTGAGTTATCGTAAAAAGAGCTGCCACATTTGTTGGTGCAGTGGCCGAATTTACAAAATCAAGATTATCAAACTCATCTTCTGTACAGCTCCAAACCAATGCAATAGCAATGATTGTGCTGAATATATATTTTAATGTTTTCATAATTTTAACTGTTATTAGTAATTAGGATTTTGAACCAATTGCGTATTTTCCAATTCTTTATAAGGAATAGGGAAAATTTCATGCTTACCAGCTACAAAACCTCTATCTGATAATTTTGCTGCTGCCTTACCATTTCTCACCAAATCAAACCAACGGTGACCTTCACCTGCTAATTCAAGTCGTCTTTCTTCTAAAATAGCATCCATACTAACAGGAATTGATGGCAATCCAACTCTTGATCTTACAGCGTCTAATAAAGCTTGCGCTCTTGCACCGTTTCCTCCTAAAGCTTCTGCTTCTAACAAGTACGTATCTGCCAATCTAATTGCATAACTATTCTGCCTGTGGTTTAACCACATATCTCCTGCTCCAGTGTGCTCTTCAGCAACTGTTGGCGCAAACTTATTAAGGAAATATCCTGTGTCCTGATACCCTGGTGAATATTGAACTTTACCTTCATCAGATAATGTTTTTAAATCTAAAATAGTAGCTTCAAAACGAGGGTCATCTTTTAATAAATCATATAATTCTGGTAATACAGGATTAAAACTCCATCCTGAAGAATACGCTGGTACATTGTCATTAACATCTAAATCAATAAAACCTCTTGGCCCTACCATTGTACTAACCATGTTTCCTTCTGCATCATCATTATATGCATTACCCCAACCAGCTAAACTTTCATTTGTATGAACAACTTCTAACACAGATTCTGTATTAAATTTATTATCTATCATCCATAAATCATCAAAACTATCTAGTAATTTATAACCGTATTGACTTGTTGAGCCTGGTGTACCATTAACTTCAGCAAACTGTGCTGCTGCCAATGAATTTTTATGTTGTGCTAAATAAACTTTACCTAAAATAGCTTGAGCAGCTCCCTTAGATATTCTTCCTAATTCTTCAGAACTTAAAACACCTGGAAGGTTTGGAATTGCCTCTAACAAATCAGCTTCAATTTGAGCATATACATCTTCAGGAGAAGCCTGAACTACATTATACATATCAGCCGGGTCAATCGGTTCAGTAAATAATGGAACGTTTTTAAATAATCGAACTAAATTAAAATGGTAATAAGCTCTTAACGCTTTTGATTCAGCCATATATCTAGTTTTCAAACCTTCATCCATTGGCACATCTGGTAACTTAAGAATCATCATATTTGATCTAAAAATACCTCTGTAAAAATCTGTCCAAAATGAACCAGGAAGTTCAATTGAGTTTATTGTATAGTTTGAAAATGATTGGATTCCAGCACCATCACTAGCGTTACCTCCACCGGCATAATGATCATCTGAACCTGCGTTCATCATTGTTACCATATTTTCAAAACCTCCTGAGTTTTTTCTCATAAAATCATACGCTGCTACGAGCCCTGAAAACGCTTCATCTTGATTTGTGTAATAACTACTTGAAAGGAATTGCCCATCTGGGCTCACTTCTAAATAATCTTCAGAACAAGAGAATATTGTTGCCAAGATTGCTATTGCTAATATTGGAAACTTATATTTATTTATATTCATAATACTTTTCATTTTAATTAAAATTGTAGGTTAAATCCAAGCATAAAAGATCTAGCTTGAGGATAATATCCTTTATCTATACCTACCACATTTCCACCAATCTCTGGATCAAACCCAGTATAATTAGTTAATGTTAATAGATTCTCACCTGTAACATAAACTCTCATTTTTTGAGCTCCTATTTTACTTATTATTTCTGAAGGTAAAGTATACCCTAATTGAACTGTTTTAAATCTTAAGAAATCACCATCCTCTAGATAAAAATCAGAAAATTTGCTAAAGTTTCCATTCGGATCATCATTACTTAACCGCGGGTAACTATTAGTTGTTCCTTCACCTGTCCATCTACTAAGAACGGATGTTTGGTGGTTTGCATTGGCAACATCTAATCTTCTAAGTCCTTGGAAAATTTTATTTCCAACAACACCTTGTGTAAACACCAATAAATCAAATGCTTTATAATCAAAATTAACTGTTAAACCAAAAGTGTATTTTGGAAGTGGAGTTCCTAAAAATGTTCTATCGTCATCGGTTATTGTACCATCACCATTTACATCTTCCCATCTAAAATCACCAGGTACTGCATCTGGTTGAATTGGACTTCCTGAAGCATTCACATATGAACTAATTTCGTTTACATTTTGAAAAATTCCTGCAGTTTTATACCCATAAAATGAGTTGTACGATTCTCCTACTTGGACTCTTGTTAATTCTCCCATAGATTGGAACCCTGCTCCTCCTGAGATAAATTCTTTTCCATCACCTAAGAAGGTAACTTCATTTTGATTGTATGATACATTTCCTGATACAGAAAAATTAAGTTCTCCAAATCTCTTTTTATAACCTAGTTCAAGTTCAACACCTGTGTTTTCCATATCTGCAACATTCCCTAATGGGCTTCCAGATGCTCCAACATACCCTGGAATATCAACAGGTTGTAAAATCCCTTTGGTTTCTTTCTTATAATAGTCAAATACCATATTTACACTACTAAATAACCTTGCTTCAAAACCAATATTAGTTTGCGCAGTTTCTTCCCATTTTAAATCTGGGTTGTCTGGTGCATTAGGGCTATAACCTGTATAAATTGTCCCATCTTCTCCAAAAGTATAGTTTCTTCCACCGCTTACTAAGGCTAAATATCCGAAATCTCCAATTGCATCACTACCCGTAATACCGTATCCACCACGAATTTTTAAAGTATTAACAATATCGTTTTCTGGCCAGAAATCTTCTTTAGAAGCAATCCAACCTGCTGAAAATGAAGGGAAAACACCAAACTTGTTGTTTGTACCAAATCTAGATGAACCATCACGACGAATAATACCCGTAAATAAATACTTCTCATCATAATTATAAGTTAACCTTGAGAAAAGTGACGTTACTTTATGTTCTGTACCCGTCCAAGTTCCTCCAATCTTCTGATCATCTGTAACTGGAAAATTAAAACTAGCTTGTTCTCTTGAAGTTATTGGTAAATCAAAATAAGTGATATAAACCCCACTTGAAATATTATCAACATAAACTCCTTGACCTACTAATACTGAAAAATCATGAAGGCCAATCTCTTTAGAATAAGAAGCTGTATTTTCTAAATTCCAACCAAACCCTTTACTTCTACCTCTAGATAATCTATTTTGAGTATTAACACTAGTTGCTTGTAAGTAATATTCAGGTGTAAAACCTTCATCTCCCCAATAAGATAATTTACCACTTATGGAAGACTTCACAACTAACCCTTCAATTGGAGTTACTTCAATAAATGCATTACCAACTAAATCATCAGACCATCCATAATTTCCTATTGATCTTTGAATATCTGCTAATGGGTTTGTCATTTCTTGACCAACAAGAGAAGAAATACCATATGGGTTTCCATTTTCGTCTCTAAATACTGGGTTGTTACTGTATGGAACTCCATTGGCTATTACTGGATCTGTTATTACAACAGGAGTTATAGGGTCTAAATTAATTGCTGAACTTAATGGTCCACCAAACTCTGAATTAGTTCCAATTCCCATTGATTTTTTATGAGCATATCCTAATGTTTGTCCAACCTTAAATATGTCTGATATTTTATGAGTTGAATTTAAACGTATGTTCTTTTTATTAAACTGAGAAACTTCAGACATTACAATTCCTTCCTGATCACTAAAACCAAAAGAAGCAAAAAATGTGGAAACATCATTACCTCCAGATAAGCTAATTTCGTGAGATGATCTAATTGCTCTATCATTAAAAATAACATTTTGCCAATCTGTACCAACTCCTAAAGAAGCAACATCAGAAAAAATAATTGGTCCTCCATCAGCAACAGACTTTTCATTCATTATTGCACCATATTCTGAAGCATTTAATAATGATAATTCTTTAGCTGGAGCTGAAACACCCGTAAAAGCAGTATAGTTAACACTAATTTTTCCTTGTTTACCTTTTTTAGTAGTAATTAAAATTACACCCGCAGCAGCTCTTGCTCCATATATTGCTAATGAAGCTGCATCTTTAAGAACTTCAATGGATGCAATATCAGACTGGTTCAGATAACCAATCCCCCCAGAATCTACAATTACACCGTCTATTACCCATAATGGGTTGTTATTACCAAATGTAGTAATACCACGAACTCTAACAGTTGAAGATGAACCTGGCTGACCAGCATCAGCAGCAATAAATACCCCAGATACTCTTCCTTGTAATGCTTGCTCTACTCTTTCAACAGGCAAACTTTCTAAATCATCAGATTTAACACTAGAAATTGCACCAGTTACAACACTCTTTTTCTGTGTACCATAACCAATAACAACTACCTCATCTAAACTTTGAGTATCCTCTATAAGAACGACATTTAAATTGTTAGCGTTACTAATAATAATTTCCTTTGGAACAAATCCAATATAAGAGAACAGTAAAGTTTCCCCTTTTGACACATTGGAAATAACAAAATTTCCATCGAAATCTGAAGAAGCACCTTTAGCTGTATTTTTAACAACTATAGACACACCCGGTAAAGGGTTACCTCCTGAATCCGCAACAGTACCTTTTATTTCATAAGTTTGAGCTGTAGCTATTAACCCCATCAAACCAACAAAAAATGATAAAATAATTGACTTCATAAATATTTGAATTAAGTTTTTGTTAAAATTAAGTGAACATTCTGTTAATATTAGTTTAACCACCTATACAAAAAACATACAACATTTATTATACAGAATATTAACCTACTATATTTATAGGGTAATTTAGAACACTTCTCTTAGTTTTATAGAGAAAACAGCATATTTATTAACTTAAATTGAGCTTTTAAAAAAATAAAAAAAACACAACTACAACCTTAGAGTAGTAAAAATGTTGTGGTAATGTTGTAGTATTTTTAGGTGTTTTATAGTAATGTAGTAGTAATTTAAATTCCTAAAATGTACTCAACAAGACTTTTCTCATGTGGAAGCTCCATTTTTTTTCGCAATCTGTATCTTTTTATCTCTACACTTCTAGGAGAGATATTGAGCAATGGTGCTATTTCTTTAGATGCTAAATTTAAACGTAGATAAGCACATAAACGTAAGTCGTTTGGAGTTAATATTGTATGGATATTTTTTATTTTCTTTAAAAAATCACTATCCGCATTATTGAAAGCTTCTTTAAATAATTTCCAATCATCATTATTAGTAAGGTTTTTATTAATAATTTTAATAACAGGTTTCACATGTCTATCATCTTTTATGATAGATAGTTCTTCTTTAATAGTATTTAACAGCTCATTCTTTTTAATAATACTCATCGTTGATGCACCTAGTTCTCGTGATTTACTTTCAATATCATCTTGTAATTTTTCGTTAGTCAATTTCATAATTGACTGCTTATTCTCTAATTGAGCAATTTCAAATACACGATGTTTTTTTTCAATTAGCTTTTGCTTTTGTTTATTATAATAACGTTTATATAACAAATGAATACTTAAATATAATACAATAAATAAAATTAAATATATAAACAACATTTGGTTTGAAAGAATCCTTGGTCTTTTAACCGTAAATGAATAGGTTGCTGTATTCATTGATAATTTACTACCTATTTGAGCTCTTACATTAAAAGTATAATCTCCCCATGGAAGATTCTTAAATGATATTTGAGGGTTTTCTGACCAACCACTCCACTCATTATAAATACCTTCTAATTGATATTGGTAATTTACTTGGTTAAATTTATCAAATTCTGGCACACTGTAATTAAAATACAAATTGTTTTCAGCGTATTTAAATTCATTTACAGTTTTCATATTAAAAGGTTCCTTTTCCTTATTAAGGATACTTTTTTCAATTGAGTTGATTGTTATTTCATATTCCTTTTCAATCAATTTATCCAAATCTAATAAAATATAACCCTTTGAAGAACCTATTAAATAAATTTGACCCCTTAACTGTGTAATATTTTCCCATCCCAAAATAAAGGTTCTTGATGATACAGGTAAAGATACTTTAGTCATTATTAAATCATTGTTCAATTTTGCAGGTTTGAGGTAAACAATATTTTTTTTAGTAAAACCCCATAAAGTATTTTCTTTGTTGTTAGCTACTAATTTTCCAGAAACAAACTCATCATGTTCAAATAAATTAGAACTTAATAAAGAGTCTATTAAAAACTTTTTCTGATTTTCTTGATACTTAAAAACCCCTTTTTCAGAAGTATATAAGAGCTGGTTATTATAGCTTATTAAGCTAGCTTTTGGCGCTTTTTTCACACTATCTTCGAAAGTGTAATCAATTATTTTAGTAAAGTCTTTATTAACATCCAACTTAAAAACCCCTTTCCATTCATGACTCACAAAAATATTCGAACTAGAATCAAACCCAAAGTATCTGCTTGAAATATCAAAACCCTCAATTTCATTTCTAAATTGCCATGTATTGTTAATTTTCTCTATAACATTTAACCCGTTGTAATGCCCTTGTAACATTAAATTATTATTGCCTTCAATTGGTAAAATATCCCAAGTACCCATTGCATCAACAATTAAGGTAGCTTTATTATTATCATCAATAATAAAAGTTCCCGAATTATGTCCACAAAATAAGGTGCTATCATATATTTTTAAGCACCATACTTGCCCGTTTGTACCTTCAATAAATTCAAAAACATCAGTATTATTTCTTTTACAAAACAATCCCTGATTTGTTCCTATATACAAATTATCGTTAAATAGCATTGCAGTATAAACTGACCCAAGCTTTCCATCTAAATCATTAAAAACACTAAATGGAGAGTTAAAATTAACTACACTAATACCATTATCTAATCCAAGCCATAAATTTTGTTCTCTATCTTCGAACATTGATAATATGGTGTTATTACTCAGACCATTATTTTGGTTAATTTGGTTTATAATTTCACCATTATCATTTAATTGATAAACACCATTTCTAACTGTTCCAAGTACAAAACTTCCATCCTTTAATCTTAAACTACTAAAAACACTCACCGATGAAATTATATTATCCGCAGGAATATTCCACTTTGAAATGGTTCCATCATTGAGAAAATAAAAACCTTTTTCTTGAGTTTGAAATAAAACTTTACTATTTATTGAAAAAATATTGACTAAAATATTGTTTTGAAGTATAGGATGATCGCATATTAATATTGGCTTCCCGTTTTCAATTTTATAAACTCCCTGTTCAAATTTTTGAAAATAGATACTATCGTCAACTTTAAAAACTTTTGGTAAATGGGTTTTAGATTTAATTATATTAAATGTGTGATCTTCAGTATTATATATGTAAATACGGTGTAAGGATTGAAACAAAATCCATTTATCAAATGAAATAATATTCCAAATATGTTCATCCTCATGTAGTGGCTCTTGTAATTCATGAATCAAAGAATGATATACTAAATTACCCATTTCATTCCTTTCCCAATAGCCAAATTCTCTAAAACAACCTGTGTAAATTTTATTATCTTTAACATTAATAGCTCTCAAATAAGTATTATTGGGAGATGGATATAATTTCCATCTAGCCCCATTAAATTCTAATAATCCACTATTATTAGCTACATAGATATACATGTCATTTCCCTGAGAAATAGACCAGTTCTGGTTTTCAGCTCCGTAAAATTGAGGTGAAAAATTTTCAATTGGTGGTAACTCCTGAGCTTCTAAAAAAGCAGAAATCAAGAGCAGCAAATAAAAAAGGATGCTTTTAATAAATTTCAATTAATTAAAATTTGGTATTACAATAGTACGATTTTTTCTGCATTTTTCATGAACAAACACTCTCCTTCTTTGTTATAAAATAAAGCCACTTATAAATACTGGACTTACTATATTAGACTGGACATTAAGTTGAGAGATTTAGAGTTATATGATGAAAAAGAAAAACTGAACTCAGAGATATCGAACCTTGATAAAAAAATAGAATCTTGCATTGAGATTACTAAAAACGTGAGTAAAAATTGGGCCTCTGGCGACTATGAGTTTAAAACTAAGTTCCAAAAATTGATGTTTCCAGATGGAATTGTAATTGAACCCGAAAATAGGCAATATCGAACCTCTAAAGTGAATCAAGTATTTTCATTAACATCAGGTATATCAAGGGATTTCGAGCAAAAAAGAAAAACCCATCAACTAATTTAGTTAATGGGTCTTGCTTAGTAGCGGGGACTGGACTCGAACCAGCGACCTTCGGGTTATGAGCCCGACGAGCTACCTACTGCTCTACCCCGCGATTTGGATGGCAAAGATACAATGTTTTTTCAAAAAACCAACAAGTTTTTTTA
>Ga0209345_10001719_pt1 | contig 25590 bp, 25 predicted proteins | sample Cruoilmetagenom7_FD_187294 | JGI IMG/M metagenome (GOLD analysis project Ga0209345, IMG submission 187294) | Oil polluted marine microbial communities from Coal Oil Point, Santa Barbara, California, USA - Sample 7 (SPAdes) (version 2) | ecosystem: Environmental > Aquatic > Marine > Oil seeps ...
GCCGTGCCGGGTGCCTTTACGCCCACCTGCCACTCGGCCCATGTGCCCAGTTTCATCCGTACCAAGGATCAGTTCGCTGCCAAGGGCGTGGACGAGATCATCTGCATCAGCGTCAACGACCCCTTCGTCATGAAGGCCTGGGGCGAGGCGACCGGTGCCACCACCGCCGGGATCACCATGCTGTCGGATGCGGCAAGCGAATTCACCAAGGCGATCGGCATGGACTTCGACGCGCCCCCCGCCGGTCTGGTCGCGCGCTCCAAGCGCTATGCCATGCTGGTCGAGGATGGTGTCGTGACCGTCTTCCACCCCGAGGAAAGCCCCGGCATGTGTGAGGTCTCGGGTGGCGAGGCTTTGCTGGCCGCGATCTGATCCTGGGCCGCGAAAATACAAAAACCCCCGTCAGGCATGGCCCGGCGGGGGTTTTGCTTGGTCATGGACCTTGTACCGTCAGCCGCGGTTCAGGCTGACCGAGATATTGTTCTGTGTGGCATGCGAATAGGGGCAGACCACATGGGCACGCGCGATCAGATCATCGGCCACATCATCCGCGATACCGGGCAGGGTCACGGTCAGCGCCACGTCCAGACCAAAGCCACCACCATCCGCGCGCGGGCCGATACCCACATCAGCGGTCACGGTCGCGTCGGCGGGAACCTGCACCTTGGCCTGACCCGCCGCGAATTTCAGCGCACCCAGAAAACAGGCAGCATAGCCGGTCGCGAACAATTGCTCGGGGTTCACCCCGTCGCCGCCCGCGCCGCCCAGTTCCTTTGGGGTCACCAGCTTCACATCGACCGCCCCGTCCTGCGTGGCGGAATGACCATCACGGCCGCCGGTGGCCGTGGCTTTCGTGCGGTATTTCACATCGACAGACATCAAATCTCTCCTTCGCTATTTATATCGTCAGCGCTTATATCGCACGCGATATAAATTTCCTCAAGTCACGATACAGCGATGGCCGACCCTTTCCGGGTCAGGCTGCGTTGATCATCGTCCTTGTGGGGAAGGGGATCTCGATCCCACCGGCATCCAGCGCCTCTTTCACGGCGCGTTTCATGTCGGCCTGATACTGGAAATAATCCCCCGATGCGCACCAGACCCGCACAAGGAAATCGACCGAGAAATCGCCAAGGTTGTTGACTTGCACGAACGGCGCGGGATCGGTCTTCGATCGCGGATCCGCCATGATCGTATCGTGGATGATCTGTTCGGTCTTCTTCAGATCAGCCCCATAGGACACGCCAAAGACCCATTCGGCGCGGCGCGTGTCATAGGCCGAATAGTTGGTGATCACATTGCCCCAGATCTGGCTGTTGGGAATGATGACCTGCACATTCCCCAGCGAGGACAGCTCGGTGAAATTGAGAGATATTTCCTGCACCGTTCCCATCTCACCCGCGACCTCGACGAAATCGCCGTTCTTGAAGGGGCGAAACAGGATGATCATCACCCCTGCCGCGACATTCGACAGCGTCCCCTGCAAAGCCAGGCCGATGGCCAGACCGGCCGCACCGATCACCGCCACGATCGAAGTGGTCTGAATCCCGAACGTGTTCAGCACGAACAACGTGGTAAAGGCCAGGATGATGTAACGCAGGATATTGCCCAGAAAACTGAACAGCGTGGCGTCCAGTCTCCGATAGCGCCGCGTCAGTCCGATGACGCGGTTGCGCGCCCAGCCTGCAATGATGAACCCGCCAAGCACGATGGCCAGCGCGCCGACAACCGATCCCGCCAGCGTGGCCAGAAATTGAAGGGTCAGCACATCGGCCAGCGTGGTTCCGTTCCACAGTTCGGTTGTCATCAGTTCCTGCATGGGTCTGTCTTGGTCCTTTCGTCAGTGTCGATTCAGAGGCTGTCCATCTTGCGGGCCAGCTTCGCGTCAAGCGCGGACAAGCCGTCCACGTCATGGGTCGTCAGCAAAACGGTCACTGTCTTGTAGACATTGGACCATTCCGGGTGATGCCCCCACTTCTCGGCCCAGAGCGCGGCCTGCGTCATCCAGCCGAAGGCTTCGGTGAAATCCTTGAACTGGAACGTCTTGGTGATGGCATCACGGCCTTCGACCATGCTCCAGCCTGTCTCGAACAAAGGCTCGAGCATCGTCTTGCGGCCCGTATCGCTGAGGCGTTCGGTCATTCCTGTTCCTCCACATGTGATTTTCTGAACGGACCATAGGCCGTCAGAACCTCGATGTCTTCCTCGACCGCGCGACGTTCAGCGGCCAGATAGTTTGCAACGGCCTCGGCAAAGCCCGGCTCGCGCACCCAGTGCAGCGAATGGATCGGCACCGGAAGGTAACCCCGCGCCAGTTTGTGCTCGCCCTGCGCGCCGGCTTCGACCCGTGCCATTCCGTTGGCGATGGCGAAATCCATCGCGCGATAATAGCAGACCTCGAAATGCAGGCAGGGATGATCCTCGACACAGCCCCAGTACCGGCCAAAAAGCGCCTGCCGCCCGATAAAGTTCAGCGCCCCGGCCACCGGCACACCGTCGCGCATCGCCAGCACCAGCAGCATGTCGTCGCGCAGGGTGCTGTGCGCGATGTCGAAGAACCGCCGCGTCAGATAGGGCGTGCCCCATTTCCGCGCGCCGGTGTCCTGATAGAAGCGCCAGAAATGTTCCCAATGCCACGGCTCGATCTGATCGCCGGTCAACGACACGATCTGCCCGCCAAAGGCATTGGCCCGCTCACGCTCCTTGCGGATCATCTTGCGTTTGCGCGATGACAACGACGCGAGGAACCCGTCGAAATCGGCGTAGCCGTCATTCTCCCAGTGATACTGCTGCGTCACCCGCCGCATCAGCCCCAGAGCTTCGCCCGCCTCAGCCTCGGCCTGCGTGCAGAAGGTGATGTGCAACGACGACAGGCTGTTGTTGGCCGTTAGTTCCACCGCGCCCTGCACCAGCGCCGCCGTTCCCGTCTCTGTAAATCCCGAACGGGTCAGGAACCGCCGACCTGTGGCAGGCGTGAAAGGCACGGCGATCTGCAGCTTGGGATAATAGCGCCCACCCGCGCGCTCATAGGCATGGGCCCAGTTGTGATCGAAGATATACTCGCCCTGACTGTGCGACTTTGCATACATGGGCGCGCAGGCGATCAGCTGCCCCCCCTGCGTCGCGGTCAGATAGCGCGGCTGCCAGCCCGACCCCGCGCCCACCGATCCGCTCTCTTCCAGCGCCTTCAGGAACCGCCACGTCGTGAAAGGATCGTCCGGTCGCCCGCCATCTGCCGCCTCGGGGCAGGCACAAGCGTCCCAATCCTGCTGCGCCACCTCGGTCAGGCTGCCCAGCATGGCAATCTCGATCGTGTCGTCCGTCATGGTGGCGCGCCCTCTTGATGCCTCCATTTATCTGGAGCGGTAAAAGGGTCGATCAAGCCGGGATCACGGCGGCATAGCCTTCGAAGGTGACATTCTGCGCAACCCGCCGCGCCTCGGCCTCGGCGGCCGCGGAACGGATCGTCCAGCACAGGATCGCCGCCCCGCGCGCCTTGAGGTCGGCCACGCGCGTCGCGTCCAGATCACTGGCCTGATGACTGATGAAACAGGCTTTGGCCGCGTCATAGTCGGGAATGTCCCGCAGCCTTGTGCGCGTGCCAGCGGGCAAAAGCGGCCAATCTTTCTCGGTATAGTCACAGGTGGTCAGTCCACGCGGAACATCCGGGGCCAGCCCCGCCATGGCGATCATGGAATGAGGGTTGAAGGACATCACCGCCACAGGGCCAGCATAGCCCTGCAACGCCCGTGCCGTCGCCGCCTCCAGCGCACCCACGGCGCCGCCCATCGCCCCGTCCTGATCCTTGATCTCGATCAGCAGCGGCACGCGACCCGCGACCTGCTCCAGAACCTGCGTCAAGGTCGGGATCGTGTCTGTTCCGCCCTTGAGCGTGATCTGTCCCAACTCTGCGGCGCTGCGCTGGCGCACCGGGCCGGTCTCGGCGGTCAGCCGCTTCAGGTCATAGTCATGAAACACCATCGCCTGCCCGTCTGAGGACAATTGCAGGTCGATCTCGATCCCGTATCCCGCGGCACAGGCCGCCTCGATCGCGGAGGGCGAGTTTTCGGGACGCCCGGCGGTCAGATCATGCAGGGCGCGATGGGCGATCGGGGCCTTCAGAAAGGCATCGGGCAGGTGGCTCATTTTATCTGGAAAATCGCTTCGATCTCGACAGCCACGCCCAGCGGCAGGGACGCGGCAGACACGGCGGACCGCGAATGGCGCCCCATGTCACCCAGCGCCTCGACCAGGAAATCGGACGCGCCATTGATGACCTTGGGCTGGTCGATGAAATCGGGGGTCGAATTGACGAACCCGGTCAGCTTGACCACCCGCACCAAACGGTCGATGTCACCGCCACAGGCCGCTTTCAACTGTGCCAGCAGGCTGATCGCGCAGGCCTTGGCGGCAGCGGCACCGGCGGCCACATCCATGCCATCACCCAGCTTGCCCGTGATCAGACCGTCCGGCCCGTTCGAGATCTGACCCGAAACGAAGACCAGATCACCGGACTGCACGAAAGGCACGTAATTCGCAGCAGGTGCGGGGGCGCTGGGCAGGGTGACGCCAAGGCTGGCAAGGCGGGTTTCGATGGCACTGGTCATAGCGGTGCTCCTTGTCTGACAGGTGATTTGCGCCGGACGCTATCGGGCTTCGTCGCGGATTGAAACTGCAAATTCACGCGATCAGGGGATGCAGCCGGTGCCTCAGTTCTCACGCAGGGCGGTGCTGAAATAATCCGCCAGCGGCTTGACCAGATAATCCAGAGTGGTGCGGTCACCGGTGCGGATGAAGGCCTCGACCGGCATCCCCGGGATCAGGGTTGTGCCTTCCGGCAGACGGGCCATCTCACCCTCCGCCAGCACGATCTCGGTGCGGTAGAAGGCGGTTCCCGTCGCGGGATCGGCAAAGGCATCCGCGGATGTCTGGACCACACGTCCCGTCAGTTCCGGCGTGCGGCGCTGGTCCAGCGCCGAGAACCGCAGCGTCACCGCCTGACCCGGAAAGACCTGGTCGATATTCATCGGATTGACCTGCGCCATGATGACAAGCGGGCGATCCTGCGGAACGATGAAAAGCAAGGGATCGGCCGGGCGCAAGACCGCGCGACGCGCGAAAACCTGCAGGCCATACACGATCCCGGAAACCGGCGCGCGAATCTCGAGCCGATCAAGGCGTTGCAGCAGGGCGCGGCGCTGTTCAGCCAGTTCCAGCTCGCGGAACTGCAGGTCGCGCAACCGGGTGATCGCCTCCTCGCGGCGGGTATCGGACAGGCGCAGGATCTCGATCTGCGTTTCGGTAATCCGGCTTTCGGCGGCGGCAGCATCCGCAGTCAATGAACCGATCTGCCCGCCCAGCCGGGCCTGTTCGCGCTGCAGCGCCAGCACGCGGCTGGCCTGAGCCAGTCCACGGTCCAGAAGGCTTTGCTGATCCGCCAGTTCCTGTTCGATCAAGCCAAGTTGCAGCACCAGCGCCGCGCGCTGCGCCGCGATCCCGTCGATCTGCGTTTCGATCTGCTGGCTCCGCTTGGTCAACTGTTCGACCTGGCTGGCCAGCGATGTGGCGCGGGCTTGCAGAAGCTGGGTCTGACCCTGCATCAGCATCGCCGTATCCGGGTTGGCCGCCGCCGCCGCAACCAGAATTGGGTCGAACTCTGCTTCACTGTGCCCGTCCCGCTCAGCTTCATGACGGCCACGGCGGGCCATCAGTTCGAAAAGCTGACCCTCGATGATCGACAGCTCGGACAACAGGGCAGAGGGATCAAGCCGGATCAGGACCTGATCCTCGGCGACATGCATCCCCTCGGTGACAAGAATCTCGCTGACAATGCCGCCGTCGAGATGCTGGACCACCTGCCGGTTCTGATCGACCTCGATCCGGCCACCTGCGACGATCGCCCCCGATATGTTCACCAGCGCGGCCCAGGCCCCGAACCCGCCCAGCAGCAACACAAGTGCGGCCATCCCCAGGATCAAAGGTCCACGGACGGGAAAACCTATCTGGCCGGATGCTTTCATCGCACACCTCCGCCCAGGCCCTGCGCCAACCCGGACTGAACAGCCTCGTGATTGCTCAGGACTTTCCGCAACACTTCGTCCTTGGGTCCGAAGGCGGCGCGGGTGCCGCCCTCCATCATCAGGATCATGTCGCATTCCTGAATGGCCGCAGGCCGGTGCGCCATGATCAGGACCGACCGACCGTCCGCCTTCATGGCGCGGATCGCGGTGTTCAGCGCCTGCGATCCCTCATTGTCGAGGTTCGAGTTCGGCTCGTCCAGCACCAGGATCACAGGTTCGCCATACATGGCCCGGGCCAGCCCGATCCGCTGGATCTGCCCGCCTGACAGGCGGCCCCCGGCGGCGGTGACACGCGTGTCATAACCGTCAGGCAGCTTGAGGATCATGTCATGCGCTGCGGCCTTGCGTGCGGCTGCCACGACCTGCGCGGCATCCGGCGTCAGCGACATCCGGGCGATGTTCTCGGCGATGGTCCCGTCGAAAAGCTGCACCCGCTGCGGAAGATACCCGATATGACGGCCCAGTGTCGCGGGATCGTATTGATCCAGCGCCGCGCCATCTAGCCGGACCTTGCCGGCGACGGCAGGCCACGCCCCTGTCAAGGCACGCGCCAATGTGGATTTCCCGGCACCTGACGGTCCGATCACACCAACCGCCTGACCCGGCTCGACGGAAAAACCCAGCATCCGCAGCACGGGCTGCCCCTCGCCCGGTGGAATCACCGTCAGTCCCTGCACCTCGAGACGGGCCCGCGGCACGGGCAGGGCGGTGCGCGACGCTTCAGGGGGCACCTCGGACAGCAGTTGCGCCAGATCTGACCAGCCGCGCGTAGCACGCTGCACCAGCGCCCAGTTGCCGATGGCCTGTTCGATCGGCGCCAGGGCCCGGCCCAGCAGGATCGAGGCTGCGATCATTGCACCGGGGCTGACCTCGCCGCGGATCACCAGCCAGGCACCCAGTCCCAGCATCGCCGATTGCAGGAAAAGCCGCAGCGCCTTGCTGGCCGCGCTGAAACTGCCGCCAAGGTCCGAGGCTGTCAGGTGACGCGTCAGAACCGCATCGCGGGCTTTCTGCCATCGGTCGAAAGCGGCATCGCGCATACCCATGGCCTGCACCATCTCGGCTTCGCTCACGATGTGATTGGCCATCGCATCGGCCCCGGCCTGCGCCTGGTTGGCCTCTATCACCGGAATGCGCGTGGCCATCTGGTTGGCCAGCGTCAGCAGCACCAGCACGGCCCCGCCTCCCAGCGCCAGATAGCCGAGCCAGGGGTGGAACAGGGTGATCCCGAACAGGAACACCGGCACCCAGGGCAGGTCGAAGAGGGCCATCACGACGGGCGAGATCATCATGCGCTGGACCGCCTCAAGGTCGCGCAGCCCTGCCATGCTGGCCTGCTCCGGATGACGGGCCGCCTTGCGCAGCGCCGCGTCAAAGACCCGCCGGTCCAGCCCCGCCTGAAAGCGTGCCCCGACGCGCGCCATGATCCGGCCCCTGGCATGGTCCAGCAGACCCATGATCCCGTAAAGAAACGCCACCAGCCCCGTCAGCGCCACAAGCGTGGCGACAGAACCGCTGCCCAGCACCCTGTCATAGACCTGAAGCATGTAGATCGGGCCGGTCAGCATCAGGATGTTTGCAAAGATGCTAAACACGCCGACGGCCCAGAAAAGTGACCTGCTTTTCCGCCGTGCCGCCCGCAATTCCGCAAGGCCGGACTCTGTCTCTTTGCGCACCGCTTACCCTTTACCGTCACTGATACCAGCAAATTTCCGTATTTGGGCGACAGCGCCCTTTCGTCTCCGGCATGGACGATATATGAAACCGCCCTAACTTGGTATGAATTGCGAATGCCTTGATCCGGGGTGCGCGTATTGCTTCCCCGGGGACAGGTCATCCGAATAACACACAGAAACACAAGCACATTAGCCGCGAGATATCCAGTGCCACAAGCATCCTCAGACACCGTCGATCGGCTTTGGCGCCGCCTTGTCACGCGCGTCGTCCCGCTCTGCGCCGTCCTTGTCCTGTCAGCCTGCGCCACGCCAGAGGGCTATGTTGCCCGCGACGGGATCAATGATCCCTATGAGCAGCGCAATCGCAATGTTCATGCGTTCAACAAGGCCGTCGACCGCGCCGTTCTGCGCCCGCTCTCGCGCGGATACGATCAGACCGTGCCGGACGAAATGAAGGTCATGGTCAATAATTTCGCGGGCAACCTGTCGACGCCGCGCATGGTGGTGAACAACCTGCTGCAGGGTGACTTCGGCGGAGCCGTGACGAACACGACCCGGTTCCTGCTGAACAGCACAATGGGGTTCGCCGGTCTCGTCGATGTTGGCGAGATCGCGGGCGTGCGGGCCGTGGACACCGATTTCGGTGAAACCCTGCATGTCTGGGGCGTGGGCGAGGGGGCCTATCTCGAAATGCCCTTCCGTGGTCCCGCGACGCAGCGGGATGCCGTGGGCCGGTTCGTGGATTTCTTCACTAACCCGCTGCCCGAGGCCCTCTCGGGAACCCAGAACGACATCCGCATCGGGGCGCAGGCCGTCGATGTGGTCGGTGACAGGGCGCGTTTCGGACAGACCATCGATTCAGTGCTCTATGACAGTGCCGACAGCTATGCGCAGTCACGACTGATTTACCTGCAAAGCCGGCGTTTCGCGCTGGGCGGGGGTGGCGATGCAGATTACGAAGACCCATATGCGACTGGGACGGACCCCTATGACGACCCCTACGAGGACCCCTATGAAGACTGATGTGACACGCCGTTTCACCATTTCCTCGTTGGCTGCGGGGGCGGGTCTGGCAGCATTTGGTGCCACGCTTCCGGCACCGGCCATGGCGATGACGCGTGAACGCGCAAAGACGCTGGTCGATGCGTTGGTGGCCGACATCAATGGTGTGATCGCTTCGGGCAAGTCCGAACAGGCGATGTATACCGATTTCGAACGCATCTTTGCTCGCTACGCCGATGTGCCGACCATTGCCAGCTATGCGCTGGGCGTGGACGGTCGCCGCGCAAGCCAGGCCCAGATGCGCGAATTCACCACCGTGTTCCAACGCTATATCTCGGTCAAGTACGGACGCCGGTTCCGGGAATTCATCGGCGGCCAGATCGAGGTGCAGGAGGCGCGCGCGGTCAAGAACTTCTACGAGGTCAAGAGCCTTGCCATCCTGCGCGGTCAGGCCCCTTTCGAGGTGACGTTCCTCGTGTCCGACCGCAGCGGCAGGGATCTGTTCTTCAACCTGTTCATCGAAGGCATCAACATGCTTCTGACCGAACGGACCGAGATCGGCGCGATGCTGGACCGGCGCGGTGGCAATATCGACGCGATGATCGCGGACCTGCGCGCCTCTGCCTGAGCGGCCCCAGGGTATCGACATGAAAAGGCGCGCCATTGACGGCGCGCCTTTTTCTTTGCCCTGATGGCAACTCAGTTCCGCCCGCCACCGAACAGGTCGCGGAAAAGCTGCTCAATGGCTGTCTGTGTCTCGGGCTGCCCGTTCGCCGTGCCGCCCCCCTGAGCGCCGCCCTGGCCCTGGGTCCAGCCTTGCCCTGTTCCGGTCTGCGGCTGAGCCACCCGAACCGGCGCCTGCATCGGCAGGGGGCGTGGCGGCAGCCCCTCATGCACGCGCACCATGACCTCGTGCCAGATCTCGGAGGGAAGACCACTCCCCGTGACCCCCGTCAGCGGCGTGTTGTCGTCATAGCCCATCCAGACCCCGGCCACGTAATCCGCCGAATAGCCGATGAACCACGCATCGCGCGCCGCCTGCGTGGTGCCGGTCTTTCCGGCCACTTCGCGGTCCTTGAGGTTGGCGCGTGTCCCCGTGCCACGGGTCGTCACCTCATGCAGCATCCAGGTCAGTTGCTCGGCGGCCTCCTGCCGGATCACACGCTCGCCCATCCCGCCTGTGGCGGTCATCAGAGGCGCGTCTTCGCCCTGCATCCGCAATTCGATCAGCCCGTAGGGTGTAACCGCCGAACCGCCATTCAGGATGCCGGCAAAGGCGCCGGTCGTTTCGATCAGCGTCGCCTCGGACGCGCCCAGCGCCAGCGCGGGACCAGCCGCCATGTCCGATTGGATCCCGAACTGGGACGCCACGTTTCGCACCGTTTCCAGTCCAACGGTCTGCGCGACTTTCACGGCCGGGATATTGAGCGAGCGCGTCAGTGCCTCGGTCATGGTCACCTGACCACTGAAGCTGCGGTCATAGTTGTTGGGGCACCACTCGCCTGAACCGGGGATAGTCACGCAATAGGGCGCATCGTCGACGATGTCATAGGGCGAATAGCCAAGGTCAAGTGCGGCCGCATAGACGAATGGCTTGAAGGCCGACCCGGTCTGCCGCCGCGCCTGCGTGGCACGGTTGAAGGCCCCGACGACCTTGGTATCGCGCCCGCCGACCATGGCCCGCACCGCCCCGTCCGAGGACATGACAACGATCGCAGCCTGCGCCTTGGAGCCTTCACGCACCTTGTTCTCGAAAATGAACAGCATCGCCTCTTCGGCGGCTTTCTGGATGCGCGGGTCCAATGTGGTGCGGATCACGACATCCTCGGTGGTGTTGCGCGTGAAATACTCCGGCCCCGAAGACATCACCCAATCGGCGAAAAACCCGCCCGCGCGCGCCTCGGCGGCTTCGGACAGGCGCGCGGGATTGTCCAGCGCGTCGCGTGCCTCGGCGGCAGTCAGATAGCCCTGTTCCTCCATTAGCCGAATCACGGTGGCCGCCCGGTTCTGCGAGCGTTGCAGGTTGTTGGTCGGCGCAAGGCTCGTGGGCGCGGTCAGAAGACCGGCCAGCATGGCCGCTTCGGCGGGGCTCACCTGACCCGAGGTCTTGCCGAAATAGCGCTGCGCTGCCGCTTCCGCGCCAAAGGCGCCACCGCCCAGATAGGCGCGGTTGATGTAGATCGACAGGATTTCATCCTTGGAATACTTGGCCTCCAGCGCGAAGGCATAGACAGCCTCCTTGATCTTGCGCGACAGCGAACCGCGGCGGCAATCGGCCTCGTACTCGGCCTCGGATTTCCACTGTTGCGGATCATAGGGCACACCAAGGCACAACAGCTTGGCGGTCTGCTGCGTGATGGTCGAGCCGCCGTTGCCCGACAGCGGCCCCCGCCCTTCGCGCAGGTTGATCCGGATGGCCCCCGCGATCCCGCGCGGCGAGACGCCCAGATGCCGGTAGAACCGTTTATCCTCGGTCGCGATCACGGCGTTCTTCAAATGCGGAGAGATCGCATCCGCGCGGACCACGCCGCCGAACTGGTCGCCGCGCCAGGCAAAGACCCGGCCATCGGCATCCAGCAAGGTCACCGACCCGCGCTGACGCCCGTCCAGCAGGGCATTTGCCTCGGGCAGTGTCGTGTAGAAATAACCGACAGCCCCCGCCAGGATCAGGCCCGCGATCAATCCGACACGCCAGGTGAAACCCCAGACCAGACGCCAGACCCACGAAAAGAGCCCCACGATCAGGGCGATCACGGGGTTGCGGTGCCGGCTGGCACGACGCGGCGCAGTCTTGCGCCGGGCGGGTTTGGATGTTGCGGGCTTGGCCGCCGGGGCGGGTTTCTTCGCGCCAACGCGTCGATCCGCCACCAAGGGCGGTTTCCTGCGACCTGAATCACTCATGCTCTGTTCTGCCCGGCACCTGTTGTTTTGGAGAATATAGCGATGCCGACAGCAAATGTTGACCCTTGGCGGCCACCGTTTGGTCTTTTTGTTTTGCAAAAAAATAGTCAAAAAATGTATATCGCATAAAAATTAATCAAACTGGACTGCCCGCCCGCCGGATATTGCGTCATGGCCTTCCAATCCCGACCGCCTGCCCGTTTTGCTGCAACTGCAACATGCGGGCCTCATCCCGCTCCAGACGAAGGGGACCAAGGTGAAACTCATCATTGCAACGATCAAGCCGTTCAAGCTCGAGGAGGTCCGTGAAGCACTGACCGACATCGGTGTGCGCGGCATGATGGTCACTGAAATCAAGGGCTTCGGATCGCAGTCGGGGCATACCGAAATCTATCGCGGTGCCGAATATGCCGTGAATTTCGTGCCCAAGGTGAAACTTGAAATCGTGGTCAATGACGCGATGGCCGATCAGGTCGTCGATACGATCACTGCTACCGCCAAGACCGGCAAGATCGGCGACGGCAAGATTTTCGTGCTGGATGTGGCGCAGGCTGTGCGCGTGCGGACCGGCGAGACCAATGAGGACGCGGTTTAACCGCGCCGGGGGAAAGGACAAATGGACATGAAATCACTCAAATTCCTGCCAATCGCCGCAGCGCTTGCCGTTGTGCCGGTGATGGGCCTTGCGCAGGACACGGCCGAGGCCGCACCTGCCGTGGACAACGCCTTCATCTTCAACACGCTGCTGTTCCTGATCGGCGGATTCCTCGTGTTCTGGATGGCGGCAGGTTTCGCAATGCTCGAAGCGGGCCTGGTGCGGTCCAAGAACGTGACCACCCAGCTGACCAAGAACATCGCGCTCTTTTCGATCGCGGCCATCATGTACTGGCTGGTCGGCTACAACCTGATGTACCCCGGTGACGGCTGGTGGATGCAGGGCATGCTTGGCCCGATCTTCGCAACCGCGGATATCGGCGGCGATCCCGCGCTGGAAACCGGCTATGCGACCGGCTCCGACTTCTTCTTCCAGCTGATGTTCTGCGCCACCACGGCGTCGATCGTGTCGGGAACACTGGCCGAGCGTATCAAGCTGTGGCCCTTCCTGATCTTCACCGTCATCCTGACCGGCTTCATCTACCCGATCGAAGCATCCTGGCAGTGGGGCGGCGGCTTCCTGTCCGAGATGGGCTTCTCCGACTTCGCCGGCTCGACCCTCGTGCATGCCGCTGGTGGTTTCGCCGCTCTGGCCGGTGCGCTGATCCTTGGCCCGCGTCTGGGCAAATACAAGGACGGCCGCGTCAACCCGATGCCCGGTTCCAACCTGGCTCTGGCGACCCTCGGCACGTTCATCCTGTGGCTCGGCTGGTTCGGCTTCAACGGTGCATCGCAGCTTGCTCTGGGCACCGAAGCTGACGCCAACGCTGTCGCGATCATCTTCGCCAACACCAACATGGCCGCTGCGGCCGGTGCTGTCGCCGCGCTGATCCTGACGCAGATCATGTACAAGAAGGTCGACCTCACCATGGTGCTCAACGGCGCTCTGGCCGGTCTAGTGTCGATCACCGCTGGTCCGCTGGATCCGACCCTGTTCGGCGCGCTGTGGATCGGTGCTGTGGGCGGTGTGATCGTGGTGCTGGCCGTGCCCTTCCTCGACAAGCTCAAGATCGACGACGTGGTCGGTGCCATCCCGGTCCACCTGATCGCAGGCTTCTGGGGCACGCTGGCGGTTCCGTTCTACACCGAAGGCACCTCCTTCGTGACGCAGATCATCGGTTTCGCAATCATCGGTGCCTTCGTCTTCGTGGTCAGCCTGGTGGTCTGGGTGATCCTCAAGGCGACCGTGGGCATCCGTGTCAGCGAAGAGGCCGAGGTCAACGGTCTGGACGTCTCCGAGCTTGGGATGGAAGCCTATCCGGAGTTCACCAAGGGCTGAATGCTCTGAACAACACAAAAAAAAGCACCCGGACGTATTACGTCCGGGTGTTTTCATGTCGGGCAGGGCAGGACCGTGATCCGCCTGCCCGTCGGTGATCAAGACGTGATCACATCTTGGCAGACCACGAATCGACCTGCTTTTCGGCCTCGTCGCGTGCAACCCCGTACTTTTCCTGAATCTTGCCGACCAGAACGTCCCGCTTGCCTGCGGCCTGGTCCAAGTCGTCATCAGTCAGCTTGCCCCAGTTTTCCTTGGCAGCGCCGGTGAATTGCTTCCACTTGCCTTCGATAATATCCCAGTTCATAGCGTTCTCCCTTTCTGTTTCGGTTACAGGAATAAAACGCGCCGAAGGCTGTTCTGGTTCCCCGAACCGGATTGGCGGGCATAACCCGATGTCCTCGTGCCTGTCGTCGCCGCGCCAGTCCGGGGACGCGGATCAGGTGACAGGTTGCGGAGCGCCTGTCGCCATATTGGTCCCGATATAAGGCAGCTTGGCCGCCTTCCACGCCGCAAAACCCCCTTCGAGATGGGCGATCCGGGTGATCCCGGCAGCGATAGCGGCACGGCTGACACGCTCGCTCCGCACACCCGAACCGCAGTGGAACACGATCCGCTTGTCGGACTGCCCCGGCAGTTTCTCCGGGTTGAAGAAGGCCAGCGGCATCAGGAGCGCACCCTCGATATGCTCGAACATGTATTCCTGCGGGGTGCGCACGTCGATCAGCACAACCTCGTTGCGGTTGAAGGCCTCCGCCAGTTCTGCGGGAGTCCAGGTCTCGAATACGGCATCGCCAACGGTTTCGGTCTTCATCAGGTGATCCTTTCAGGATTGTTTGGTCAGGGGAACGGTATCAAGGCCGGCCAATGCCTCCTTGCAATGGGCGATCATGACCTCGGTGAACCGCTGCACCTTGGGGTCACGATACTTGCGGCTGGGCGACAGGCAAGCCAGTTGCGTGGGCAGCGGTGGCGTGGCCGTGGCCACGGGCACCAGCGCGCCGGATCGCAGATGATCGGCCACCTCGAAGATCGGTTTCATCACGATCCCGGCCCCGTCAAGCGCCCAACCGGTCAGAACATCGCCATCATCGGATTCCAGCGGCCCGCTGATTTCATAGCGTTTCGGACCGTTTGCAGTCTGCAAGGTCCACTGGAACTCCTTGGCGCCGGGAAAGCGCAGGTTCAGGCAATCATGACCATCGCGGATCAGCGCCGTCCCGTCGGCAGGCATCCCGCGCCGCGCGATATAGGCCGGTGCGGCGCACAGGACACGCGGGCAATCCGCGATCACACGCACCTTCAGGTCGCTATCGCTCAGCGGACCCAGATGAAACGCAAGGTCCAGCCCTTCGCCCGTCACGTCGATCACCCGATCCGACAGGCGCAGGCGGATGTCGATCTGTGGATAATCCCGCTTGAACCCCGGCACCGCAGGCGCAATGAACCGCCGCCCCACGCCCAAGGGGGCCGCCACGAACAGCGTGCCGCGCGGTGATTGGGTGGCGGCCATCACCGCCGCCTCGGCCTCGTCGATGGTTTGCAGGATGCGCGCCGCCCCGTCATAGAACAGCCGCCCGTGCTCGGTCGGGTTCAGCGCCCGCGTCGTCCGGTTGAACAGGCGCACACCCAGATGCTTCTCGAGCTCGGCGATACGGGACGAGGCCACCGCCGGCGATGTCCGCTGATCCCGCGCAGCCGCGCTCATGCTGCCCAATTCATAGACGCGCAGGAACATGCGGATATTGTTCACATAGGCCATTATCAGTCTTTGCTTGAAACTCTTCCCGTGATTGGAAGGATTAACAAACAAGTCACCCCAAGGGTAGCCTGATTGAAACCTGTCCGAAGGAGAGCGCGATGTACGATCTGGCCGCAATGGGCGCATGGCTTGAATTTGCCGTCCGATGGCTTCACGTGATCACGGCTATCGCCTGGATCGGGTCGTCCTTCTACTTCATCGCCCTTGATCTGGGTCTGCACCGCGACCGCAACCTTCCCAGCGGAGCCGATGGCGAGGAATGGCAGGTCCATGGCGGTGGCTTCTATCACATCCAGAAATATCTGGTGGCGCCAGCCAACATGCCCGACGGGCTGATCTGGCACAAATGGCAAAGCTACTGGACCTGGATGAGCGGCTTTGCCCTGCTGGTGCTGGTCTATTACCTGGGGGCCGAATTCTATCTGATCGACCCTGCCGTGATGGAACTGGCCACATGGCAGGCCGTGGGCATTTCGCTGGCCTCGCTCGCCTTCGGCTGGATCGTTTACAACACGCTTTGCGAGGTTTTCGTGGATGCGAACCAGACCGGTCTGATGCTGGCGCTGTTCGTGGTGCTGGTGGCGATGGCCTATTTCTACACCAGCGTCTTTTCAGGCCGCGCCGCGATGCTGCATCTGGGCGCTTTCACCGCCACGATCATGAGCGGGAACGTCTTTTTCATCATCATCCCCAACCAGAAGATCGTGGTTGCAGACCTGATCGCCGGGCGCAAACCCGATCCCAAATACGGCAAGATCGCCAAGCAGCGCAGCACGCATAACAACTATCTCACGCTGCCCGTCATCTTCCTGATGCTGTCGAACCACTATCCGCTGGCTTTCGCGACTGAAAATACATGGATCATCGCCAGCCTTGTCTTTCTGATGGGCGTGACGATCCGGCATTACTTCAACTCTATGCACGCGCGCACGGGCAACCCCACGTGGACATGGCTCGCCACCGTGTTGATCTTCATCGCGATCATGTGGCTCAGCACTGCGCCCATGTTCCGTGCCGATGCCCCTGAGGAAGCGCAAGGTGCCGCACTCCGCTTCGCGCAAGCCGAAGGCTTCGAGCAGGTCCATGATATTGTCATGGGGCGCTGCTCCATGTGCCACGCCGCAGAACCTTTCTGGGAGGGGTTGCTGTGGGCCCCTAAAGGCGTGCGGCTGGACACCGAGGCGCATATCGCGGGCGCGGCCCGCGCGATTTACCTGCAAGCAGGCGTCAGCCACGCCATGCCCCCCGCGAACCTGTCCTACATGGAGGATGAGGAGCGCGCTGCCATCGTGGCATGGTATCGTGCCGCCACGGGCGGCTGAGCGCCAACCCCGCATCTGACTGGTGGTCGAATCGGCGCAAGCCATGCTAGGTCTTGCGGCATGGTTCAAGCAAACCCCAAGATAGGCGACACCCGCCCCGTCATCCGGCAACTGGATGAAGCCGCGATCAACCGGATCGCTGCGGGTGAGGTGGTGGAACGGCCCGCCTCCGCCGTCAAGGAACTGGTGGAAAACGCGCTGGACGCTGGCGCGCGCCGCATCGACATTGCCTTGGCCGATGGCGGCAAGACCCTCATCCGTGTCACCGATGACGGCTGCGGCATGTCGCCGGATGATCTGCCCCTGGCCCTGTCGCGCCATGCCACGTCCAAGATCGACGGCTCGGACCTTCTGAACATCCACAGTTTCGGCTTCCGGGGCGAGGCGCTGCCCTCGCTTGGTGCCGTGGGGCGGCTCACGATCACCAGCCGGGCGCGCGGGCAAGATGCGGCGCAGATCACCGTGGCGGGGGGTCAGATCGGCCCCGTCAAACCCGCAGGCCTGACGGCGGGCACCGTCGTGGAACTGCGCGATCTGTTCTATGCCACCCCGGCGCGCCTCAAATTCATGCGCTCGGACCGCGCCGAACAGCAGGCGATCAGCGATGTGATCAAGCGGCTGGCCATGGCCGAACCTTTCGTGTCCTTCACCCTGCGCGATGTGTCAGGCGGCGGCGAAGGCCGCGTCCTGTTTCGCGCCGATGCCGAAATGGGTGATCTGTTCGACGCTTTGCACGGGCGGCTGGCGCGTGTGCTGGGCGGTGAATTCGCCGACAATGCCCTGCGGATCGACGCGGAACGCGAAGGCTTTCACCTGACCGGATACGCGGCCTTGCCCACCTATTCGCGCGGCTCTTCCGTGGCGCAATTCCTGTTCGTGAATGGTCGCCCGGTGCAGGACCGTTTGCTGATCGGTGCGCTGCGCGGGGCCTATGCCGATTTCCTCAGCCGCGACCGTCACCCCGCAGCGGCCCTGTTTCTGGATTGCGACCCGCAAATGGTGGATGTGAACGTCCATCCTGCCAAATCCGAAGTGCGCTTCCGCGATCCCGGGATGGCGCGCGGGTTGATCGTCACCGCCCTGCGCCATGCGCTGGCCGAAGCCGGGCATCGCGCCTCCACCACGGTTGCATCTGCCACCCTTGGCGCTTTCCGCCCGGAACCTATCGCACCGGGCCAGCCGGCACGCATCTATCAGATGGACCGGCCCAGCCTTGCCGCGCGGCAGGCGTCCTATGCCGCGCAGGCCCCCGGTTTTGCCGATATGCCCACAAGCTATGCCGCGCGCGTGGAAGAGACAGCGCCCGAGGTCGATGAGACCGCGCTGCCCCTCGGCGCTGCCCGCGCGCAGGTGCATGAGAATTACATCATCGCCCAGACCGATACCGGCATGGTCATTGTCGACCAACACGCCGCCCATGAACGGCTGGTCTATGAACGCCTCAAGCGCCAGATGGCCGAGAATGGCATCGCCGCTCAGGCCCTGCTGATCCCCGAGATCGTGGAACTGTCCCCCACCGATTGCGCGCGCCTGCTGGATCATGCCGATGATCTGGCGCGGCTGGGCCTGGGCGTAGAGCCATTCGGCGGCGGGGCCATCGCCGTGCGCGAAACGCCGGCGCTGCTGGGCGCGGTCAATGCGCGGGCCATGATCCTCGATATCCTCGACGAACTGGCCGATCAGGGCGAAACCACCGGCATCCAGACCCGGCTTGAAGCGATCCTCAGCCGCGTCGCCTGTCATGGCTCCATCCGCTCTGGCCGCCGGATGCGGGCCGAGGAAATGAACGCCCTGCTGCGCGAGATGGAGGCCACCCCCCATTCGGGCCAGTGCAACCACGGTCGTCCCACCTATGTCGAACTCAAACTGGCCGATATCGAGCGGCTGTTCGGGCGGCGATGATTACCCTTGGCGGTCAGACCTATGCGCTGGATGATCCGGCGGTGATGCTGGCGCTGGCAGGTCTGTTGCTGGCGCTGCTGGTCGTGATCCTGCTGATCCTCGCCCTGCGCGCGGCGGGGCGATCCGCCCGGATGACGGAACCTCTGGCGCAGCAGATGGCCTATCTTGCATCACGCGTGCAGGGGCTTGGCGACGGTCAGCAGCAACTCTCCGGTGGCCTGACCCATGTGGCCGAGGCCCAGGCGGCATCGCAGGCGCAGATGATGCGCCTGATGGAGCAGCGCCTGGCCCATGTCACAGGGCAGATGACCGAAACCCTGCACGGATCGGCTCGCCGCACTGCGCAGTCGCTGGGCGAATTGCAGCAACGGCTGGCCGCCATCGACAAGGCGCAGGACAACATCACCAAACTCTCGGGCGATGTGCTGTCCTTGCAGGATATCCTGTCGAACAAGCAGACGCGCGGTGCCTTCGGCGAAATCCAGTTGCACGATATTGTCGGCAAGGCCCTGCCATCCGACAGCTACAAGATGCAGGCGACGCTGTCGAACGGGCGGCGCGCCGATTGCCTGATCCATCTGCCCAACCCGCCCGGCCCCATCGTGGTGGACAGCAAGTTTCCCCTTGAGGCCTATGAGGCGCTGCGCCGCGCCGACAAGCCGAACGACCTGAACCGCGCCGCCAGCCTGCTGCGCCAGTCGGTGCGCGCCCATATCAAGGCGATTGCCGAGAGGTATATCATCGAAGGCGAGACCGCCGATGGCGCCCTGATGTTCCTGCCCTCCGAAGCGGTCTATGCCGAATTGCACGCCAACTTTCCCGAACTGGTGCGCGAAGGCTTTGCCGCGCGCGTCTGGATCGTGTCGCCCACCACCTGCATGGCTACGCTGCACACGATGCGCGCCATTCTGAAAGATGCGCGGATGCGCGAACAGGCCGGCGCGATCCGGCGTGAACTGGGCCTGCTGGCGCAGGACATGGACAGGCTGGGTCAGCGGGTCGAGAACCTGGATCGTCATTTCGGGCAGGCCAGCCGCGACATCGCCGATATCAAGATCAGCGCTGACAAGGCCGGGCGGCGGGCCAAGCGGCTGGACAATTTCGATTTCGAGGATGTGGTGCCCGAGGTCGGTCCTGTGACCGAACCCCTGATCCTGGCCCAGGGACTGCGGCAGGACAGCTGATCGGGGTCAATGAAAAAAGGGCAGCCCCTCGGACTGCCCATTCTCGATCATGCTGCGTTTCGCTCAGATCCGGAAGAACGGTTGCGCAATCCGCGGGATCAGCTTGTTGAACCGCAAGGGCGCATCCGTGGCGGCCAGACAGATGCAATCCTCTCCGATATCCGCGATGGGCGTATGGGTCAGATCCTCGTTCGCGATCTCGATGTCGCCGGGCCCGAAACGGTCGGTTTCATCCACAAAGGCACCCTGCAACACCAGCGTCAGTTCCATGCCACGATGGCCGTGATCCGGAACGGCTGTCCCGGCCGGAATGAAAAGCAGGCGGATCGAGGCATCCTTGGACGTGGGCAGGATCGACTGCTTCACACCCATGCCGATGGATTGCCATTTCACGCTGTCCAGATCGCCACCGACATAATCGCGCACCGGGGCCGGAAGCACCGATTTTCCGCTGGAAAGACGATGCGGCGCGGGCGCAGGGGCCAGAGCACCCGATGTGATCAGGCGCATGGTTTCCGCAAAGCTGCCGTCTTCCATGCCCACGGCATCCGTTTCCTCCAGCAGGGCACCGCCCACGCTGTCAAAGCTGGCCAGCCTTGCGCGACATTCGTCACACAAGGAGATATGCGCCGCCGCGATCAGGTTGAACGCTTCGGGCAGCGTGCCGGCCGAATAGGCCATCAGCAGCGAGTCCGTCAGATGATGTTTCACGTTCTGCATTTTACTATTCACTTCATTGCGTGGCGGAGTCTGTCCAACGCCAACCTAATACGAGATTTGATCGTCCCAAGGGGCAGGCCGGTCTGTTCCGCGATTTCGCTATGCGACAGATCGCCGAAATAGGCTTTCTCGATCAGTTCTCTTTGTTTCTCCGGCAGGGCGGCAAGTGCGCGCCCCAGTTGTTCGCTTTCCTGCTGCAGGCTGAGGACATCAGCCTGATCAGGTTCTTCCTCGGGGCCCCACACCAGATCCTCCGGCTCGGGGCGGCGCTGCTTGCGCAGCGCGTCAATCTTCCGGTTCCGTGCGATCGTGAAGACCCAGGTAGCGACCGAAGCGCGGGACGCATCGAACAGATGCGCCTTCTGCCAGAGTGTCGCCATCACCTCCTGCGTACATTCTTCAGCCAGGGTTGCGTCTGCCCCGGACCGCATCAGAAACGCTTTTACCCGGGGCGCGAAATACTGGAACAGTTCGGCGAAAGCCGTCTGATCCTGTGCATCCCGGATGCGTGCCATATGTGTGATCCAATCTGTCGGATCATATTTGGTCTTCATGGTCAACGACTTCGCCTTCGCGGACAAATCTGCCTTCGGGCTCGTCCTAGCACGCAGGGCGCTGGGAGACGAGGCGGCATTTGACCCTGACAAGGCGACAGCGTTGATCATAACAAGGAATACGCAGGCATACCGTCACCGGATCACTGCACAGGCGATTTTTCTGTAAATCATCCAAATCGCGATCTACTGCGTATTTCCACACAAGACCTACCTCAGCCTATCGGAGCGAAAACCACATGCCATTCGAAGCGGGCCGCGTTGCCCCAAGAAAAATCGCCGTCATCGGAGCAGGAATTTCTGGCATGGGCGCGGCGCACATGTTGGCCGATATCCACAATGTCACCCTGTTCGAGGCCGAGCCGCGTCTGGGTGGTCACGCCCGCACCATCGTGGCGGGCAAGAACGGCGATCAGCCGGTCGATACGGGCTTCATCGTCTTCAACTACGCCAACTATCCCCATATGGCCGCGCTGTTCGAGCGCCTGGACGTGCCGGTGGTGAAATCGAACATGAGCTTTGGCGCCTCGCTCAAGGGCGGGCAGCTTGAATATGCGCTGACCAGCCTCTCCGCGCTCTTCGCGCAAAAGCGCAACCTGGTGAACCCCAAGTTCATCGGCATGGTGCGCGATATCCTCAAGTTCAACGCCAACGCGCTTGAGGTGGCAAAGGACCGTAGCCTGACCACAGGGCAGTTCCTTGAAAAACTGGGCACCGGCGACTGGTTCCGCGACTACTATCTTCTGCCGCTTTCCGGTGCGATCTGGTCCACGCCGGTCGAACAGATCATGGAGTTTCCGGCCCATGCCATGATCCAGTTCTTCGAAAACCACGCGCTGCTGAACACCACCGGGCAGCACCAATGGTATACGGTGCAGGGCGGCTCGGTCGAATATGTCCGCCGTCTGGGCGATGCGATGCGCGCGCAGGGCGTGACCTTCCGCCTTGGCACACCCGTCGATGCCGTCCGCCGTCCCCATATCGGGGCCGAGGTCAAGGTGCAGGGCGGTGAATGGGAAGCCTTTGACGAGGTGATCTTCGCCACCCATTCCGACGACTCGCTCCGTCTGCTGGCCGATCCCACACCGGACGAGAAAGCCAACCTTGGTGCGATCGCCTATCAGCCCAATGCCATCGTGCTCCATGCCGACCCGGCGGTCATGCCGCAGCGCAAGGTCGTCTGGTCTTCCTGGAACTATACCGAGATCATGGGCAAACAGACCGACAAGATCGACCTTACCTACTGGATGAACTCGCTCCAGCCGATCCCCAAGGACGATCCGCATTTCGTGACGCTGAACAGCACGCGCCCGATCCGCGAGGAGTTGATCTACGATCAGGTCACCCTGCGCCACCCGGTCTACGATCTGGCAGCACTGGCCGCGCAGGAGCGGGTGCGCCTGTCCAACGGCACCCGCAACACATGGTTCTGCGGGGCGTGGATGCGCCACGGTTTCCACGAGGATGGCCTGTCAAGCGCCGTTGATGTGGTCGAGGCTCTGCGCCGCACCGATGTGGCATTGGTGGCCGCGCAGTGAACAGGATCGACCATATCGCCGGCCATACCTGGCACGGGCGCAAGGGCGGAATCGAGAACGCCTTTCGCTATGGCGTAGACTACGTCTTGCTGGACGCTGAAAACCCGCAGGACGCTCCCGCCCTGTTCGGGCGCAACCGGGGCAACCTGACCTCTGTATGGGACAGCGACCACGGCGGCCCACCAAAACAGGGCAGGGGCGCGTCATGGGTGCGCGAGGTGCTGGCCGCGAACGGGATCGACGCGCCTGCACGCATCGACCTGTTGACCCAGCCTCGCGTGCTGGGACATGTCTTCAACCCGGTGTCCTTCTGGCTGTGCCACGATGCAACGGGCGAGCTGCGCGTGGTCATTGCCGAGGTGACGAATACCTTCGGCGACCGTCATTCCTATCTGGTGCATCGCGACGATTTCGGGCCGATACAGCCCGAAGACAGGATGCGTGCCGCCAAGCTGATGCACGTCAGCCCCTTCCAGCCGGTCGAAGGCGGATACGAGTTCCGCTTCGATATCAAGCCTGACCGGATCGGCATCTGGATCGACTATACCGGCGGCAATGGCGGCGTGATCGCCACGCTGGTGGGCGCACGCAAGCCGCTGTCCACCGTCGGCATCCTTGGCAGCACCCTGCGCCGTCCGTTCGGATCGCGCCGTGTGCTGGCGTTGATCCACTGGCAGGCGCTGCGCCTGTGGTGGAAGGGGGCAGGCTACCGCCCGCGTCCGCAACCTCCCGCCGAGGAGGTCAGCCGGTGACATCACGCCCGGTCTCCCTTCCGGCCTACGGGGTCTTTGCGGCCCTTCTTGCGGCTGCGGGCCTGCCGATCTACATCCACGCGCCCAAGGCCTATGTGGATGACTATGGCGTGTCTCTTGCCGCGCTCGGGGCCGTGCTGTTCGGGCTGCGCCTGTTCGACGTGGTGCAGGACCCGCTGCTGGGCCGGCTGGCGGGCGCCTTGCGCCAATGGCGTGGAGCAGCGGTGACCGGGGGCGTGATCCTGATGGTCGCCTCGATGCTTGGACTGTTCGCCGTCGCCCCGCCGATCGCCCCGCTGATCTGGTTCGCCCTGATGCTTGCGGGCGTGTTCTCGGCCTTCAGCTTTCTGACAATCTGTTTCTACGCGCAGGGTGTGCAGACGGCTGACCACCTTGGTGGCGCAGGCCATTTGCGCCTGGCCCGCTGGCGTGAAACCGGTGCCCTGCTGGGTGTCTGCGTCGCGGCCGTGACGCCCGTGGTTCTGGGTGGCTTCACCGGGTTCGCCCTTGGTTTCGGAGTCCTCGGCCTGACGGCCCTGTGGGTGATGCGCAAGGAATGGGGCAGCGAGGGCGAGATTCCCGAGGCCGGCTTTGCCCCCGTCCTGCGCGACCCGGTGGCCCGTCGCCTGCTGCTGCTTGCATTGGTCAATGCGGCCCCGGTCGCGGTCAGCTCGACCCTGTTCCTGTTCTTCGTCGAAAGCCGTCTCGCCGCGCCGGGCTGGGAAGGGCCGTTCCTTCTTCTGTTCTTCCTGTCCGCCGCCATCGCCGCACCGTTCTGGGGGCGCGCGGCCGAACGCTTCGGGCCGAAGCGGGTGCTGCTGGTCGGCATGGTCCTTGCGATCATCGCCTTCGCCTTCGCGATCACGTTGACTGCAGGCGACACGATAGCCTTCGCCATCATCTGCCTCGCCTCCGGCGCGGCGCTGGGCGCGGATATGACGCTGCTGCCCGCTATTTTCGCCAGCCGCATGGCGCGTGTGGCGCCCGGCGCATCAGGTGCTTTCGGACTGTGGTCCTTCGTGTCGAAACTCTCGCTGGCCTTCGCCGCCATCGCTTTGCTGCCCGCACTGGAAGCGGCAGGTTTCCGCGCCGGAACACAGAACAGCGAAAGCGCGCTCTGGGCGCTCAGCCTCGCCTACGGTCTGGTGCCCTGCGGTCTCAAGCTGCTGGCCATCGGCCTTTTGGCCACCACCAACTGGAAGGAGGACTAGATGACTGATCCGATCCTTTTCATGGCATTGGGCGCCCTTTGCGTGCTGGCCCTGTTCTGGGCCAAAGCCCGGTTTTGGTCTTTTGTCGCGCAGCGCCCGGATGATTACGCCGGTGGCGCGCAACGGTTCGACCTGCGTGAACACCTCAACGGCCCTATACTTTGCGAAGGGGTCATCTATGGCCCGCTGGGGCGCGTCACCTCGCGCTTCGTGGGCAAGTTCGAAGCCCGCTGGGAAGGCAATCGCGGCGTGATGCGCGAGCATTTCATCTATGACAGCGGTGCCACGCAGGATCGCGAATGGCGGCTCGAACTGGGCAACGACGGGCGCATCAAGGCCGACGCCGATGATCTGGTCGAGCCGGGCCACGGGCAGATGACCGGTTCGGCGGTGCAACTGAAGTATCGCATCCGCCTGCCCGAGGATTCGGGCGGCCATGTGCTGGATACGGTGGACTGGATGTATCTGGCCCCGAATGGAACCGTCATGAACCGAAGCCAGTTTAGAAAGTTCGGGATCCCTGTGGCGGAACTTGTGGCCACGATGCGAAAGGTGGATGCGGCATGATGGACTGGCAAGGCAAACGCTACTGGCTGATCGGCGCCAGCGAAGGGCTGGGGGCAGCACTTGCCCACAAGCTCAACGCCGCCGGGGTCGAGGTGATCGTCTCCGCCCGCAGCGAGGATCGCCTCAAGGCGCTGGTGGCGGATCTGCCGGGCAAGGCCTCCTATGTCACCGTGGACGTCAGTGACCGCGCCAGTGTCGAGGCCGCCGCCGCGCAGGTTGGCCAGATCGACGGCATGGTCTATCTCGCCGGGGTCTACTGGCCCGTGAAAGCGCAGGCATGGGATGCCGAACAGGCCGAGGCGATGGCCGACATCAACTTCACCGGCGCCATACGCGCCGTGGGGGCCGTGCTCCCGCAGATGGTGGAGCGTGACGCGGGGCATATCGTGATTACCGGCTCGCTGTCGGGCTTTCGCGGCCTGCCCGGGGCCATCGGCTATGCCGCCTCCAAGGCAGGCACCATGTCTCTGGCCGAAAGCCTCTATG